>Ga0180121_10001163_pt1 | contig 11107 bp, 10 predicted proteins | sample AntDrymUQ5402106_2_FD_129676 | JGI IMG/M metagenome (GOLD analysis project Ga0180121, IMG submission 129676) | Polar desert sand microbial communities from Dry Valleys, Antarctica - metaG UQ540 (21.06) (version 2) (version 2) | ecosystem: Environmental > Terrestrial > Soil > Desert | place...
GCCACACGGTGGTCGAGCGCCCAGCCAATGACCTTCTTGTAGTTCTCGGCCTGACGGTTGAACCAGTTGTTGAACCGGTCGAGGGTACGCGAAAGCCAGTTGCGGTGCGCGCCTTCCTCGACCCTGGGATCGGGCCAGTACGCGGAAAGCATCGGGTCGAGCGAGAATGAGACCACGAGCGAGACGAGCACCGACGAGGCGATCGTGAGAGCGAAAGGCTTGAACCACTGTCCCGCGACGCCGTACATGAACGCGACAGGCACGAACACGCAGACGATCGAGAACGTCGTCGCGGCGACGGCGAGACCGATTTCGTCGGTGCCCTCGCGCGCGGCAGTCATGTGATCCTTACCCATCTCGATGTGGCGCACGATGTTCTCGCGCACCACGATCGCGTCGTCAATCAGAATTCCGATTGCCAGCGACAGGCCCAACAGTGACATCGTGTTGAGAGTGAAGCCGAACGCCCACACCATGATGAACGACGCCATCACCGAGACCGGCAGCGCCAGTCCGGTGATTACCGTCGATCTCCAGGAGTTGAGGAAGACGAAGACGACGAGCACGGTGAGCAGCGCGCCGATCAGGAGCGCTTCCTCGACGTTGCGCACCGACGCCTTTACGCGCGCGCCGGCATCGCGCACGATGTCCATCTTCACTCCCGGCGGCAGCGTCTTCTGTATCTCGGCGAGCTTGACGCGAAGCTTCTCGCTTACCGCGGTCGTACTGTAGCCCTTTGACTTGGTGAGGTCGATGCCAACGGCCTCGACGCCATTATACAGCGCGAGCGTCCGCTGCTCCTGCGTTCCATCAATCGCGACGGCGACTTCGCCGAGGCGCACGACGCGTCCGTTCTGCTGCGAGATGACGAGATTCATGAAATCCTGCGGACCCTCGAGGCGCCCCTGCAGGCGAATAGTCCGCTCGTCAAGCGTGCCGTTGAGACGGCCGACTGGCACGGCGAGATTCTGTGCCTGGAGTGCGCCGACGACCTGCGCGACGCTGATGCCGGCCGCCTGCAGGGCCTGTGGCCGGAGCTGAATCGTCATCTCGCGCTTGAGCCCGCCAACGAGTCGTACCTGCGCCACTCCACCGACTCCGCGCAGAATTCCAGTGATTCCCGGATCGGCGATGCGCGTCAGCTGCGCCGGTGTCATCGTCGGCGATGCGAGAGTAATCGAGACGATAGGGAAATCAGCCGGATCGAGCCGCTGCAGCACCGGCTCCTTCATCTCAACCGGAAGATCGGAGCGGATCGTCGAGATCGCGTCGCGAATGTCCTGCGACCCGACCTGCGGATCCTTCTCGAAAAGGAAGATCGTGATGATCTGCGCGTACCCATCTCCTGCCGTTCCGTAAACCTGATCCACGCCCGCGATTCCCCTGATCGCGTCCTCGACGGGGTTCAGGATCTCTCGCTCCACTCCCTCGGGCGATGCGCCCGGATAGGGGATGAACGTCATCACCACCGGCTGCTGAATATCCGGGAACTCGTCGGTCTGTAACCGCCAAAGGGCGAACAGTCCAAAGATCACGAGCGCCACCATGCTGACGACCGTGATCATCGGCCTCTTGATCGCGAAGTCCGAGATGACCATGGCTCAGCCCCCCGTGTTGGCTACAGGACGTGACGGCGGTGAAACCCGAACCAGCGTTCCCGGGGTTATTCCCTGCGCCGCTCCGACCAGCAGCGTGTCTCCTGCCTGGATTCCGGAGAGCACCTCCACGGTTTCCGAGCTCCTGTCCGTGAGGCCGATCTGCACCTGCGTCTTTTCCACCTTCGACTGACGAATCCGCATCACCGTCGGCGCCGCTCCGCGCACATCGACCGCTGTCACGGGGACGACGAGTCCGACTTTCGTCGAGCTTTCCATCTTTCCCTGAGCGAAGAGCCCTCCGACCAGCGTTCTGCCCTCATTGGGGATCGACACGTAGATGCGCACCTGGCGCGTGGCTGGATCAGCGGTAGGGTTGATACGCGTGATGCGACCGACGAACTGACGGCCGGGGTATCCGGTCACCGTGAACGACACCGGCACGCCCACCCTGATCAGCGACAGCTGGTCCGCGGGTACGGACGCCTCGAGCCGCATGCTCGAAGGCCCGACTATCGTGAACATTGCCGTTCCAGGCTGGACCACATCGCCGGCAGACACCGGCCGCTCGCTGACGACGCCACTGAAAGGCGCGGTGACGGCGGTGCTGCGCAACATCTTCTGCGCGGAAGCAAGACGCGAGACGGCATCCTGCAGCATTGCCTGCGCCGCTATCGCCGCGCGCCGCGACTGCTCCATGTCCCGCTCGGCGATCGCACCCGCGGCGAGAAGCTTCTGGTTTCTCGAGAGGTCACGACCGGCGAGGTCGGCAGTGTTGCGCGCAGCAGTTACTCCGGAGCGCGCCGAATTGTAGGCGTCCTGAATTCCACTGGCATCGATGCGAGCCAGCACGGCGCCCGCGCCGACCGATTGGCCCTGATCGGCGTACGTCTGCAGTACGCTCCCGGCGATCTGCGCGCGCACCGATGCCATTCGCTCGGGCTCGAGAGTTCCCGAGATGGACGGGCCGCTTGAAATCGAGCCGTTCGTGACGAGGACAATGTTCTCCATGCCCACCACCATCGCTTCCGCCTTCTTCGATTCGGCTGCGGCTGTGTCGTCACCCTTGCCGCATGCGGCAGCGACGAGAAGAACGCCGATCGATAGCGTGACTGCCTGGAGAGATCTGCGATTACTGAGTGTCATTGGCTTACCGTACGATGATTACTGCGGTGGGATTCCGGATTGCTGCTGCTGTGCCTGCTGTTCCTGCTGCTGCGCCTGCCGTGCGGACTGGGCCTGCGACTGCTGTATGATTCCTTCGATCTGGGCCTGCTGCTGCGACTGCGCCGAGCCGCCGATCTGGACTGGCAGGTCGGGCAGCAGCTCCAGCTTGACGCGCGCGACCTGGAGATTACGCGCGGCCAACGCGCGGTTCGCGACGGCCTGCTCGAGCAGCAGCCGCGCATCACTCAGCTCGATCTGGGTCGAGATACCCTCGCGGTACCTCACCTCGGCGATCGAATACGCCCGCGCCGCCTGCTCGGCAGTGCCGAGGCTTGCCTGCCACGCGGCACGTGCCTGTTCGAGCGCGTTCAGCGCGACTCTCGCGTCGAGACTCGCGAACTCGCGCAGCTGATCAACCCGCGCCTGCGCTTCCCGCACGTTCGCTTCGGCGACGAGCTGCTCGCCCTTGATGCGTCCGCCGGTGAAGATCGGAAACTGGGTGGCGATGCCGACGGTCCAGTTCGTCCGGAAATCTCCCGACGATGGAAAACCACTCTGTGGGAACGCTACCTTGCCGTATTGCGAAGTCAGCGCGAGTGAGGGCAGTCGCTGCGCTCTCGCAACGCGCAGCAATCCTCTCTGCACCTCAACCGCTTCCGAGGCCTGACGCACGGAAGATCTGCGCGCTGATACGGTATCGCCGGTGAAGTCCGCGCCCGCGAGCACGGCATCGGCCGTCGCTGGATCGTCGACGAAAGTCGTGAGCTGGAGCGGGTTATCCAGAGGGACGTTGAGCAGCTGCTTCAACCGGAAGTACGCCACCTGGCGGTCGCTGCGCCGCTGAATGACTACCGGACGCTGATTGGCGCTCGAGACCTGCGCGCGCAGAAGATCGAACTCGGAAACGTTGCCAACGTTGCGGCCGAGCTGCGTCTGACGCAGCACGTTCTCGGTCTGCACCGAAGACGACTCGGCGAGGGATACGAGCCTGTCGGCGAGCGCGGCATCGAAATACGCCTGCGTTACATCGAGTCTGATCTGGGCACGCTGAGCCGCCAGCTCGATCTCCGCGAAACGGCGTCCGGCGTTGGCGACTGAATTCTGCGCGCTGATCCTGCCGCCGGAGAAAAGATTCTGTGAGAAGGAGAGTCCTACGCTGTACTGGTTCTCCTGGCCGAAAGGCAGGCTGCTGAACGCCGCGAATGGGTCGGCACCCTGCGCGCAGCGAGCTGCATCTTCGAGTCCGGCAACTCTCTCGGCGAGCGGAGCGTTTGCACCACGCAGGTATCCATCGCACGGCGGCGCCGGCGATGCAGGCCTGGTGGTGTCGGGCGCGGGAGCGTTGCCGCCGACATCGAATTGCGATGCAAGGGTGCGCGTATATCCCGCCGAGCCGAACAGCTGCGGAAGGCGCTGGCTGCGCGCCTGGTACTGCTGTCCCTGGGCGCGCTGTACACCGGCGCGCGCGATGCGCACCGCTTCACTCTGTGACTCGGCCGCGCGAACTGCGTCGGCAAGCGAGAGCTGGCGCGGAGCCGAGGCTGTTGAAAAAGTCTGCGCGCCTGCGGCGACGGCAGCGAGCAAAAGCGAAACAATCGCGAGGCCGACTGCCCTGGGAAGCTTTCTCTCGAGTATCGCGGGCCGGCGCCCACGAAGCGGCGCGACGCCGAGCGCGCGCAGCAGGAGCCCCGTGTACATCTCCGCCGCCTTGGCTTCCGGCTGCGGGTAAACGTCGGGCATCATGCCGCGTCCCATCGCATCGGCGAACAGCGTTCCCATGAGCATCGCCGCGGCGGTCTTGGAATCGAACTTCTCCTGCGTCAGTCCGCTTTTCTTCAGGGCCGTCATGTACCGGCACAGATCGGCCGATGCTCTACGCGGTGTGTGGCTCGCGCAGTTGCCCATCTCGGGCCGCTCCTCGATCTCGCTCATTGTTTTTCTGATGATCGCGCTGCGCAGCCGCAGGTGTGACAGAAACGACTCGCTCCAATCGGTGAGCTCCCGAGCGGGGTCAACCGGCTTGGCGGGCAGCTCGCTCAGAGTCACCGCATCGGTGAGATGCTGCATCGCTTCCTGCAGGAGCACTTCCTTGGTGCCGAAATAACGGAAGATCGTTATCTCGTTCACTCCCGCGGCGTCGGCAATGCGCCGAGTGGTCGACCCGCGGAACCCGTGCTGCGCGAAAACAGAGGCGGCGGCCATCAGTATCTGATCTCTTCGGTCCATGGCGCGGAGAGTACGCGCTCGCGGTCAAATATGCAAGTAGCTACTTGCTTACACAGCCGTTCGTACTATAGATCAGCAATGCGGACCGCTGAAACCACGGGTGTAACGGAATCGTCCCATAGTCGGATAGCCGCATGGGAGCGTGTTGATGGCGGGACCAAAATCGCAGGCCGGCGATCTCGATACTTCCTTCTCAGTGGCGATTCGCACCGTTGAGAGGGCGATTCTCAGCCGCATGAAGACGCGAAGCGGTGCATCGGCGGTGGAGAATCTCACCCGACTGCGGGCCGAGCTCGAGGCTGGGCGCGCTGCCGCCCTTGAGCGGGGAGCCGTCGACCGCGAATGGTTCCAGCGCACGGTCCGCTGGGTCGTGGAGTGGTCGCCCGATACCGACCTGACCCTTATCGCTGCCCTCGGCCGTATCGCCCGCACTCCGCCCGCGAGGCTCCCCAGGCAGTAAGTTGACATATCAGTTTTTCTTGATATGTTACCGATGTGCCCGCAACGAAAGCAGCCAGGACCGACCGCGCCGTGGAGCTTTTCCACGCCCTCTCCGACGAAACACGGCTGGAGATAATTAACCTGCTTTCGAAGGGTGAGCGCTGTGTATGCGAGCTGACGGACTCGCTCGACGCTGCCCAGTCCCGGCTTTCCTTTCACCTCCGCGTGCTCAAGGACGCGGGGATCGTCTCTGACAGGAAGGAAGGCCGGTGGGTGTACTACGAGCTCGACCGGGAGGCATTCGATGAAGTTGGCGAGCTTGTTTCCGGCATGAAGCCACGATCGCTACCCCAGTTGGCGGGTGGATGCTGCTAGTCTCTTTTTTTTCCTCGATATATCAACTTAATTTGTTTCAAGGAGGAGTTTCATGAACACCACGACCCGCGCCATTGAATCCACTCCGCCCGAGGTGAGTGAGGCCTGCTGCTCGAGTGGCTCCTGCGACTCAGCGGCTGAGGCACCGGCGCAGGACCTCAAGGCCACCGTGAAGGAGAAGTACGGCCAAGCCGCCCTTCGCGTGCAAGACGGGGAGACCGACATCAGCTGCGGCGGATCGAGCGCCTGTTGTGGCGCGACGACGGAAGCGTGGGATCCGATCACTTCCGATCTCTACGACGAAAAGCAGAAGGCGGGTATTCCCGCCGAGGCACTGCTCGCGTCGCTCGGCTGCGGCAATCCGACGGCACTCGCCGAGCTGAAATCCGGCGAAACGGTGCTCGACCTGGGCTCCGGCGGCGGCATCGACGTCCTCCTTTCGGCGAAGAGAGTCGGCCCAACGGGGAAGGCGTACGGCCTCGACATGACTGACGAAATGCTCGCGCTGGCCAACGAGAACAAGCGTCGCGCGGGCGCGACGAACGTGGAGTTCCTGAGAGGCGAGATCGAGCAGATCCCGCTTCCCGGAGCGACCGTGGACGTCATCATCTCCAACTGCGTCATCAACCTTTCGGGCGACAAGAAAAAGGTACTCAGCGAAGCCTTCCGTGTCCTCAAGCCAGGCGGCCGCTTCGCCGTTTCCGACGTAGTCGTGCGCGGTACCGTCCCGCCGGAGATCCGGAAGAACATGGAGCTCTGGATCGGATGTGTCGCCGGCGCGCTCGAGGAGCAGGAGTTCATCCGGCTGCTGGAAGAAGTCGGTTTCGAGCAGCCGAGCATCGAGCCGACGCGCGTTTACAAGGCGGCGGATGCAGCGGCTTTCCTGACGGGCACCAACCTCAACGCGGAAGAGCTGTCGAAGGAGATCGATGGCAAGTTCATGGGTGCGTTCGTGCGCGCGGTGAAACCAGCGGCATAAGATGAAATACGCGCTCATCTCCGACATCCACGCCAATCTTCCCGCGCTGCGCGCGGTGATCTACGCGTGGCATCGAGGCGGCGGGGTTGCCTATCGAATTCGCGGACTTCCTCCGCACCGGCGGACGAACCCCGTCAGCGCGTAATTATTGCCGTCGCTTGAGACGCGCCGAGACCGCTTCGGCGCGCGCAAACGCACGCAGCACGTTTTCACCGGCGAGCTTGCGCAGATCTGCGTCCGACCAGCCCCGCCGCGCCAGCTCGGCGAAGAGCGACGGATAGGTGGTCACATCTTCGAGTCCAGTGATCACGTCCGAGATCCCGTCGAAGTCTCCGCCGATTCCCACGTGGTCTGCTCCCGCGACGCGGCGGATGTAGTCGATGTGGTCGGCGACCTGTGACAGCGTCGAGGGCGGCGGTGGGTTGGCGGCACGCCAGTCGGCCATCGCCTTGCGCACCGCGGCGGTATCGTTGCCGAACTGCTGGCGGAATCCGCGCGACAGCGACTCGAAGGACTGGTTGTACTTCCAGACCTCCTGCGAGCTGAACGCTGTCACGAAGGTCACCATCACGACTCCGCCGTTCGACTTGAGGCGCCGGAGAATCGAATCGGGGACGTTGCGGGGCACGTCTACGAGTCCGTAGGCGTTGGAGTGTGAGAAGATCACCGGCGCCTCGGTGACGTTGAGTGCATCACTCATCGTTGCCGGTGAAGTGTGGGAGAGATCGACCAGCATCCCGAGCCGGTTCATCTCCCTCACCACCTGCTCGCCGAACGAAGTCAGCCCATTGTGCCTGGTGGAATCGAACGCCGCATCCGCCCACGACAGCGTGACGTTGTGCGTGAGCGTCATGTAGCGGACACCCAGGTCGTAGTACATGCGGAGTGCGCCGAGCGAGTTCTCGATGGCGTGGCCGCCCTCGACTCCGAGCAGCGAGCCGATCTTCCTGCGCTTGAAGATCCTTGTGATGTCCTTCGAGGACAGCGCCAGCTCGAACGTCTCGGGGTAGCGCGCGATGATGCGCCGGGCGATATCGATCTGCTCGAGCTGCACGCGCGCGTAGCCGGAATCGGCGTATTCACCGGGAATGTAAACCGACCAGAATTGCGCGCCCACCATGCCCTGTTTCAGTCGGGCCAGATCGGTGTGTCCGGGCGCGCGAACTCTGATGTCGTACCGGTTTACGTCACCGCGGGCGATGGTGTCTTCGCGAATCCGCCACGGGAGGTCGTTATGCCCGTCGATGAGAGGGGTCTGGCGGAGGACTCGCTTTGCCCGCTTCAGGAACGGATCCTCCGCCTGCGCATACACGGGCGCGACGCAGAGCAGATTGAGCGCTGAGAGCGCGCAGCAGAGCGTTTTTGGCGAGAGAGCGCGGCGAAGGAGTGGGTTCATGGCGGATAAGCTAATGCGCGCCTACTGCGGGGGAGGTGGCGGCGTGTCGAGGATCTCGACGGCGAGCGCTGAGTCTTCCTCGCTGACAACGAGCCGGATCGGGTGAAGCCACTGCAGCCACGGCATCATTCCTCCCGCGTCGTCCCTGATCAGGCTGGAGTCGATTCCGTTGGCGTCGAGGACCGCCTGCGCAAGATACGCCTCGGTCTCGTTCGCGAACGTTCGAATGATCACCCGCTGCTCCGCCATGTGCTCCACCGGCCGTTGTTCAGTCAACGAACCGCAAAATGGGGTAACTTGGCACGCCGTCTGCCTTTTCCTTCCCTCAAGTTACCCTGGTGGGAGTCTGATGAACAAATACGCTGTCCGGCTGCTGAAGGTGGTTCTGCTGTCGGTGTTCGCGGCGGCGGGCGCGGCGTGTGATCGAAAAGAGGAGACGGCTGCCGTTGCGCAGGACAGCATGCTGCTTCGGGACCTCGACCAGGCCAACCGCAATACCGCCGCGATCGACACCACATCGGTAGTCGTGCGCGAGCGTGACGGTGCAGATGATCCCGCGTTGGTGGACGTCGGCGGGTCTCCGTCTGTCGGCCCGGTGCCACGGTCCGTACCGCCCGCCACATCTGCCCCGTCTCCCGCCCCGCCCCGTATTTCTCCTCCCCGGCGCGCTGCCGACGCACCGGCCCCAACGGTGATTCCCCCGCGCACGGTCGGGCCCGTGACCGCCGATCCCTGTACCTCGCCCGCTCAGTCCGATCAGCGTCAGTGCATTATGAACTCGCTGGCACGGTCGGACTGGACGCTCAACCGGGTTTATCAGGAACTGATACGCGAGATCCGCCGGTCGGGCAGCACTGAAGGCGGCGCGTCGGAGCAGCGGCTGAGGGAAGCGCAGCGGGAGTGGCTCGTCTACCGTGATACCGAATGCCGTCGGCGGACGCGGGACCGTGAAGGCGATCTCTGGGCTCCGGTGCGCGCGAAATGCCTTGGCGACTTCTCTTCGATTAGGACCGCCGAGCTCCGGCAGAACCTGAGCGACATTCGGGGGCGTTAGCCCCTTTTCGGCGGTGAGGTGCGGCCGCGCTGCACTCAGCGCGTTCCGCCCCCTCGATTCGGCGACTGAACGCCGCTACTCGCAAGCGCGCGACCGCTGTTCAACAGCGCGTCGATCTCCGCGGCCGCGACCGTGCGCGGACCGATCCATCCATCGCCTACCGGACGCGTTGGCACCGTCACGGCGGCCACACTTCCGGTGGGACTGAGCTCGACAACCGCGGTTGCCTCGACGACTCCCTGCGAGACGCTGTTTATGACGAGCACCCATTTCCCAGCCGCCGGCCGCTGCCATAGGACTGCGTACATGCCGGGTCGCGATGCGGCCCTGATGTTCAGCCGCATTGTCTGCCGCTTCCCGTTCACTACGCCCTCAGCGGTGCCGGTCACGGTCTTGTTCATCAGGTCGCCGTGATGATAGGTACGCACGGTGAGAAACGCATCGCGCGTGTCGCGGTCGAACGGATTCGCGGGATACTCGATCGCGATCCAGGGCGGTCCGGCGAGCGCGGTGCTGAAGGCGGCCACCGACAGTGCGGCGACGAGGGCGAGGGAGCGAAGCAGTGTACGGGTCATTGGAATCTCCTGAAAGTTTTTCACGCCGCTACGATGCCGGCCGAGTCTCCCAGGTTGAAACGCGATTTCGGAAATGTTGTCGCGCCGATTCCGGGTTCAGTCCGTCGAACGAAGCGTGACCGGACCCTTGAATGTGCGCACCGTCAGGCGCGCGCCGCCCGCATTCACCTCCATGTTGAGCTCCGATCCTCGGCCGAATTTGCCTGCGGTCGGTGAACGGTTCGTGAGCTTGTTGGCGATCGTGCCCGATATGCTGATGATGGTGACCGAGGCGCTCGACTTCACCGGAATGCCGATGTCAACGGCTCCGCTGTGGCTGTCGAAGTCGAAGACTCCCGAGCGATCGAGCTGGCCACTGAACGTGATGTTTCCGCTCACCGTTTCAGCCCGCGTCCGCTCGAAGCTTCCTCCCTCGATGCGAATCGGCCCGCTTACCGTGGAAAGCGCCGCGTCCGTGCTGCCGCCACGCAGCGACACCGACCCTGTCGCGCTTTTCGCGCGCAGCCATTTCGGCGAGCCCGTCACCCGCACATCGCCGTCGATCGCCTCCGCGTTCAGCTCGGCGGGACTTCCATCGACCTGGATGTTTCCGCTCACGACGTAGAGATCCAGTCCACCGGCCACGCCGGTGACAGTGATGTTCGCGGTTGCGGTCTTCACCCAGAGCTTGCTCCGAGACGGAACCCAGACCTCGAGGTGAGTAGGCTGCGGATGCCTGTCGTCGTCGGATTCGACGAACATCTTGGCGCCCTTGTATCCGCCGCCCATGTGCACCCTTTCGCCTTCTGCAAGCTTCGCCCGCACAAGCACGGTGTCCTTTGCCCATCCGCGCACGGTGACGCTGCCCACCATGTTGTGAACCCGGAAGGCCCCATCCATCGCCAGCGGCAGGCGGCGCTCGAACTTCGCCTGCGCCTGGGCAGTGCTCGCGCCGAAAACAAGGGCCAGCGTCAACGCATATCGCATCCCTCGCGCGAATGCAAAAGTCATCAGGAGCTCCTCGTCATTTCGGTAGTGCGGCGCAGGAGATCCACCTTGTGTCGATAGTTCGCCGACAGCATCTCGACGAGTGTCCTGTTGCCTGGGTCGCGGGCTAGAGCATTGCGAGCCTCGAGGATGGCGTCGTCGATGATGCGAAGGCTCTTCTTGAGCTGCGCGACGGTCTCCGGCGCCAGCACTCCCTGCTGCTTCTCGAGAACATCCGCCAGCGTCGCCGCCTCACGGAGGTAATTGTTTTCCTCGATGGTAAACGCCGCCAGCGTGGCCGCTCCAGCCGGGTCGGCCGTGGCCGCGGCCGGC
>Ga0180121_10001164_pt1 | contig 11099 bp, 11 predicted proteins | sample AntDrymUQ5402106_2_FD_129676 | JGI IMG/M metagenome (GOLD analysis project Ga0180121, IMG submission 129676) | Polar desert sand microbial communities from Dry Valleys, Antarctica - metaG UQ540 (21.06) (version 2) (version 2) | ecosystem: Environmental > Terrestrial > Soil > Desert | place...
AGTTCGCCAGCGCGCGCCCACGGCGCGCACCGCGATTCGCACACACGCCCGAGGAGTGCGCGCTGATCGACTTCCTCGACAAGCACTTTCCGGAGCGGCGCAAGACCCGCCGCGCCGAGCCCGAGTCATGACCGCCGTGGCATTTCCGCCCGTGCACACCGCGCCGATTGCCGTGCAGTGGTCGCCCGACGGCAAAGGTGTTCGGATCATCGACCAGCGGCTGCTTCCGGGCGAATATCTCGAGCGCGACCTGAAAACGGTCGGCGATGTCTGCGACGCGATCGCGACGCTTGCGGTGCGCGGCGCGCCGGCGATCGGCGTCGCGGGCGCGATGGGCCTCGCCGTCGCGATGGGGACCCTCGCGTCGCTGCCGCGCGATCGCTTTTCCGAGAGCCTTCGCGAGCACGCCCATCGCATCCGCGAGACTCGACCCACGGCGGTGAACCTCGCCTGGGCAATCGATCGAATGCTGGCGCACGCCGCCGCCGTCGCGGGCGACAACCGTGCGACGATCGATGCGCTGCGCACCGAGGCCCAGGCGATCCTCGATGAGGATCGCGCCATGTGTCAGCGAATCGGCGAGAACGGCCTGGCATTGTTTCCGGATGGGTCGCGCGTCCTCACGCATTGCAATGCAGGCGCACTCGCCACCGCGGGCATCGGGACAGCGCTCGCTCCGCTCTACCTCGCCGTGCAGGCGGGGCGCCGGATCTCCGTCTTCGTGTCCGAGACTCGCCCGCTCCTCCAGGGGAGCAGGCTCACCGCGTGGGAGTTGGCGCGCGCTGGAATCCCCGTGACTGTGCTCACCGATGGAATGGCGGCCGGCCTGATGCGGGAAGGCCGCATCGACTGCTGCATCGTCGGGGCGGATCGCATCGCGGCGAACGGCGACGTCGCCAACAAGATCGGGACGTACTCGGTTGCCGTGGCGGCACGTCACCACGAGCTTCCGATGTACGTGGCCGCGCCGACATCGACATTCGACCCGCGCACGGCAACGGGCGCGGAGATCGTCATCGAGCAGCGCAGCCGCGATGAGGTCGCGAAGAGTGCGCTCGGTGCAACAGTGCCTGACGGCGCGAGGGTGCACAATCCCGCGTTCGACGTCACGCCGGCAAACCTGATCACGGCGATCGTAAGCGATCGGGCTGTCTTCCGGGCGCCCTATGATTTTGGTGCCGGTCACCGGCGACCTTCCCGGTGACATACGTGCTCGCGATCGACCAGGGCACCACGGGCTCGACCTGCCTCATGGTTGGCGCCGATGGACGTGTGGGCGGCCGCGGCTATCGCGAGATTACCCAGCACTACCCGCGGCCAGGGTGGGTCGAACACGATGCCGAGGAGATTCTGGAGCGCACGCTCGCCGCGGCGCGCGAGGCGGTCAGCCATGCAGGCGAGTCGCCGGTCGCAATCGGCATCACGAACCAGCGTGAGACGATCGTGCTCTGGGATCGCGCGACGGGGAAGGCCGTCGGACGGGCGATCGTATGGCAGGATCGTCGCACCGCTGCGCGGTGTGCAGAGCTCGCCAGTACGGCAGATCGCCTCGCTGCCCTGACCGGTCTCGTCGTCGATCCCTATTTCTCGGCGACGAAGCTCGAGTGGATGCTGCGCGATCCGGCGATCCGCGGTCGTGCCGAACGGGGGGAGCTCGCCGCCGGCACGATCGACAGCTGGCTGATCTGGCACCTCACCGGCGGGACGACACACGCCACCGACCCAACCAACGCCTCGCGCACGCAGCTCTTCGATATCGAGGCGCTCGCGTGGAGCGATGAGCTCTGCACGCTCTTCAGCATCCCCCAGGCGTTGCTCCCGGATGTGCGGCCCTCGAGCGGAGACTTCGGACGCACACGCGATTCCCTGTTCGGACGACCCGTTCCCATAGCCGGAGTCGCGGGGGACCAGCAGGCGGCGCTCTTCGGGCAGGGATGCTGGCGTCGCGGCGATGCGAAGTGCACCTACGGAACGGGGGCCTTCCTGCTCCTGAACACCGGGAGCGATCGCCCCGCCCCCGGCGGTGGCCTCCTCACCACGATCGCCTGCGACGCAGCCGGAGGGCCGGCCTACGCGCTCGAAGCGGCCATCTTCATCGCCGGCGCGGCTGTTCAATGGTTGCGTGATGAGCTCGGGATCATCCAGACCGCAGCGGAAACGGAAACGCTTGCACGCAGCGTCGACAGCACTGGGGGCGTGTACTTCGTTCCCGCGCTCGTCGGGCTGGGCGCGCCACACTGGGAGCCGCAGGCGCGCGGCGCCATTCTCGGCATCACGCGCGGGACGAATCGCGCGCATCTCGCGCGCGCGGCGCTCGAGGCAATGGCGTACTCGACGCACGACGTCCTCGAGATGATGATCGCGAACGGCGGGTCGCAGTCCGAGCTCGGCAGCGCTCCGCTGCGAGTCGATGGCGGCGCCACGGCGAACGACTGGCTGCTCCAGTTCCAGGCAGATGTCCTCGGACTTACTGTCGAGCGTCCCGACATCGTCGATACGACGGCGCTCGGTGCCGCGGGCCTCGCCGGATTGGCCGCGGGGATCTGGGCGGACTCCGACGCTTTTCTCGCGAGCAGGAAGTTCACGAGCTTTGCGCCGGGGGACGGCGCTGCTGCGGCCCGCGCCGGCGTGAAGGATTGGCGGCGTGCCGTGCGGGCAACGCTCGCCTGGGCGCGGGACGGGGATACATGAAGCGCACGCCGAATGTCCGTCGCTGGCTCGAGGTTCATGCGGAAGAGCTCAGCGCCTGCCGTCGGTGCGGCCACTCCGGCGTCATCCCGATCGTCTCCAGGCCGGCCGCGCCGAGGGCGATGCTCGTCGGCCAGGCACCGGGGCAGACCGAGGTCGTGGACCAGCGCCCCTTTGCCGGGAGGGCAGGGCGCACGTTGTTCCGCTGGCTGGCGCGTGCGGGGCTCGACGAAGCTCGGGCGAGGGAGGTGATTTTCATCGCGGCCATCACTCGGTGCTATCCCGGCCCGAGCCCGAGCGGACGCGGCGATCGCGTGGCCTCGCGACGGGAGCGTACGCTGTGCGCGGACTGGCTCGACCGCGAGTTGACCGTGCTGCAGCCCCCACTGCTCATTCCGGTCGGCCGCCTGGCGATCGAGCGCTTTCTCGGCCCCGTTCCGCTGGAGCAGGTCGTCGGGCGGGCGATCCCTGTCGAACATCCCGGTGGGCGGTCGATTGCGATTGCGCTTCCACATCCGTCGGGTGCGAGCAGTTGGATCCACCAGGACGGTCACGGGCGCCTGGTCGACGACGCGCTGCGGCTGCTCGGTCGGGAGTTCGTGGGGATGGGGCTGGCCGCCGGGACGGTCGGCACGGAGCCGCCTTCGCTGCCGGGACGCGCGGGTACCGCGGCGTGAAGCTCACCCTGCTGCTCGTGCTGTCCCTTCAGGGGCAGCCGCGCGACCGCTGGTTTTCAGCGGACAAGATCAAGCATTTCTTCATGGGGGCCTTCGTGCAGAGCGTGGCGTACAGCGCCTTCCGCGCAACGCGAATCGACCATCGGTCGTCATTGCTTGGCGCAACCGCCGGCAGCGTGGCGGTGAGCATCGGAAAGGAGGTCGCCGACTCGCGGCGAACCGGACTGTTCAGCCGACGGGATCTGGTCTGGGATGCGGCAGGGGTGGGTACCGCGACACTCCTGATGACCCGAACCGCGCGCTAGCGGCGATCAGCTCCGCGATCGGACAGTCACTTATCCTCCTGTCCGCACGGCTGTATTATTCGAGCGTCGGGCACTGCGGTGCCGGCGCGATACTCGTCATGGAACAATGACCGAACCACTGAGTTCGCTGGAGATCGCGACCGATCGCAGGTCCAACCTCGTGCTCCGAGTGCTCATCGACGAGATGCTCGAGCGGGTGCGGGAGCTCAATCGGCGGGCCGAGACGTGGTCAGGAAGCGACCGCGCCCGAGCCGAGGCCGAGCTCGATTCGATCATGGCTCGCGTGCGCCGGGTGGCCGCCCAGCAAGCGTCGAGCGACTAGCCGGCGGCAGGACCGCCGGGGAGAGTAGCCCAGCGGCATGACCGCACGCACGAAGTTTCTCGTCGGATTCCTGCTCGTGGCCGACACCGCCGGCTACCTGATGGCGAGCTCCATCCGCGATACGGGGATGTACTACTTCACCCCGACGGAGCTGGCGGCGAAAGTCTCGACCGACCCCGGCTTCCGGGACGTCGGCGTCAAGGTGGGGGCGCGAGTCGTTCCGGGCTCGATCGTGCGCGACGCGGCCGGACGCGAAGTGAAGTTCGTCGCGACCGATGGCGCCAGGATGCTTCCCGTGGTCTATCGCGGCATCGCGCCGGATACCTTCACGGATAGCGCGGACGTCATCGTCGAAGGTCGCCTCGACGCGGCCGGAACGTTCCAGGCGACGGTCCTCCTCGCCAAGTGCGCCTCGCGGTTTGAGGCGGCGCCGGACGACAAGTACCGCGACACGCCGGGATACAAGGCCGCAACGGCGAAGCGGACGACATGATCCTCGTTGGAGAGCTGGCGCTCTGGGTCGCCCTGCTCATGGCGGCCTGGTGCGCCACGGTGTCGTTCGCCGGCGGCAAGCTCGCGCGGGCGGACCTCGTCGCCAGCGGAGAGCGGGCGGCGTATGCAACCGGTGCGCTCGTGCTCACCGCCTCCATTGGCCTGTGGACGGCCATCCTGACGCACGACTTCTCACTGAAGTACGTCGCGTCGTTTACCAGCTCGAACCTGCCGACGGTCTACCTCATCGCCGCATTCTGGGGCGGTCAGGCCGGGTCGCTGCTCTTCTGGACACTGATTCTGTCTGCGTTCACGGCGGTCGCGGTCTTCACCAATCGCGACCGGAACCGGGTGCTGATGCCCTACGTCACGGGCACGCTCGGCGTGCTGCTCCTCTTCTTCCTCGCGACACTCTGCTTCGCGTCGAGCCCGTACGAGCGGCTCGACTGGATTCCGGCGGAGGGCCGCGGGATGAACCCGCAGTTGCAGAACCCGGGGATGGCGATCCACCCGCCGAATCTCTACTTCGGCTTCGTCGCGACACACATCCCGTTTGCCTTCGTCATCGCGGCATTGATCACCCGCCGCCTCGACAGCGAGTGGCTGGCCGCGGTGCGGCGCTGGGCCCTGCTCTCGTGGCTCTTCCTCACCGTCGGCATCGTGCTCGGCATGTGGTGGGCATACGTCGAGCTGGGCTGGGGCGGCTACTGGGCGTGGGATCCGGTGGAGAACTCGTCGCTGCTGCCGTGGCTCACGCAGACGGCGTTTCTCCATTCCGTGATGATCCAGGAGAAGCGCGGCATGCTGCGAAAGTGGAACGTCACGCTCGTGGCCGCGACGTTCCTGCTGGCGATCCTCGGCACGTTCATCACGCGGAGCGGCGTGATCGCGAGCGTGCACTCGTTCGCGACATCCGACATCGGCCGCTGGTTCCTCGTGTTCCTCGTTGCCGCGACGGCGATCACCGCCTGGCTCGTGACGACGAGGCTGCGCGACCTGGGAGCGAAGGCACACCTCGAAAGCATGGTGAGTCGCGAGGCGGCATTCCTGTACAACAACGTCGCGCTGGTCGGCATCGCGTTCTCGGTCCTCTGGGGCACGCTGTTTCCGATCCTCAGCGAGGCGGTGAAGGGCGAGAAGATCACCGTCGGTCAGCCGTTCTTCAACGCGGTGAACATTCCGCTCGGCCTCTTCCTGCTCGCGCTCACGGGGATCGGACCGCTCATCGCCTGGCGGCGCGCTTCGATCGCCAATCTCAAGCGCCAGTTTGCCGTGCCGGTGGCCAGCGGCGTGGCCGCCGGTGGATTGCTGCTCGCGCTCGGCATGCGCGATGGCTATGCCCTCGTGGCGTATGTCCTCGCCGCCTTCGTCACAGGGACGATCGTGCAGGAGTTCACGCGTGGCGCTCGCGCGCGCCGATCGATGTATGGTGAGCGCCTGCCCAGCGCGCTGGTGCGTCTCGTCGCACGGAATCGGCGCCGCTACGGCGGCTACATCGTGCACGCTGGCATCGTGATGATGTTCGGGGCGTTCGCCGGCAATGCGTTTCGCGGCGTGCACGGGGATGTGCGCCTCGGCCCCGGCGAGGCGTTCGCGACCACCGATCCGTACGGCCGAGCGTGGACCTTCACGAACCAGGGGATCTCCGAGTTCGAAGCGCTGAACCGACGCGTCGCCGGCGTCACGCTCGCGACGACGATCGACGGAGCTGCCGGCCCGATCCTGTCCAGCGAGAAGCGCCAGCACGTCGACAGCCGGGGAAATCCGACGTTCGAGCCATCGACGGAGGTCGGCATCCACACGACCGCGAAGCAGGATGTCTACGTCGTGCTGGCGGGGATCATCGGTGACAACGTCGCGTCGCTCAGCATCACGTTCAATCCACTCGTCGTCTGGGTATGGATCGGCGGCGCGCTGATGGCGCTGGGTGGGCTGATCGTAATGTGGCCCCCGACCGAGGCGCGGCGCGCACAGAGCGGGTACATCGCGGTACTGCGGCCGGAGCACGCGGCGTCGTGAGTACGAGATACGTCGCTCGCGGTCCTGGACGGCGGGCGTTCCTCGCGGCAGCGGGCGCCGGAGCCGCGTCGGTGTTCACCACGCGATGGCTCGGTGCGCAATCGCCACAGCCGGGCGCGACGATGTCGGGTCCGATGCGCGCGGAGGCCTATCTCCCGGTCGTGCGCGCGCCCCGCCCGGGAGCGACGGCTGTGGTCAGCATCGAGCGGCGGGATGACCTCGAGAAGCACCTGAAGTGTCAGTGCGGGTGTCCGATGGACATCTACCTCTGCCGCACGACCGACTTCAATTGTCCGGTGTCGCCGAGGGTCCACGCGGATATCGAGGCGCTCATCGCCGGCGGCTACACCGAGGACGAGATTCGCGAAGCCTTCGTCGCCACCTACGGCGAACGCGTGCTCACGGCCCCCACCGCGAAAGGGTTCAACCTGCTGGCATATGTCGCCCCGTTCGCGGCCATCGGGACGTTCGGCGTGTTTGCCGGGTGGCTGATCCTTCGCTGGCGCCGCGAGCCTCCGCTCGCCGAGACGAGTTCGCGGATTCCGCAGTCGGCGGGAACGCCGGACGAGATGGCGAGGCTCGAGGCAGCGGTTCGGAACGACGACCAGTGACCGCACTCCTCATCGGGACGCTGATCGCGCTCATTGCGGTCGGCTTCGTGCTCGTGCCGCTCTTCGGCGAGCCCCCGGCTTCGTCCGGCAGCTCCACCCGCCCCGACCCGGCGCCCGCCGAACCGGGCAGTGATGCCGTCGGAGCACTGCGCGAAATCGAATTTGATCGTGCCACGGGGAAGCTGTCCGATTCCGACTACGAAACACTCAAGGCGCGCTACACCGGGGAAGCACTGGAATCGATGCGCGCTGCCGAGCGGGAGGCGATTGTCCCCGATGGACTCGATCTCGCCGAGGAGGCCATTCTCCGCTACCGGCGCCGCGCTTCGAGCTGCGGAGCGTGCGGCCCGCGGCCGGAATCCGATGCGGTCTACTGCTCGGCATGCGGCCGGTATCTGCCGGGCCGATGTGGCGGTTGTGGGGCGACGGTCGACGAACCGGCGGCGCGGTTCTGCGCGGGCTGCGGGAAGACGCTCGCCGCCTGATCGTGGAAGCCACTGTTCGCCAGGAGCACCGCAGACTCGACGTCCCACTCGTACCCGAAGGGAGATCGCATGAAGTACCTCGCGCTCGTTGCACTGTTCGCCGCTGTCGTGCCCGCGGCTGCCCAGCAAACGGCCGCTCCTGGTCGTGGCGGACGCGGCGGAGCCGGTCAGGGATCCGGCGTCGCGATGGACAGCCTGCGCGCCCGGGTGTTGTACGTCAGCAGGGACCCGAAGGATCTCCCGACCTGCAACTGCGAGCGCGACATGGCCGCGAAGCGGGCGACGGACAGCACCTTCGCGGTGCGCAGCCAGGGCGTGATGGAATTCCGGAAGGTCACGTACAGGAGCCGCGTGGACGGCCTCGAGATACCGGCGTATCTGTTCGCCCCGCTGCAGAAGCGCGGATCGCGCGGGCATGCCGCGATGGTCTGGGTGCACGGCGGTGTGCATGGTGACATGACCGCGATGTACTTCCCGTTCATTCGGGAGGCCGTGCAGAAGGGGTACGTGATCATCACGCCCGATTATCGCGGAAGCACCGGATACGGCGAAGCGTTCTACCAGGCGATCGACTACGGCGGCAAGGAGGTCGATGATGCCATCTCGGCCGTGGACTATCTCAAGACACTTCCCTATGTGGACGTCGATCGGCTCGGGATGATGGGCTGGAGCCACGGTGGGTTCATTACGGCGCACACGCTCTTCCGTCCGGTGCACGAGTTCAAGGCCGGCGCCGCGATCGTGCCGGTTACCAATCTCTTCACCAGGCTCTCGATGAAGGCACCGAGCTACACGCGAAACTTCGCGGCGTCGGCGGGCGGGATCGGCATGCCGTTCGAGAATCGCGAGGAGTACATCCGGCGGTCGCCGGTGTTCCATGCGAAGAATCTCGCCGTTCCCCTGCTCGTGCACGTCGCTACCAACGACGACGACGTGAACTTCGAGGAAGACCAGCAGATGGTGTACACGCTGATGGCGCTCAAGCCCGACCTGGCGGAGACGAAGATCTACGTCGACCCTGCCCCCGGTCGTGCCTCGCGCGGGCACACGTTCAGCCGGCGCGTGAACCCCGAGACGCTGGAGCGGGAAGACTCACCGGACCAGATCGACTCCTGGAACCGGACGTGGGCGTTCTTCGAGCGCACGCTGAACCCATCCCGCGGCGCGTCAGGACATCAGGGCCGGTAAACGACGCCGTTCTTCATGACGAGCTGGACCTTCCGAATCGCAGCAATGTCCTGCGTCGGGTCTCCCGCAACGGCGACCAGATCGGCGAGCAATCCTGGCCGGATCGATCCGATGCGGTCCTTCATGTTCAGCATCTCCGCATTCACCGAAGTTGCGGCCAGGAGAGCACGAGTGGGCGTCAGCCCGTACTGGACGAGCAGCTCGAGCTCCTTCGCGTTATCCCCATGGGCGAAGACGCCGGCATCGCTGCCGTTGCAGATGATGACGCCCGCATCGACCGCGGCCTTGAGCGACGCCTGCTTCGCCCGCATGGCGGGCGGGAACGGCTGGCCGGGACTGTAGCCGCCGCGCTGTTCAAGCAGCGACGCGCCGGCGGCCACCGTCGGGCACAGCATCGTTCCGCGTTCCTTCATCAGGCGGAAGACCGCGGGCGTGCCGTTATCGCCGTGATCGATCGTGCGCACACCCGCGAGCGTCGCGCGGCGCATGCCCTCCTCGGTGCTCGCGTGTGCGACGACAGGCCGGCCGGAACTGCTCGCGATCTCGACGATGAGCTTCAGCTCCTCGAGGGTGAATGTCGGGCGCGCCTCGCCATTCGGTCCCCAGCGGTAATCGGCGTACACCTTGATCCAGTCCGCGCCGTGCCGAATCTGATCGCGGACGACCCGGCTGATGCCGTCGATGCCATCCGCCTCCTCTGCGCCCTGCGGGATCACGCCCATGTACTCGGTTGCGAAGCCCCTCGGACCATAGCTGCCGGTGACGATGATCGCCTTCGTGGTCACGATCATTCGCGGGCCCGGAATGATGCCCTGATTGATGGCGGCCTTCAGGCCGACATCGGCATAGCCGGCGCCTTCGGTGCCGAGGTCACGCACGGTGGTGAAGCCGGCGAGCAGGGTCGAGCGCGCGTGGTTCACGGCGCGGGCGACGCGAAGCGCTTCAGGCTCGCGCAGCACCTGGTCGTCCCAGGATGTCTCGTTGTACGGATGCAGCAGGAGGTGCGAGTGACCTTCGATCAGGCCGGGAAGAAGGGTCGTCCCCGGCAGCTCGATGGTCGTCGTCCCGGTCGGGATCGTGAGCTGGTCGCGCGGGCCGACGGCTTCGATGCGGTCGCCGCGGACGAGAACGACCCAGCCCGTCCGCGGTGGCGCGTCGGCCCCCTCCCACACGCGGGCAGGCACGAGCAGCGTGGCGGACGGCGGCTCGGTGCCGCCGCGCCCCTGCGCAGCAACGCACTGCGGAGCGAGGATCGCGAGGGAGAGTGCCGCCGCACGAAGCACGAGCATCTCTTCGGCTACTGCGGAATGGGATTCATCGATTGCGCCATCTTCAGCGCGTTGTAGGCGTTCACGATCCCGCCCGTGGCGGAGAGTGACCCGAACCGAACCCTGTCCTCGCCGCCGGGGCGGACGACCATCTGGTCGCGGTACGGAATGGCGGACTCGAGGATGATTCGCTTCACCTGGGCCGCAGTGAGTCCGGGGTGGTACGCCATGATGAGCGCCGCGAGACCGCTGACGACGGGCGCCGCCATGCTCGTCCCGCTTTCGCGGAGCACGCCGCCCATGCTGTTCGTGGACAGGATGTCGACTCCGGGAGCGAAGACGTCGACATGGCCGCGACCGTAGTTGGAGAACGGGGCGGCGAGACTGTCGCCGCCGCGCCACGACGATGCGCCGACCTCGATCCAGTTCGCGGCCCGACCGACGCCGACGTACGCCGGCGTCGGAAAGCTCGGCTTCTCATCCGCGTTCTCCCCGTCGTTGCCCGACGCGTGCACGACGAGCGCACCGCGCGACTCCGCATAGCGCACCGCGTCATCGACGGCGGCCTTCTCCGGCGAGTATCCCTTCCCGAAGCTGAGGTTCAGGACGAGCGCGCCGTTGTCGACCGCGTAGCGAATCGCGTTCGCAACGTCCTTGTCGCGCTCGTCTCCGTTGGGCACGGCGCGGACGCTCATGATGCGAACCGCGGGCGCAATGCCATCGACACCCATGCCGTTGCCGCGAACCGCGCCGATGATGCCCGCGACGTGGGTTCCGTGGGATGCGTCGGGGCCGGTCGCATCCGGGTTGCCGTACACTCGCTGGGTGAGATTCAGCGGGTCGTCACCGACGATCGAGCGTGCGTCGAACGCCGGGTTCAGCCCGAACTCGAGCAGTCCGTTGACGGTCTTCGCCTGCTTCGGGACGTCCGACGGGGTGAGCCCATACCCCGCGATCTGAATGAAGAGACTGCGCGCTTCGCGAACATCGGCGCGCGTGGGCTGGAGCGCCTCGACGCGCTCGAGCGTGAGCGAGTCGGTGCCG
>Ga0180121_10001165_pt1 | contig 11097 bp, 10 predicted proteins | sample AntDrymUQ5402106_2_FD_129676 | JGI IMG/M metagenome (GOLD analysis project Ga0180121, IMG submission 129676) | Polar desert sand microbial communities from Dry Valleys, Antarctica - metaG UQ540 (21.06) (version 2) (version 2) | ecosystem: Environmental > Terrestrial > Soil > Desert | place...
AGGCTATCACCGATTTTCAAACCCGTCAATATCATCACAAAGCTATCCAGCAAGGCCAAATGTTGTCGGTTTTCCAGAAGATTATGCGAGCGTGGAAAAACATTGACAGGGTGCCCTGTCTCCGATTATCTTCCCCGCGCCTCCTCGCAAACCGGGTGACGTAAATCAATATCAGCCACACCTGCAACCCGCTGTACTTCTCAAAGCAGCGTCCTGATTATCGCGAAAGGATAAATAAAATGGCGACACAGCGAACCTATCCCATTGTCCTCGCGCATGGCATCGCCCGTTTCGATTTTCTGCGAGAGTCGTTCAAGCTCAAGTCGCAAAAGTTGTTCGGGAAAGTTTTTGATGACATTCTCGAATATCTAATGAAACATGGAGTCAAAATTGACCGTCTCCATTACTTTCGCGGCATCCTCAGCCATCTGGAAGATCACGATTTCGACGTTCATCATACGAATGTCAGCTACGCGAAAAGTCTCGGAACTCGCGCGGGTGATTTAAAGATTCAGATCAACAATATCCTCAGTTCGACCGGGGCTCAGAAAGTGCATATTATCGCTCACAGTATGGGAGGGCTGGACTCACGCTTCATGATCGCGAAACTCGGGTTGGCCGGAAGCGTGGCCAGTTTAACGACCATCGGGACTCCGCACCTCGGTTCAAGTTTTGCCGACTTCAAGTTGAATGAGAAAGGCGGGAGCGAACTAATTGCCAAACTCAGCCGCGCGATAGATCTCCGTGGCGCAGAGGACTTGAGCCGTGAGGCCTGTGCCAAGTTCAATTCATCTGTTCAAAGCGTCGAAGCCGCGAATGAAGTCTTCTATCAAACTTATTCCAGTTGGGAAGAGCGCAAGTTAATCTTCACCTTCCTTCAACCTGCATGGGACGTAATCGAAAAGGCGGAAGGCAAAAACGACGGTCTAGTTTCTGTTACTTCACAACGGTGGCAAGAGGAACTTGTCGGCGATGGGGGCAAAGTCAAAAAGATTGTGCAGAAAGAATTTCCCATTCCGGCTGACCATCTCAATGAAGTTGGCTGGTGGGATTTAAACGAAATACACGGCAGCGGCCCGCTTCACCGGCTCGACTCAAGAGAGGAATATGAGGCCGAGATCAAGAAAGTTTACTTAGAGATAGCGGAGGATTTGGCAAGACGGTTTCCCGGATGAAAGTTAATACCAATAGACAATAATAACAAGGCGAGCAGGAAACGCTTTGCAACACTTTCATTGAGCGTTTGGCTCAACCGGCCTTGGATCATCAGGCCGCCACGGAATCGGCGGCGGGTTGCCGAGAATCTCCGGGTGATCAACGCTCACCCCCGCGTAGTTGATATCGGGCCATGTCAGATCACTGGTGTAATAAGTTGAGGCGGACACGTTGACAAAAGCGGCGTAGAGATTCCGCCGTATTTCACGGTCGCTCCCTCTCAGTTTTTCGAGAATCGTCCGGCGTTCATTAATCGTCATGTGAGAGAAGCCACGCAGTTTGCCTCCGACGAGTAAGTTAAAGGTTGCGGTCTCGGTCAGCAGCAGCGCATTCAAAAATTGTTCGCGCTGAGCGCGCCTTTGATAGTGCAAATAATCGTCCACAGTCTCGATAAACTTCGGCGCTTTCAACAAGAAGTTCTCACCGAGCACGGCTTCGGCGATGGCAAACAGGATGTTGGCCGTCTTCTCGTTGAGCCACTCCAATTTGTCGACCTTCACCTCGCTTCGCTTCTTTGGATGAGCCATGAGGTTGAACACGGAACCTAGTAACCCGGCCATGGCCAGACACCTCCATTTTGATGGTTGAGCGCAAAAGGCTTCCCGTGCAGTTCGCAAATCTCGCGCGCCGCCCAGAGTGCCAGCGCGTAAATCGTCACCTGCGGATTCGCGCCCAGCCCCGTCGGGAAGATCGAGGCGTCAACCACCCACAAATTGCGCATCCCGCGCAGCTTGAAATCATTGTTGACGCAGGCGCGTTCTTGATCCTTGTTCATCTGGCAGCCGCCCATCACATGCACTGTGAAGATCGTCGCACTCTGGGGTTTAGCGAAATCAATTTTCCTGATTTCGTCTAGACCTGAAGTGGGGGTTACTTCGAGCGGGGGATTTCGTAAGTGTAAAACGGATGTTGCCCCGGCGGCGAAGTGAATTTTGGACATCACTTCTAAACTCTCTTGCATGGCCTTAACATTTGACCGGGCGAGTTTGTAGTCCAACTCCGGCTCGCCGTACTTGTCCAACTCGACTCTTCCATATTCTTCGTTCTGTTCAAAGCCAGTCATGTGATGGGCGTACATTATGGCGCCGGACGGATAGTAGTCGAGCATAATTTTATGCAGCGCATCGCCGTGCTGGAGCGTCGCCGAAGCGTTAAGGACCGGAAAGAACGATCCGGTTTCGACCAGATAGCCCGTATTGCCGTCTCCGAACTTCGGGCTCCACATATTGTCGGGCACGCCGTAAGCGGGAAATGTTGGTTCCGGGTATTTGCCGATGCAGATGGTGACGGGATGAATGTGCGTGTATTTGCCGACACGCTTTTTCACATCGAGACCGGAGCGCAACAGCACGCCCGGCGTGCCGATGGCCCCGACTGCGAGCAGGACGCCTTTTGCAGGACGCACGATCAACTTGCGCAGTGTGGGTCGGGTTTTCCCATCGAGAAATCTCGCCTGTACCTCGGAGATGCGGTCGCCGCTCCACACCAGTTTATCCACTTTTGTATCGGTGTATACAGTTGCGCCTTGAGCTACGGCATCAGGCAGCCATTTGACGAACCCGCTCATCTTGCGGTCGTAGGGACAGCCGACGCCACAACTCCCGCACTCGCGACACTCAAGTGTATTATTCGGGAGGTTGTCGTGCGGGATGCCGAGATGATCGCATCCTTTAATAAACTTGCGGGCTGAAGAGTTGTATTTGTCGTTTCGGGCAATAGGAAGATAGTTGACGACCTCGCGGAGTTACGGGTCGAGATTTTCACGCGTGTAAAGGGAGTCCGCGTTTCTGCCACTCCGTCAGCGTCTCCAGACGCGGCGGCAAACAGGCCGACCAGTTAACAGCGGTGCCGCCGCCGAGGCAACGACCCTGCAAAACTTTGATGCCGCCGTTTTTTGTGAGCCGCGTGGCGCCTTCTTGATAGAGCAACTTGTACATATCGCCCTCGCGCTCGTTGAGCAACTTGCGCGCGTGGGCGGGGCCGCCATGCCCCTGTTCCTTTGGAATGTTGGGGCCTTCTTCGAGCACAAGCACATCGAAGCCCGCTTCGGCTAGTTTGAGCGCACACACGCCGCCCGCCGCCCCCGAACCAATGATGCAAAAATCCGGAGTCAACGTTTGATCCGCCGTTATCTGACGACCTTCAACAATTTTCCCGACCAACACGCACCTCCAATCATGTGCCGCAAAGGAAAAGCCATGCGACACTAATCAACGCACGCACTCCTTACGTTGCCTTCACGCAATACTTCAAAAGCAAACCCCGATAGCGCGAAGCGACGATTTGACAACTCCTCCTTGAAATGAAAAAGAGGTGAAGAAGTGGGCTAAACGGGAGTAAGGCTCCGTCAGCAGGAAAGCGACCCAGGGAATTTTCGCACGATACGACCGAGAGTGAGCTTTGTCAATAGAATATTTAACCCACTATTTACGAATGACAGCGAGCAATTAATTTTCAAGATGAAATATGCGGAGCGTTATCAGGGGGTTGAAATTTAAACTCCGCTCGCAATCTCGTCGACTTCTTGAAGGAGGCTCTCAACTTCCTCCGTCGTCGTGTAACAAGCGCAACCGGCGCGCACCAAACCTTCGACGCCGAGTGAGAGACGTTCGATCACGGTGGCCGCGTAGAAGTCTCCGTGCGAGAGGAAGATGCCGCGCGCAGCGAGTTTTTGCGCGACGATAGTGGATGAGACTCCCGCGATAGTGAAAGAGACAGTCGGCGTGCGCGGGGAGGCTGGGGGTGGACCGTATAATTTAACGCCTTGAATATCGGATAATCCTTGCCAGAGTCGTGCGGTCAAAACTGCGCCGCGAGTATGAAGGGCAGAAAACGTAGCCTGCAGCCGCTCGCGGCGTGAGTTGCCGGGCGCGAGCGAAGCGTAGAAGTCAACGGCGGCGGCGGCTCCGACGATGCCTTCGTGATTCTGCGTCCCGGTCTCAAGGCATTCGGGCGCAGTGTCGGGGGCGGGAAGGAGCTTGGGAAAGTCTAACGACTCCAATAAATCCTGCTTGCCGTAGAGCACGCCAATGTGAGGGCCGTAAAATTTGTAAGCCGAGCAGGCGAGAAAGTCACAGTTGAGCGAGCGAACATCCACGACTTGGTGCGGGGCATAGTGAACGGCATCGACGAAACATAAAGCTCCGAACTGATGTGCAGCCTCGAACGCGCGGCGCACATCAGTGATCGTCCCCAGCGCGTTCGAGGCCGCGCCAAACGCCACCAATTTTGTTCGCCCGTTGAGCAGTTTGGTGAAGTCATTCCAATCAAGTTCTCCCGCCTCCGGCAGCATCTTGACGGTTCGCACAACCGCGCCTCGCTCGTGTGCCAAAGCTTGCCACGGGGCGACGTTGGCATGATGGTCTAGTTCGGTAACGATGATCTCGTCGCCGGAGCCCAGCCGCCGACCTATGGCTCTGGAGAGATGAAAGGTAAGCGTCGTCATATTCGCGCCGAAAGCGATCTCGGTCGGCGCGGCGTTTAAGAATTCGGCAAGGGTTTGCCGAGCGTTTTCAATTAACGCATCTGTTTCGTTGCTGGTCGGATATTCCCAGTGGGTGTTGGCGTTGTGGTGGTAGAGATAATCGGTGATTGCTTCAACGACCGAGTGGGGAACCTGTGTGCCGCCAGGTCCGTCGAAATAGGCGACCGCGGGGCGACCGCCATGCGAACGTTTAAGAGCGGGGAAGCGCGCTCTGATCTCGGCGACAGATATTGCGGAATCCGTCGGAGCTTGCTGTGCTGCGTCTTTCATGTCGGGTGTCGCGGAAAGATCAGGGGATTGTTGATCAAGAGCCGGACGCGCTGAAGTGCTCGGCGACGCCGCGCCGGATGGCCTCTTTAATCTCCGCTTGAGTGGCAGCCGGGGCGACCTCCAGATTTACGCGAAACGGCTCTTGCTCCTGCATCACGTCGAGAAAATCTATTGACCAGACATTCTCCGAATCGTCTTTCGGCGCCACGGAAACAAGCTGGCAATCAGTTCGAGCGGATTCCTCCAATGCTTGTTTCGCGAGTTCTTTCAATTGCTCCACGCGCATGTCTAATCGCTCCCCCGGGTTAATCCGTATGCTCTGTCACTTGCGTGCGGCTATCCGCATACATATCGCGATATTCGGTTCCATCCTCGGTGACGATGCCGCGAAACAGCATCGCTTCGTCGGCTCCACTTGCTTTCTCAAGGAGTTCGGTCTGCACCTGATTCCAACTTAACTTGCTGCTCAGGATTTGATTAGGACGTTTCACCAGATAGTGTCTCGTATCTCGACTGACGCGCTTTTTTACACTCACCAACCACCGCCTTTCGCAATTACAAAATTCACATTCACTTATGCCCGGCACGCCGCCGCGCATCTCGACTATTTTTTCTGTCTCACATCATAGGCGTAAATGGTGTCTTGATCACGCAGGTAGAGACGACCTCCGGCGATAATGGGATGCGTCCAGGTTGGCAGCGAGTCTTGCTTGATACTAAAACGCCCCTTCTCGCGATAACCTTCGGGCGTCGCCTCGACAAGGCCGACCACGCCGTTCTCGCTCAAGCAATAGAGGTGTCCGTCGGCAAATACTATCGAACCTTTACCCACACTCCGGTCTTTCCAGGCCACCGTGCCGTTGTCAAAACGCATGGCGGTCAGGATGCCGCTCGAAAAACCATAGAGATGGTCGCCGATAAGAATCGAACTGCTGTGATGGTTGCGCATCTCCTTGGTGAAATACACTTCCTGCGCGGTCAACGCCCCTCTCTCGCCCGCCTTAATCTCGACGAGACCCGATCCGGTTCCATAGTCCGAAGAAACAAATACGCGATTGCCGCGAGCAATTGGAGTGGCCGCATTGGCGACTTTGTTTGACGCGCGTGCGTATTCCCAGAGCAGTCGCCCGTCGCGTAAATCGAGCCCGACGGCGCGGCGCGAAGTGAAGAAGACAACCTGCGGTGTTCCGCCCGCTTCGATCATGATGGCCGAGGAATAACCCGCCTCGTCGCTCTGGCTCTTCCAGATAAGCGAGCCGTCTTTTTTGTTGAGCGCGACAACGGAAGCGTTTTCTCCACCCGCGTTAACCAGTATTTTATCGCCGACGATGAGCGGCGATTCGCTGATCCCCCAGGTGATGTTTGAGCCGCCAAACTTTTGCAGCACGTTCAACGTCCAGATGGTGCGACCCGTGCGCGTTTCGAGGCACGAGAGATCGCCGTTGCCGCCGAGGGCATAGAGTCGTTCGCCTTCGACCGTCGGCGTGCCGCGCGGGCCATCGCCACGGTCGTTGCGAAACGCTTTGCCATGAGGCATCGCCCAGAGTTCTTTCCCGGTCGCCACCTCAAAGGCAACGATGAATTCCCGGTCGCCACGAAGTCCCATCGTGTAGAAACGATTGTTGGCGACGGAGAGCGAAGAGTAGCCGCGACCTGCGCCAGTCGTTTTCCAAGCGAGCGGCGGGCCCTCAGTGGGCCACTGTTTGAGTAGTCCAGTCTCCTTCGAGATGCCGTCGCGATTCGGGCCGCGCCACTGAGGCCATTGGCCACCGGCCTGTGCCCCCACTTCAATTGACATACACAACAACATTAACGACCAACTCATAACAGCTTTAACGCTCAGGTGCTTCATAACTGATACTCCCTTTTTCAACTCATTCAACCGGGTGATAGATTATAGCAACATGGAGTAGCGACAGCGTCAAAAAAAACATCCAGCCATATCCATATAATTGGAGAGCTATGGTCTTACACGGTGAAGCTATGATGATGCCGCTTCCGGTTGGAGTTTCCGATTAAGCGTGAGATTCTCTCGTTTCTAAAATTCAAACCAAAATAGAGTGCACCTGACATCGTGTGGCATACCTGCAAGTTTCCAGTTAGTAATGATCAGGAATATTCGGCAAGCTCGGCCCAACGGTCAATAGCCTGGGCGAGATTTTGGGTGAGCGTTTCACGCTCTTCGAAGAGTTGATGCACCAGTTGTGCGTCGCTGGAATTCGCGCCGAGTTCAACTTCGATTTTACTCAGGCGTTGTTCACCCTGCTGAATACGCGTCTCTAAATCTTTTAACTCACGTTGCTCTTTAAAAGTAAGTTTGCGCTTAACCGAAGTTGCAAGATTTTTTTGGCGAGGAACGGCGGGTTCGCTGTGGACAGGTTTGTCCTTGATACCGGCCACTCGCTCCACTCGCTCCCGGGTTTCCAGAAAAGCTGTGTAATTGCCGGGATACTCGCGCAAGTGACCCCTTTCTTCAAAACGGAATATGTGCTCAACCGTGCGGTCGAGAAAATAGCGATCATGGCTGACGACGATCAGGCAGCCATTGAAAGTGTCGAGATAGTCTTCAAGCGTGACCATTGTTTGAATGTCGAGATCATTTGTCGGCTCATCGAGGATCAGTACGTTCGGCGCGCTCATCAAAACACGCATGAGATATAGTCGCCGTCGTTCGCCGCCGGATAACTTCGCTATCGGTGCGTATTGCATCTCTGCGTTGAAGAGAAATTTTTCCAGCATCTGTCCGGCGGTGATAATAGTGCCGTCGGCTGTTTCGATTCGTTCCGCCACCTGACGAATGTAGTCAATGACCCGCTCCTGCTCGTCCAGTGCGCGATTCTCTTGATCGTAATAACCAAAGCGCACAGTCTGTCCGATTTCCAGAGAGCCCGAGTCGGGCTTCACCCGTCCGGTGATGATTTCAAGCAATGTGGTTTTGCCTGCGCCGTTCGGGCCGATGATGCCGATGCGGTCGCCGGGTTTTAAGATGTAATTAAAACTTTCAATCAGGACCCGTTGGTCGTAAGACTTGGAGATATCGCGTAGTTCCAAAATTTTCTTGCCGATCCGGCTTGAACTGACAGAGATGTCGAGTGGCGCGCGAGTGGTTTCTTTCGGCTGCGCCATCAAACTTTCGGCGCGGTCAATGCGAGCTTTCGACTTACGCGTGCGCGCCTTCGCCCCGCGCCGCAACCAGGCAAGTTCCCGCCGGATGAGCATCTCTCGCTTCTGGCCTTCAGCCGCGCGGGCTATTTCTTGCTCCTCTTTCTTCTCTAGATAGTAGGCGTAATTTCCATCAAACGGTTGAATCGCATTGCGCTCCAACTCCAGAATTCGTCCGGTGACACGATCAAGAAAATAACGGTCGTGGGTCACCAGCAGGAGAGCGCCGCGATAGCGTTGGAGAAATGTTTCGAGCCAGGTGATTGTTTCAGCATCGAGATGATTCGTCGGTTCGTCGAGTATGAGGAGTTGCGGGTTTGCGATTAGAGCATGGGCAAGCGCGACGCGTTTTCGTTGTCCTCCGGAAAGCGTACCCATCAAAGCTTGCGTGCCAAGTATTCCCAATTGAGTGAGAATCATCCGCGCATTCGTTTCCAACTCCCAAACGCCGGAGGCCTCTAACTGATGCGCCAGCTCGGAGACGCGATTCAAGAGACGCGGTTCCTCTCCACCACCACCGGTGGACAACAACTGGCACGCGCGTTCGTAATCGAGCAACAGCTTCATGGTGGAATCACTGGCCGCGAAAACAGCATCAAGGACGGTCTGTTTCGGCTCGAAGGGCGGGTTCTGCGGTAGATAACCGATGGACACCCCATCCGCGAAAATAATGCGCCCCGTATCCGGTTGTTCCACACCCGCGATGAGACGGAGCAAAGTGGTTTTACCTGAACCATTGACGCCGACTACCCCGATGCGGTCTTGCGAATCGAAACCGAGGTTGACGTTTGTGAAGAGGGGTTTGAGGCCGTAATTCTTGCTAACCGATTCGATTGATAGAATATGCATGTTGGGTTTGCTAAATTTTTACTTCACTAACCGGAACACGTTATCGTAACGTGTTGTTCAATCCAACACTCAGTTCAATCCGTAAATATGAAGGAATATAAAAAAGAGAGGTTAGAAAATGAATAGACGCAATTTTATCAAATCCGGTGTTGCTCTGGGAGCTTTAGCGGCTATGTTCAGGACTCCGCTCGTTTCGTCACTCGCCCAAAAAGCCCCAACGGGCGCGAAAAAGAGTGTGGTTCCATTTCCGAAGATCGTTAAGACAGATGAAGAATGGAAACGGCAGCTTAGTCCAGAACAGTACCGCGTCACGCGACAAAAAGGAACGGAGGCTCCCTATTCCAGCCCGCTTAACAAAATTTATGCGAAAGGCGTCTACGTATGTGTGTGCTGCTCGCTTCCTTTGTTCAGCTCAAAGGCAAAATATAATTCCGAGACCGGATGGCCAAGTTTTTGGACGCCCATCGCTAAACAGAACGTGCGTGAAGAAGCGGACACGAGCGCGGGTGAGACGCGCACCGAAGTCGTCTGCAACCGTTGCGATTCCCATCTCGGACACGTCTTTGATGACGGCCCCGACCCTACGGGACTTCGCTATTGCATGAACGGAGTAGCTTTGAAATTCGTGAGAGCTGCAAGGCGCGCTTAACCGCCCGTTGTGGTCTGCCGCAAATCGAATGATTATTAATCAGGAAGGATCGATAAGTGACAAATAAAGTTTTTAAGACCGAAGCGGAGTGGCGTGCGACGCTTACCCCCGAACAATATCGCGTCGCCCGTGAGAAGGGAACCGAGCGGCCATTCACTGGCGAGTTCCACGATTCAAAGGAGGAGGGTAGTTACAAGTGCGCGGTTTGTGGAAATGTGTTGTTTAGCTCCGAAGCGAAGTTCGATTCAGGCTGCGGGTGGCCGAGTTTCACTGCACCTTCCGTTGAAGACAATGTCCGCACTGAGGTGGACAACAGCTTCGGGATGAAACGCACGGAAGTATTATGCAACAGTTGTGACTCCCATCTCGGTCACGTTTTCGACGACGGACCCCAACCGACAAATTTGCGTTACTGCATTAATTCGGTCGTGCTCAATTTAGACAAGAATAAGTAAACCCCGGGGCGCTCGATTCAAGTTGTTCCACATGTGATAAGCAAACCGATTAGTGAATCTGGGTCTTAACTGACATTCCCCGCAGATAATTTTAGGATAGGGCAAACGAAATAGTTCTTGGGGGAACGTGAGAGTAGTAATATCACTTAATCTCGATCAGTAAATATTCATCTACCTGAAGCGTTCAAGCCGGGATCATTCCGTTTATTGGAAGGCGAGGGGGCTTACCACTGAGCATCAAGCGGATTTCGTGATGACCGGGACGTGTGCCGGGGGTGATAGCTATTATTTGGCGTTCCTGATTAGGACAACGTCTCTTGCCGAGCTGCCGTGTGAGATGACGAGTTTGTTGTCCCGCGACCAATCGAAGGAGAATATTTCATCGGCTTTAAAGTTCGTTATCCGCTTCGGTTCGCCGCCGTCAAGCGATTGACTCCAGATGTCGGCCAGACCGTCCTCGCGTCCGACATAAGTCACCGCCCGGCCGTCGGGCGTCCAACGCATACGCGCCGGGAGTTGAATTTTAACGTCGAAGATTTTGACGGGCGAACCGCTCTCCATCGGCAGAACGGCCAGCCGGGCGGGTGAGCCGGGCGCCTCCAGCGAACAGGCGACCATCTTTCCGTCATGTGAGACGGCGCACCGTGCCATAGGTTCTTCACTGAGTCGCACGGGCTCGCCGCCGTCAATCGGCGCCTTCCACAGAGTTTGTCTATCCCTGTAGACCACCCACCCGTCGCCGGCCGCCCCGCCGCCTGGCAATTTTTTCGGATTGCCCCCGTCAATGTCCATCCTCCAGCCGGCCGGCGCGCCCGTACGCTCCGAAGTGAAAACGACGTAGCGTCCGTCTGTCGTAACCGAGGGGTTATAATCTACGGTCTCGGCGGTGGTTAATTGTTTTCGATTCTTTCCGTCCGCATCCATGATCCCGATGCCGTCTCGGCCGCCCGCCATCGAGTTGAAAACGATTTTGCCGTCAGGCGCCCACCTCACGCCGTCCAACCCGTCCAGAT
>Ga0180121_10001166_pt1 | contig 11094 bp, 9 predicted proteins | sample AntDrymUQ5402106_2_FD_129676 | JGI IMG/M metagenome (GOLD analysis project Ga0180121, IMG submission 129676) | Polar desert sand microbial communities from Dry Valleys, Antarctica - metaG UQ540 (21.06) (version 2) (version 2) | ecosystem: Environmental > Terrestrial > Soil > Desert | place...
TATCTGCTGCCGCACATCGTTGATCGGGCCATGGTCATGAAGCGTTACCCCAACGGCGCGGCGGGCGAGTTCTTCTACATGAAACGCATCCCGGTCCCCCATCCCGAGTGGATCGAGACCTGCTCGATCGAGCACGACTCGGGCAACATCATCGATTTTCCTATGATCCAGGATCTGGCCGCTCTCCTGTGGGTCATCAACCTGGGCTGCATCGACCTCAACCCCTGGTACGCCCGCTGCGATGACATCCATCGCCCCGACTTTCTGCACTTCGATCTCGACCCGGGTCCAGGCGCCGATTTCGATCGTGTGCGTCGGGTCGCTCTCCACCTTCGCGAAATGCTGGAGACGATCGGCATGCCCTGCTACCCTAAAACGACGGGCTCGCGGGGAATTCACATCTACATCCCCATCGTCCGCGGTCCTCTCCAGAAGGAAGTCTGGACTTTTGCCAAAGCCATCGCCCTGAAGATGGAAGAGCAATTTCCGGAGATCGCTACGGCCGAATATCGGAAGGTCAAGAGGCCCCACGGAACGGTCAATGTCGACTACAACCAGAACGCCTGGGGTAGAACACTCTCCTCGATCTATTCCGTAAGACCTACACCTGGAGCCAACGCCTCCGTTCCCGTGACCTGGGAGGAAGTCGAGCAAGGTGTTCGTCTCGACGACTTCACGATCTTTAACGTCCCTCAACGCCTCGAGGAACTTGGCGATCTCTGGAAGCCGGTGCTGGGCAAGAAGCGGTTCGACCTGTTCTCCGTCTTTCAGCCTCCAAAAAAGAAAGTGCGTTCCGCGAAAGGAAAAAGCTGATGGCGAAACGCTCCAGAGTTACAGCAGGAACAGATATCCCCGAGGGCCGGTTCCCGCCAGTCGACCTTCCCATCAAGCCCCCCTATCCACCCATGGAAGCGAAGCGGGTGGAGACAATTCCCGAGGGGGAGGGATGGCAGTACGAACCGAAGTGGGACGGATTCCGCGCTCTGGTCTTCCGCGATGGGGCTACGCTGACCATTCAGTCCAAAGCCGGCCAACCGCTCGATCGATATTTCCCTGAGCTTGCCGATGCCTTCCTGCGTCTAGACGCGGACGCATTCGTTCTGGACGGAGAGATCGTGGTCCCCGTGGACGGACGGTTGTCCTTCGACGATCTTCTTCAGCGCATCCATCCCGCGGCTTCTCGAATCAAGAAGCTCTCCGAGCAGTCGCCGGCCCGCTTTTTCGCTTTCGATCTCCTGGCCGGGCCAGCACGCACCGGAGCGGTCTCGCATGTGCAGAAAAGTCTCGAGGAGCGCCGAAAGCTACTCGAGGAGTTCGTCGGACGTTACGAGGGCGCTCCCATCATTCAGCTGTCGCCGGCGACCCGGGACCGAAGCGTTGCCGGTCAATGGTTCGAGGAGTTCGGTTCGCTGGGACTCGACGGCGTCATGGCTAAGCGGATCAGTGAGCCCTACCACTCCGGCGATCGCGATGGGATGGTCAAGGTCAAGCATCTGAAGACGGCTGATTGCGTTGTGGGCGGGTTCCGCTACGCCACGGGAAGCAAGGCCATCGGCTCTCTACTCCTCGGCCTTCATGACGAGGAGGGCCATCTGGTCTTCATCGGGCACGCCTCGTCGTTTAAGAAGAACGAAAAGACAGAATTGAAGGAGATTGTGGAGCCTCTCATTTCGGAGAATCCATTCTCGGTCAGGGTGCCGGGTGGACCGAGCCGGTGGTCAACAGAGAAAAGTGGCGAGTGGGTCCCGGTCAAGCCGAAGCTGGTCTGCGAAGTCGAGTACGACTATTTCTCGCAAATGCGATTTCGGCACGGCTCGCGCTTTATACGCTGGCGGCCGGAGAAAAAGCCGCAGCAGTGCCTGATGGACCAGGTCGACCCCAGACAGCGAAAGGGAACGCTTAAGGAACTGGGGCTGTGATTCGTTCCCGAGGCCTTCGCCACGATGATGAATTTCACGAATTACGACACTGTTAATCCCCTCATGAAACCGCTCTCCTGCGTCACGATCATCGCACTCGTCCTCTCGTGTGAAGGTTTCGCTTCAGACGCGGCTGTCGTCATCCAGTCCAAGCCGACACGACTCGTGTCGGAATCGCTCGACGTCCCCATCACCACAACGCCGGCAGTCGCACGGGTTGAGCTCATCGTCAATGGGGTGAAGTCGGCAGAGAAGCCAGGGCCCTCGCCCCGGTTCACGATTCCTGTAGGCAAGTACATCCGAAGGCTCAGAGTTCGCGTGGTTGGATATGACCAGCTGGGGGTTATGGTCGGCGAAGACGAAATGGTGGTCAACGATCCCGAGCCGCCGTTCCGGGTCAGACTTCTGGCGCCCGCCGAGTTGCCGGCGAGTGGATCGGTCACTCTCTCCGCCACGGTTACCGCGCCGTCGAACCTGATCGTTTCGGGCGTGGACTTTTTCGTGGGCGACTCGAAGGTCGAGACCGACCTGGAAGCGCCCTTCACGGCATCATTTGATGTGGCTTCACATCCTTCGGCGCTCTATGCCCAGGCCATCGCCCGGGCGCGTGGGGATCTCGAGACCAACGACCTTCATCTCTGGGGCTCCATTCCGCGGGACTCCGTGGAGGTCGTCCTCCATCAGTTGCCGATCTCCGTTCAGGGAAATCCCAGCTCTCCACTCCGCGCCGGCGATCTGACGTTGAAGGACGCGAGCGCAGACCGCGCCATCTCAGATCTCATCCCCGCCAGCGACCAGCCCTTGAACGTGATCATGCTCGTCGACGCTTCCGAGAGTATCGCGCCCGAGCTCCCGGTGATCAAAGAGGCTGCCAGGACCTTCGCCCGTTCCCTGATCCGCCCCACCGATCGCCTGGCAGTTGTCGCGTTCAATCAGCGGCGGATCTGGCTGACCGGCTTCACCTCGGATATCAACCAGATCGGGGCCTCCCTGGAACGGATCAAGCCCATCGGGCAAACCCATCTTTACGATGCGGTCATCGAGATGTTGTTCGAGCTGCAGAAGCTTCCCGGACGTCGAGCGCTCGTGGTACTTACCGACGGAGTCAATCAGGGCGGGACGTTCGAGCTCGACCATCTGGTTCACTACTCCCGCTACGCCGGGGTTCCCATCTACCCAATCGTGAAGAACCGGCTGCTGTCGCGGTTCCTCCGCTTCGGCCTGGGGATGTTCGAGGCCAAGCGCTTTGCGGATATCGCCCGGGATTCAGGCGCCAGTCACTTCATTATTCAGTCCCCCGCGGAACTGGCTGAGGTCTATCGGCGGGTGGGTGAGGAACTGCAGAATCAGTACTTGCTGATGTTCTACTCGGAAGCGTCCTTGAAGGACGAGTGGCGCTCGCTTCAGGTGAAGAGCAATCGCCGTGACATCCGAATTCGAGCGCCTAAAGGTTACTTTCCCTGATTTCCGTCAAGCGAGCCGAACCGTTTGATGGCGATCCAGAAGGGGCAATGGCGGCCACCAGGATGCTCTGGCCTCGGGCAGGCACGACGGCACGCGAGTTGAACCAGACACGGCAACGATGACCGATACGGCTCTCCTCCCCCAGGCCAGGAAACGCAGACGCCGCTTTTCGGGCCTCAGTGAGCACCAGGAACGACGGTTCACGTGGATCGCCGGCGTGATCGTCCTCGCGGTCATGTCCGGCTGGACGCTTTCCATCGTCGATATCTACGACCAGAAACAAACCGGCACAACCTCGCCCAGTGTGGCCCGAACAGTCGCATCCTCGCTGCTGAATCAGACAAAACCGCTTCCCTTCATCAGCGATGCGGCAATCGAATTTCTCGATCCCATTCGCGGAGAAAGCGGAAAACTGCGCGCGGCGTTCGTCACTCCAGGCACACCCATGGGATCGAGAAATGCCAACCCGAAACTCGTGGCGCGGTACGAAACCGAGGGCGAAGCTCCCTACGTTTCACGTGACCTTCGAGCTCCTCGGGAACCAGGGATCTACCGGATGGCCTTCGAGATTGATCGCGCCAGGCGCGCCATCGAGGACCTGAACGTCATCACCCTCGTGCCGTTCGGCGAGAAAAAGAGTGGAAAAATAGGTCTCTACTACCTTGGGAGCTGGCCCTACGAGCAAGGCGGCAAGCCAAGGCTTCCGACTTACGCGAACCCTCGGGGTTTCATCGAAGTCACCCGGGAGAATCAGTCCACAAACGTGTCCGAGCATTTCAGAATCTCGCAGTTTCTGACCAAGGATCAACGCGACGTATGGCCAAAATACCTGCTGCTGGAGCCGAAGCTGCTGGACAAACTCGAGCTCACTATCAGCAACCTGCAGGCTGCCGGTTACACCGTGGAACACGTACATGTCATGAGCGGGTTCCGGACGCCGCGATACAACCACGGTGGAGGCAATACCAGTGGACGGGCCAATCTCAGCAGGCATATGTACGGCGATGGGGCCGACGTCTACGTGGACAACAACAAGGACGGTCAGGCCGACGATCTGAACCGGGACGGACGCAGTGATGTCAAAGATGCTGAGCTTTTCGCCAGTATGGCCGAAAAGGCGGAACGGGAGCATCCGGCCCTGGTGGGGGGAATCGGCATTTACGTCGCCTGCTGCGGGCATGGTCCATTTACCCACCTGGACGTTCGGGGATATCGTGCCCGATGGAGAGGTACGAGTGGTGGCTAGTATCAGGTGGTTGGCATGAAGGAGGAGTTGTGACAGAAAAGTTGTGCCCGGAATGTGGAAGTCAGCGGCCCGATCTCACACATATTTGCCCCGCGTGCGGTGCACCGCCCTTTGCGGAGCATCGAGACCGCGACCCTGGTGAGGGTGGAATTCGAACCACCGATCTCGAGCCGTACGTTGCACTTCGATACATCGCGCGACTGTTCAAAGTCCTTGCGGCACTGATGGTGGTGATGCTGATTGGCGAGGTCGTCACCGGCCTGGCCACCGAGGGTCGCGCGGCCATCATTACACTCCTCGGCGAGGCTACCAGACTGCTGGTGCTGTCAGGTTTAATGTGGGCCGCTGGAGACCTGACGATCCTGCTCATCGACGCCGGACATGACCTGCGAGTGAGCCGGATTCTGCTGGGGCGCATCAACGCCCAGCTTCATCGGCAGAACGAAACACTCGCTTCGCGGCCCAAAGGCAGCTGATCGCGCAGATAGAAATGGGCGCCGGGTGACGGCGCCCATTTTGAGGAAAGCCTCGAGCTTTCAGCTGGAATTATCGAAGCGATCTCATCAGCTGTAGCTTGCGGCGCTGCATCTCGCCACCGAGTTCGCGCAGCTCCTCGGAATTCAGAACCTTTCGCGCCTTGGGGAACATCTCCTTTTCTTCCTCATCGGCGTGATGCTCGATGATCTCTTTCAGGACCTTGGCCTTCGCACCGAACTGCTCCGATGACGGGTTGGTCCTCTTGAGCTCGGGCATCACCAGATCCACCACATGATGCTCATAGGTCGCTTCGAAAAACAGCTTTCGATCGTCCTTCTTCGTCACGGCATCGCGATAGGCGGGATAGAAGATCTCTTCCTCGATCTGCGTGTGCACCTTCACTTCCTTCTCGATCTGGGCAAGGAGCTTCTCACGCTTCTTCACTCCCTTTTCCGATGTCTCCTCCAGTTCGGAGAGAAGGCCTTTGACCTTCTTGTGATCCTCTTTCAGTAAAGCAATCGCATCCGGACTTTTTTTTGCCGCCATGCATGGATCCTCCCGCGAGCGGTAGATCAAAGGACATGCCAGAGAGGGAGCCAGCTATCAGCTATGAGCTGTGTGATGGTAGGCAGCGAAACTGGAAATGGAGAGAGCTGATAGCCCTAAACTATCGCGCGCTTCATCAACTCCTGGACGTCGCGAAAAACATTCTCGGGCGGGAGACCTTGATCGCGATGTCCGGAGGCGCGCTTTACGAGATTCTCGAACGTCTTTTCGTCGAGCACCCGGGCGTCGATGGATCGCTCGTTCAGCTCACAAAAGGCGAGAAGAGATGCCAGAGCCACCCTTCGATTCCCGGAACGGAACGGACCGTTCTGGAGCAGTGCGAAAAAGAATGCGGCCGCCTTCTGGGAGAATGTGGGATACGCGTCCTTCCCGAAGACAGTCGTTTGCGGTCGCTGAATGGCGTTCAGTAAACCAAACTGCGACTCGACCTCACCCGGATGCGCGTGGGTGCCGCCGAACTCTGCCGACACGGCCCGATGGAGCTCGATCAGATCCTGTGCAGAGAGGTAGCGGACCCCCGAACTAGTCGCTGAGGCGTTTGAGAGCGACCGGATATTTCTTGAGGGCGCGCTTGAAAGCGTTGGCGACGGCGGGGTTGGTGAAGCTGACTTCGCCGTCTGATTTTTTGGCAACGCTGCCGGCCGGGGTTGCTTTTGCGCCACGACCGGCTTGCTGGCCACTGCTTTTCGCTCCGTCGCTTTTTGAGGCTTTGACGGGGCCTTTCGACTGGCGCTGACTGCTTTCTTTGCTGCCGGCGCCTTTGCTTTCTTTGCTGCCGGCGCCTTTGCTTTCTTTGCGTGCCGGGCTGGCGGAGCCTTTTTTCGGGGAGGTTTTTTTGACGTCTTTGGCTTTTGCTTGTGATCTTTGGCCATGCTTCATCTGAACCTCTCAGCCAAGATCGTAAACTCGTTAACTGTCTGAGTCAACAGCTTTTATGCGACGACCGTCCCCGGAGGCCCAACCTTCACAACCACTCAATTTTGTCTTAAGTGGTTTCCGTACTTCGGTTTAGCGAGCTCTGGGCGGGCTCGACTCCAGGGACTGGATCGTACGCCAGAAATTCGGTAGCAAGGGCAGACAAGGTGAAATTCTGCCCCGAGCCGTCAACCTCCAGATACCCCTTCTCGACAAGAGCCAAGGCCGGTTTCTCACCCCCTCCCGCGGGATGTTTGATCCCGATGATCGCGTCCAGAGTCATGGACCTGGCCTCGATACGCCTGAATTCCTGGAGGACTCTGATTTCCTGCGGTGTGAGCCCGCGTGTATGCGACATGTCCCATCCTCAGATTCGAAGTGATTGCCACTGTAACCCAAAGGCAGAGGCAACAGGCAACAGGCAACAGGCGAGACTAAACTACCCGGCCGGTTTTCCTGTTCCCTTCTGCTAATTGCCTGAGGCCTCATCGGGCTGGCATCGAGGACACCAGTACGTTAATCGCGTGTTCATCCCCTGCTTCGTTGACTCTACCCGCGTTCCGCACTTCCGGCACGGTTGACCTCCCCGTGAATACACCCACAACCTCTCCGCAGAATCGGATCGGCCGGTCGTTCGACGGAAGCCGCTGTAAGTCACAATTGCCGCGGTCGTCCCGTCGATCACGTTCGCACCCAGGAGCTGCCGTGCCTTTCGAAGGATCCGTCGCAGGGTCAGGTCATCGACCGAGCTAAGGGGCCGAAACGGCGACACTCCGCAGATGAACAGGACCTCGGATTTGTAAACGTTTCCGATCCCGGCCACGACTCTCTGGTTCAGCAGGGCATCCGACATCGGCAACTGAGGCCGTTTGCCCATCCTGCGGATCACCTCGTCCTCATCGAACTCTGTTCCCAGCAGATCAGGACCGATCAGGCGCAGATCGGTCTGGCGCAATGCGGTTCTGGAAGTGAGAAATTCGGCCACGGGGATCCTGAACCCGACCGCCACAAAATCCGGAGTGGAGATCACGATTCTCATGTCCATGTTCGGTCTTCGCCAACGCTCGCCGGGACGGTAAAGATGCCAGCTTCCGTTCATGCGCATGTGAGTCCGCAGAATCAGATCGCCCGAAAACTCGATCAGAAGATGTTTTCCTGATGCCCGCACGGCATCGATGGTCCTGCCGGCCAGAGGCGCGTCGTCGTCGATGCGATTGAGCGCAGGGAGAACCGACCTGAACTCCGTGACAACCTTTCCCGCCAGAGCCCGGTGCATGGCGCGCGCGGCGCGGAAGATGGTGTCCCCTTCAGGCATGGTGATGCTTTTTTCTCACCTCATCCCCACCACGTTCTTTTCTTTCTGGAGCAAGGCCCGGAGCTGGTAGCCCATGGATGTCCGGATGAATCCCTGATCGAGGAGAAAGGGAGCGATCGGCGTTTTGTCGACCGGTTCGGAGTTCACTTCGCTGATCAGCATGGCGCGACGCTTTCCGTTGCGAACCGAGTCTGCCAGCGTCCGAGCTACTTCCTGCGCCAGCACCGAGCGAATCGGCTCGTCCTCGGGGAGAAAGATGGACAACTGCTTCTCACCCCTCGACACATAGGCCGCGAGTCGACCATTCACCAGAATTACCGTCGCCCCAACGGAACGAGTCAAACGACCACCAGCCTCCGGCCAGCGCAGGATCGTGCCGTAAGGGTTAGCCGGATCCGATGCCGAGAGTACGACAGTCTCCGGAGTCTCGGGATCGTCTTTCATCGATCGAAGAAGATCGACGGCGCCGGGAAGGGCGAACTGTGTGGCGGCCAGTCCGGCTACGAAAAAACCCCTCCGCACCTTGCCGCTCTCCTCGAGGGTCTTCAGCACGTCGTATACGGCGCTGAATCCATCGGTGATGAGCTCTCCGTTCATCGCTTCACGCGTCAGGACTCCGTACCGCGCCAGCAGCTGGCTGGTCAGCGCCAGGCCCCTCTTGGTCGGATCGGTGATCGCGGAGGTCAGCTGCTCGACCAGGGACCAGCGACCTTCAGCGCCTGCTGGCGCGGCTCTGCGCGATCGGAAAGGTGCCGAGGCGCGCCCGGAGCGATTGGAGCGCGGACGCGTCAGCGACCGAATAGCTTGAAATGTATCGTTCGTGACCATCCCTTTCCAGACCAGGTTCCACAAACCGTCCATGGTGTCACCCGGGAAACCACCGCCGGACGCCTCATGAATCGCGCCGAAGAACGACGCTCCGGAGCGACGCAGAGCTGCCACGATCTTTTCTTCCATCGCGGTCAGGTCCTCGGACTTCTGGGGTTGCAGAAGCAGAGGCAGATGATCCGTCAGAAAGAACGTGATCCGTCCGTCCCGCTCGCCAAGGGGCTCGAGCCCGACCCATACGATCTCACCAGCCGATGTCAGGATGTCGAGATCGGATGATCGGTAGTCTTCAACGCGCGCGGAGAGGATCTCCCGTTCGAAGATGGAGGCCGGAAGAGGAACGCCCTGCAGCGTCTCGATGACTTCCAGAAGCGCGTTCAGTCCGCGCCTCTTTCGGGTCACGTTCTGCCAGGACGTCATCAGCCGCACCAGGGCGGTCTGCGGAACGGGCTCCACTTCATGGCGGAGCCTGGCCAGAGACTTCGAGCGGATGGAACGAAGAACATCCGATTCGCACCACTCGCGCTGCAATCCGCCCGGTCGGAACTCTCCTTCGATCAGCCTTCCTTTTCCGGTCAGCTTCTGAAGTTGAGCCTCGACGATCTTCGTCCCCAGGCCAAAACGCTGAGCAATGGAGCTCAAGGTGAAGGGACCGTGCGTTCGCGCGTATCTGAGCAACAGATCGCCAAATGGATCCGCAACGCTGGCCAGCAAGCGTTCCGGAATTCCGGTCGGCAGCGGGATGCCGAGCGCGTCCCGATAGCGCCCGGCGTCCTCAATGGCAATGTAGCGTTTTTCGCCGGCGACCATCACCTCGAGTGCGCGGCGATCCCGGACCAGATTCCGAATCGAGTCGGCGACGCCCGAGTCCACAGTGCGGGCTGCAATTTCAGCCGGCCCGAGCTCGCCGATCCTGATGAGCAAATCGTGGAGCCCATCCGTATGACGGACGTGATACCTCTGGTCCAGGTGCTGAAGCTGGCGTTCGACCGCGTCGATGGCTTCAGCGTCGAGCAGATCACGCAATTCGATCTGTCCGAGCAAATCTCGAAGCTGGGCCTGATCAATGGAAAGAGCCTGGGCTCTACGCTCGGCCAGCGGAGCGTCGCCGTCGTAGATGTAGTTCGCCACATAACGAAAGAGCAGGGATGCCGCGAAGGGAGATGGCTTCTCTGTGGTGATGGTTGCGACGCGCACTTCCCGCCTCTCCAGCTGGCGCATCAGCATCACCAGCGCAGGGAGATCAAACACATCGCGAAGGCATTCTCGATAGGTCTCGAGCAGCATGGGAAAAGAGCCGAACCGTGATGCGACCTGGAGAAGGTCGGCAGCACGTTTGCGCTGTTGCCAGAGCGGTGCTCGAACCCCGGCCCGGCGCCTCGGAAGCAGGAGGGCCCGAGCCGCGGCTTCCCGAAACTTAGCTGCGAACAACGCGCTCGATCCGAGTTGACGCACGACGAGATCCTCGACCTCAGCGACGCCCGGAATGAGCATGGAAGGATCGGGAGGCACTTCGGTCTCGGGAAAGCGGACGACGAACCCGTCATCTCCCCACATCGTTTCGACTTCAATTCCCAGCTCGTTTCGAACTTTTGCTGTGACGGCCATGGCCCAGGGAGCGTGCAACCGGCCTCCGAATGGTGTCAGGACACAAACCCGCCAATCGCCCAGCTCATCGAGGCACCGCTCGATCAGGATGGTCCGGTCGTCGGGAATGACCTCTACGGCAGCGTGCTGCTCATCGAGATACTGCATGAGATTCTCGGCGGCTCGCTCATCGAGGTCGTGTTCCTTCTCGAGCTTCTGAAGTGCGCGAGGTCGGGACAGTCCCCGAAGCTCGCGCAGAAGAGTGCCGATGCGCGTACCGAACTCCACGTTCCGATCCGCGGAATCGCCACGCCAGAAGGGCATCTTCCCGGGCTGGCCCGGAGCCGGAGACACGAGCACACGATCGTGCGTAATTTCTTCAATCCGCCAGGTGGAAGCGCCGAGAAGAAATGTCTCACCGACCCGCGACTCGAACACCATCTCCTCATCCAGCTCACCGACGCGGGCGCTTTTCGATTCCGCTCCGGCCAGGAAAACACCATACAGCCCGCGGTCGGGAATGGTTCCCCCATTGATGACCGCGACCCTTTTTGCCCCCTGACGGGCGACGATCGTATTTTCGATGCGATCCCAGGTGATCCTCGGCTTGAGCTCAGCGAATTCATCCGAGGGATAAAGACCGGACAACATGTCCAGAACCCCATCGAATACGGATCGGCTCAGCTCAGCAAACGGCGCGCAAGAACGGATCACACGGAAGAGCTGATCAGCATCCCAGGCATCCATGGCCACCATGGCCACGACCTGCTGGGCCA
>Ga0180121_10001167_pt1 | contig 11085 bp, 12 predicted proteins | sample AntDrymUQ5402106_2_FD_129676 | JGI IMG/M metagenome (GOLD analysis project Ga0180121, IMG submission 129676) | Polar desert sand microbial communities from Dry Valleys, Antarctica - metaG UQ540 (21.06) (version 2) (version 2) | ecosystem: Environmental > Terrestrial > Soil > Desert | place...
CGCGTGAAAGATCCCTCGCTCGACGCTCGGGATGACAGCTTGCCCGCTCACCGTCGTAACCATTACTGACGGGATTCTCTCAAAACTTGCTCCCGAATGAGCACTTCTCGTGTCATGTCAACGCAGGCCCTTATCTGACAGCTAACAACAAACAGCTCGATCTCACCCATGCCGGGCACCGTTCACCCCGCCACAGCACACTCAACAAACTCGGTGACAAACCGGCGGTCGAGCATTTCGTACAATGCTCCGACCACAAGGAGAATCGATGAAACTCAGCGCGCTTACTACAATGCTGTTCCTGGCCATGACCAACACAGTTTCAGCTTCTGAGGCCCCTCTCGAGCAGCGGCGCAAGGCGCTGAACAGTCTGCTGGCCGAACAGTGGCAATACGTACTTTCCACCAACCCCGAGTTCGCATCGATCCTCGGCGACGAACGGTGGAATGACAAGATCACCGACGCCTCGCAGGAAGCCATCGATCGAGACTACGCGGAAGCGAAACGGTTTCTGAAGCAGTGTCAGGCCATCGACACGACCGGATTTCCGGAGCAGGAGATCCTCAACAAGACGCTGATGGTCGAGCAGCTTCGCAATCGCATCGAGGATCAGGAGTATCGCGAGTGGGAGATGCCGGTAAACCAGATGTTCGGGGTCCATATCGACACTCCGCAGCTCGTCGACCTGCTGGATTTTACTTAGGTGAAAGACTACGACGACTACATCGCGCGTCTCCGGCAGTTTCCTCGGCTGTTCGACCAGACCATCAGTCACATGCGAAAGGGAATCGAGCACGGGTTGATGCCGCCCCGATTCCTGCTCGAGAAGGTAGTGACGCAGTCCGCCTCCATCATCACCGCGTCGCCTGAAACCAGCCCCTACGCCAAGCCTCTGGAGAAGCTTCCAAAGACCTTTTCCGAAACGGACCAGAAGAGGATCCGCCAGGAGCTTCTCAGCGCGGTCCGCGACTCGATCAATCCCGCGTACGCACGTTTCACGACCTTCGTGAAAGAGGAGTACGCGCCGAAGGGGCGGACCGATGTCGGCTTGTGGTCATTGCCCAATGGGACCCCACGCTATGAGAAGAACGTGCGACGCCAGACCACGACTTCACTGACTGCCGAGGAGATCCACAAGATCGGGACTCGGGAGGTGGCGCGCATCGAAAAGGAGATGCTGGTCATCGCCAGAAAGCAGGGCTTCAAGAATCTCAAGACCTTCAACGCCTCGAACGACAAAAACAAGGAGCTACGGGCGAAGTCGCGCCAGCACATGCTCGGTCTGTATCGGCTCCATATCGATAATATGTATCTCAAGCTGCCTCAACTGTTCGGGCGCCTGCCAAAAGCAAAAGTCGACGTAATGCAGGTCGAGGAGTTCCGGGAGAAGGAAGCGTCCGGCGCGCAGTATCAGCAAGGCACGCCAGACGGTTCCCGACCGGGCCACGTGATGGTCAATACCTCGGATGCCCAGTCGCGCAAGATCATCAACATCGAGTCCACCGCCTATCACGAAGGCGTACCGGGTCATCACCTGCAGATCTCAATCGCCCAGGAGCTTCCAACGTTGCCTCCCTTCAGGCAGCAGGGCGGCTATACGTCCTACGTCGAGGGGTGGGCTCTCTACTCCGAGCGTCTGGGCAAGGAAGTCGGCTTTTATCGCGACCCCTACTCGGACTATGGACGGTTGCAGGACGAGATGCTCCGCGCCATTCGCCTGGTGGTCGATACCGGACTTCACAGCAAGAAGTGGACTCGTGAGCAGGTGGTGACGTACTTCCACGATCATTCGGCCATCGACGAGGTGGAGGTGCAGGCCGAGACGGACCGGTACATCGTGATGCCCGGTCAGGCGCTTGGCTACAAGATCGGCCAGCTCAAGATTCTCGAGCTGCGTGAGAAGTCGAAGAAAGCCCTCGGCACGAAATTCGACATCCGTGAGTTCCACGACGAGATCCTGGGAGCAGGGGCGCTGCCCATGAACGTTCTCGAGCAGCGAATCGAGCGCTGGATCGCGGTAAAGAGGAAACCGTAAACGGGAAAACTTTGATTTGCGCCGCCAACATTGGAATGTTCGGCCACCAGGGGTCTCAGCTGAATGGTTGACCGGACTGTGAAACGGTGGAGGGACGAGGCTCGATGCTTGACGGATCGAGGATGACCACTCGCTGGCTGTTCTTCGACTTCTCGATACAGACTTTGAGGGACTTTTCGCGACAGGAGGCGACGAGCTTCGCCCAATCGCCGGTCTGGGCCGAATCTGCGCTGACTACGCGGATCTCAGTGTGAGTCTGCGGACGGACCAGCTCGTATCGAAAGCGTCTCAGGTCGGTCCTGTAGCTGGCGAGCTGGACCTGCGGGTTACACAACGGTTTGGGAAGGGCTTTGAGCGCCGGGAGGGGGAGGACCAGCGTGGTGATGGTCTCTGCGCTCGTCCGGGCCGGCGAAAGGTCTGCCGAGTCGGCGATGAGAATCTCGCCCGGTTCCGATTCTTTTTCTGCTGTCTCCATCCCCGCGGATTCGATCTCGAGGAGCGAGCTCATGATCGACAGAGCGAGAGAGTGCAGGATAACCTTTTTCTTTGCTTCAAGAGCCTGGAGGGAGAAGAAGCCCACAGCTGCCAGGACCAGCGTGATGCTCGCGGTTTGAAGTTTTGTCATCGTGCCGTCTCCTGTCCGCCAACCGTTTCGTTGTGGGTTAAGACGCACAGACCGCTCGAAAGTTAGGAGCAGAGGCGGTGAATGTTTCGTGTCGTCGAGCCGTGAAAAGTTATTCGCGCTTCTGATTCCCGCGTCTGCTGAACTCGATCACCTTCTCGTAATAGCCATCAACCCGCGAGAGCTCGCTGTGCCGCGCCTGCTCGACCAGCCAGAGCTCGACGGGAACGTCGAGCGACTCGTGGAGATCCAGTGCGGCGCGAAGAGGGATCACTTCATCCAGCCGGCCATGCATGATGAGCACGGGAACTTTCGCGCGGTTCAGGAAGCGGGCCGTGGACAATGACTGGCCCAGAAAGACTCCGATGGGAACCCGGTAGATGGCGTTGGCGACACTGGCCGCGGAATGAAACGAGTTCTCGATGACGACCGCGCGCACGGGGCGGCGGCTGGCCAGGTACGCCGCGTACGGGCCGCCCAGCGATTCGCCGTACGAGATGATCGCGGATGCATCGGCGAAGCGGTGCTGGACCGCGAAATCATAGACGGCCAGAGCGTCTCCGTAGAGAATCTGCTCCCCGGGCTGGCCGCCGCTTTTGCCGTACCCGCGATAGTCGTAGAGCAGGACGCTACAACCGCGGCTGGCCAGTTCCGAAGCCGCCGGAGCGCGATTGGTGATGTTTCCGCCATTTCCGTGGCTCCAGATGAGCAGGGGTGCCCGCGGATCGACTGCCCGGAAGAGCCAGCCATGAATGGCTACATCGCTTTTCACGGGGATCGTTACATCAACGGGTTGCAGAGGCAGATGAGAGGTCTCCCATCGCCCCTCTGGAAACCGTGAAGGAAAAAACAGTGTGCTCCGCTTCATGGCGTTGACGAGGATCGTCAGAACCACCAGCAGCACGAGGACTGTGACGATCGGAGCGAGAGCGCGCATTCAGGTTCTCTGATGGGTTCCACAGAAATAGGTCGTACGTCCGAAGACAACGGTTCGTTGAATCGTCCCCCCGCATCGAGGGCAGCGCTCACCTCCCTGTCGATAAGGAATCAGATACCGTTTGGGATACGACTTGCCCTGCAGTTTCTGGTCGATGACGTCGCAGAGAATCGTTCGCATCGATTTGTACATGGCCTTCCGCTTCGGTCTGGTGATTGCAGAGGCAGTTTTTCGAGGATGAACCGAGGTCTGAAAGAGCATCTCGTCGACATAGAGATTGCCGAGGCCGGCGATGATCTCCTGAGTCATGAGTAATGCCTTGACCGCCCCTTTGCGGTTCTCGAAGAGTGCCGAGAACGACCGCGCATCGAATGCCTTGTCCAGAGGATCCGGCCCGAGCCGGCGGGTCTCGATATAGCTCTCCGGACTGGCAGCCAACTCAACGACCCCGAAGAGTCGCGGGTCGTCGTATGAAAGGTGAGCCTTTTGCTCGAAGTCGATGATGACTCGGGGATGGCGCGAGGGACTTTTCACACCGTGATAGTAGAAAAGATCTCCAGTCATCCCGAAATGAATTCTGAGCCATCCTCGGTCTTCGATCTCGGCGAAGAGGTGCTTTCCGTGACGCCGGGTCGAGACGAACCGACGTCCAGTCATGGTACGTCGCAGAGCGGGCTCTCGGGACTCACCCAGAATCCGGAGGTCTTTCACACGAACTCCAACAATCCTCTGCCCGAGCGCATGCTGATCAAAGTAACGCCGATTAATCTCGACCTCGGGAAGTTCGGGCATGGAAAGACGAGTGTATCTCCGCTTCAGGCCGGAGCCTCCCTGGTGGCCGGACATTCCAATTCCAATGTTCGGCATGCGTGAAGGAGTCATGCAGCGCGAGACTCGCCGAATATTGGAATTGGGATGTTCGGCCACAAGGGCTTGCAGGTGACAGCGGGACCCGCCTGCCTCAGAATCAGGATTCACATGACCAGCGACGTGTGGAACCCCAGCCAGTACCACCGGTTTCGTGATGAGCGGCGTCGGCCGTTCGAGGATCTGTTGGCGCTGGTACAACCTGTTCCCGGCGGTTCGGTCATTGACCTCGGTTGTGGCACCGGCGAGCTGACTCTCGAGCTGCATCGCCATACAGGTGGGGCAACGACTCTCGGGATCGATTCCTCGATCAACATGCTCGAGAGTGCCAGGAAACTGCAGACCGAACAGGTCCGGTTTGATTTGTGCGATGTGGAAACGCTGAGGCCCGGTCACGACTTCGATCTCATCTTCTCCAACGCGGCGCTGCACTGGGTTGCTGATCACCCGACTCTGTTCGCCCGGCTTTCGATCCTCGTGCGATCAGGAGGGCAACTGGCGGTTCAGATGCCGGCCAACTATGACCAGCCATCGCATGTCGCCGCCAAAGTCGTAGCCTCGTCCTCGCCCTTCCACGAGGCTCTGGACGGTTATGTTCATCCGGAGCACGTGCTGGAGCCGTTGGAATACGCTCGGATCCTGTTCGAAGCGGGGTTCGCCCGGCAGGAGGTTCGGCTGCAGGTGTACGGTCACGTTCTCGAGGATGTGTCCCAGATCGCCGAGTGGACTCGAGGGACTCTTCTGACTGACTATCAGAAACGGATGTCAGGTCGTCTGTTCGAGGATTTCGTCAGCAGCTATAAGGACGAGGTAGCGAAGAGGGTCGGCGACCCGAGACCCTGTTTCTTTCCCTACAAGCGCATTCTGATCTGGGGACGGAAATCACCCTCGGCGTGACTCCGATCCTTCTGAAGGATCAGAACGGGACCGCCCGGCCCTCCGGCTGAGCGTCATCGCGGGAACCTTTTCCGCCTTCGGTCGTTATCAGGGTGAATGCAGGAACTGAGCGACGCCGAGGCGATGCGAAGCGTAAAAGCGGGAGACGGTGAAGTATTCGCCGTTGTTGTCGACCGGTACAAGAGCGCGCTACTCAACTATCTCACCCATCTGTGCGGGAACCGGGATCACGCCGAGGAGTATGCGCAGGAGGCCTTTATGAGGCTTTACCAGACCGTGATCCGCTATGACGAGCGCGAAAGACTTGCTCCCTATCTGTTTCGGATCGCCACAAACCTGGTCAGGACTGATTTCCGCCGGGCCCGTCGATGGCATCTTCTGCTTCCCTGGCTCGACCGGCCGGTTGCAGGTCACGATGAGACTCCTCACAAACGGATTTTCGAAAACGAGATTCAACGCAAGGTCAGCGCAGCCATCGAGGCTTTGCCGCTGATGTATCGCGCACCGCTCGTGCTCCGGGAGATCGAAGGCTGGTCGTATCTCGAGATCGGCGCAGCCCTCGGATGCCGCGAAGGAACTGTCAAATCACGAATCTCCCGCGCGAGAGAGCAGCTGCGACAACGGCTCGCGCCTTACTGGATTGGAGGAACGGAACATGAACCCCGAACGACTCAACGAACTGCTGCGCTCCCTACCGCGCGAAGAAGCCTCTGAACGATTCACGCAGGATGTCATGCGCAAGACCCGGTCGGTTCGATCGGGTTCAGGCGCGTCCGGCCGGATGTTCCTGGTCTGGGCGGCTACCGTACTCATTCTCATTTCGGGAGTCGTCGGACATCAGATCACGAAGCATCGAGATCAGGCTCGTCTGGAATCCCTGCGTGCGGAACAACTGCAACTCGAACAGGAGCTGACCGAGCTGAAACGGCTCTCGAATGAGTATTCGTCAGTTCTTCGTGTCGATGGGAATGACGGTGTTCAGTACGTCGTGGATCTCGACCAGTTCAGATCAGAGCAATTGTCGGACGGGCGGACGTCTCAAGTGAGTGCTCAGGTTCAATAGTCGTACATAGGCCCGACGTCGGGGGCCAGGCAGTCTGTAAATGACCAGGAGGAATCAGATGAAACATCGAAAGACGATCATGGGAACGCTGGTCGCCGTGATTCTGGCAGGCACGACAGCATCGGCTCAGCCGGCTCCCAGAGCAGAGGCCAGTCCCAGAGCGGAACCGAAAATCAGAAAGACCGTTCTGTTCAAGGACGGTCAACTTCTCGAATTGGACGGCCGAGCAACCCTTTTCGAGCATTTTGAAGGAAAGGGATTTCTGGGAGTTCATGTCCTGGAGATGACCAGCGACCTTCGAGCTCACTTCGGAGTGGGAGATGATGCCGGTGTACTGGTCTCCAAGGTGGAGGCGGATAGTCCGGCGGCACGGGCAGGACTGAAGACGGGTGACGTCATCACCGCCATCGACGGAAAGAAGATCGGATCACCAATGGCTGTGACCCGTGGGGTGCGAACCAGGAAGGATGGAGAACGGATCTCGCTCGACGTTTCGCGGAATCGAGCCCCTCTCCGCTTGACGGCGACACTTGAAGAAAGGGAATCACCACTCGGTAAGGGGTTCAGGATTCACCTGCCCGAGGGAAAGCTTCTGGAAGGTGCGGGAGCCAAGGCTGCGGTGGACCGGCTTCAGACTTACTTCAAAAGTCCCGAATGGCAGACGCGGATTGATCAGATCGGCGACTGCGGTCACGTACAGACCCGGATCAAGGACCTCGAAGCGCGTCTCAAAGAACTGGAGAAACGGCTCGAGAAAAAGTAAGGTCATTTTGATGAGTTGCGAGTGGCGCGAGCTGACCAGGCTCGCGCCATTTTCATTTCCGGACACACCCCGTCCCGAAAACGCTCGAGCGCCAAGAGCTTCAGGAGAAATACGATTCGGAAGCTGCGGCCAAGGGCGTACCCAGCGTGCGGATTACATTCATCAGGCTTGGCAATCCGTGTTGCAGCACCGTTTCGGAAGGTTGACGGGAGCGTGGCTCCTGCGGGCCTCTCGCGTCCGCATCGGCCCGACGCCTGGCGGATTCCATTAAGCAGCGGTGGCGCCGCGCAGAACCGCCTGAAGTCCCAGCATGGCCCCGACGGTCGATTCGAAACCGCCTCGCTGCTTCAGGATCTCGGAAAAGACCAGAAGATCCTGCGCATCGGCGATTTCCACCAATCCTCCGGAGGTTGCGATCTCGAGCAGCATGGCTTGCGCTTTCTCATGTCCAAAGACTAAAGCAAGCTTGCTCAGTGCAAGATCGTGAAAGTAGTTTGGCTCACTCATTGAGTCACCGGCTGGCCATCCGCTCCAGTTCTTTCACACGGCTCACTGCTACATCTCTCGATGCGCGCATGGCCACAAACTCCTTTTCGAACTGGCTGCTCTGATCAGCCAGTTCCCTGGCAAAGGCCTCTGCCGCCCGGCGCACCTCGGATTCCATCTGCATGAGATGTTGTTCCGCTGCTTTTCGCCTGGTGATGTCGCGGATGGCGGCTGTGACCAGGATCCCCTCCGCACTCTCCAGAGGGCTGAGCATGATCTCGATGGGGAAGTCGGAACCGTCTTTGCGCCGGCCAGAAAGCTCGAGACCGGTCCCCATCTGCTGGACGATCGGATCGTCGGCCGATCCGTGACCGCCCGCGATAAGTCGTTCGGCGAAGCCTTTCGGGATGATGTTCTTGACCTTCTGCCCGAGCAGCTCGTCACGTCGATAGCCAAACACCTTTTCCGCCTGCAGATTCAGAAGAACGATCTCGCCCTTCTGATTCACGATGACCATGGCATCGGGTGCGGCTTCCAGTAGTCCGCGGTAACGTGCCTCCATTTGAACGAGATGCTTTTCTGCGGCCTTTCGCCGGGAGATGTCGCGAATGGCGGCCGTAACCAAAACTCCCTCCTCACTCTCCAGAGGGCTGAGCATGATCTCGATGGGGAAGTCCGTACCGTCTTTGCACCGGCCAAAGAGCTCGAGACCGGTTCCCATCTGCTGAATGATCGGATCATCGGGCGAACCATCGCCGCCGGCGATGAGTCGTTCGGCGAATCCTTCCGGGATGATGTTCGTGACCTTCTGTCCGAGCAGTTCGTCGCGCCGATAGCCAAACACCTTCTCGGCCTGAAGATTCAGGAGCACAATCTCGCCCTTCTGATTGACGATGACCATGGCATCAGGCGCCGCCTCAAGGAGGCCTCGATACTTGGCTTCGATCGCGAACCGCTCACTGATATCGCGGCTGACCTCGGAGAAACCGTACAGCACGCCGTTGGCATCGCGAAGAGCAGTGAGGCTGACGTTGGCCCGGAAACGCGAGCCGTTCTTACGAATCCTCCACCCTTCTGCTTCGTGCTTGCCGACGCTGGAGGCAGTTCGGAGCACTTCCTGTGGTGTTCCGCGTGCGATGTCCTCGGCGGGATAGAAACGCGAAAAGTTTTCACCAATGATCTCGGCCGCCCCATAGCCCTTGATCAACTCGGCACCGGCGTTCCAACTGACAACACGGCCCTCGGGGTCGAGCATGAATATGGCGTAGTCCTGGACCCGCTCGACGAGCGTCTTGTAGCGATCCTCGCTGGCCCGCAGATCCGCTTCGGCGACTCGGCGCTGTCCGGACTCGGACAACCTCCCGTCGACCCGGTCACTGGCTCGTCTCATCGGAACTTCTGGATTCATCGACTTCTCCTCTCTCCATCGAACTTCTCTGGACTCAACCTCAGCTCCCGACGCCCGTCGGTCGACGGTCTGCAGATGTCGAGAGTTGGCTGGATCTGAAGGTACGCTGCAAGAAGCATGCGGCTTACGGCAGGCGGATGAATCATTGCGCGGGACGCAAAAGCATGGTTGAAGAGGTCGGAATTTCTCTTTTGGAACTCCTGTAGTTGTCAGCAGAATGAAACCGCGTTCCAATCGCCGAGCTTCGGCAAGCGGTGATGGGCCGAAGGTAATGAACTCGTCCATTTCGAAGGGCTTGGGCCTCGGATTGGTGACAGACCTTCGGTCGTCGCCACCGGCCATGGGAGTTGGAATGTCCGGCCACGGGGTCTCGGGCTCTAAGCCTATGGAGTGCCGGGTGGGGTGCGGGGCTTGTTGCATCGCGCCGTCTATTTCCTCGCCGATTCCGGGGATGCCGGACGGAAAGCCAGCCGGCGTTCGATGTGTGCAGCTGAGCGTCGAGAACCTCTGCCTGCTTTTTGGGAAGGCTGAACGACCTGCGGTCTGCTCGAGCCTTCCCGCCATGCTCGATACCTGCGGAGCAACCCGGGCCGAAGCGATGGAACTCCTGAGCGCGATGGAAGTTGAAACTGCGCCGGAGCGCTCGTTCTCGATTTCGAGAGCTTCGGCAAGCGCTGACAAGCCGAAAGGCTCATCCCGAGCGCACACTTAGAATCGGTCAACCGGGCGGTACATCATTCTGCTTCTTTTTGTGCCTAGCGGCCGTATCTTCAGAGCAGTCCCTGGCGAAGGTTATGAACTCATCCATTTCGAAGGGCTTTGCCAGCACCTTGCAGACTTCTTCGGGAAATGGATTTGTCAGTGCACTGCTCGAGGCGGTGGTGATGACGATTCGCTTGAGGGAAGGGGGAATGTTCTCCTTGAGATACTTGATGACGTCGTAACCGCTGACCTTGGGCATCATCAGGTCGATCACCAGCAGCTGATAGCGGTGCGCTTCGAGCTTTCGGATGGCCTCTTCGCCGTCCGGGGCCAAATCGACGACAAATTTTTCCCTCTCCAGAATCGTGGCAATCATCTGCCGGATGATCTGATCATCCTCGCAAACGAGTGCCCGGCGCCGGGAGGCAGTGCTGTCCTGAACGGTCAATTTTACGTCCGTCAAAGCCACAAGTTTAGCCTAACGCCTCAATGCTCGGCGCCGGCCCGGCGTGGAAGTCTGGTAACGCGTTTCCACTCTGACTCGATTGCCGGTCGCTTTGTGAAATGCGGTCTCAAACAGCGCGCGATGTGACTCCAGCCCACGAAGGTCGCTGTCGGTGGCCGGCTTGCCCGGCTCCGTTACGAGCACGAAAAGGGCCCGGAATGTCTTCGGACTCTCGCCCACGGAAGGCTTGCGAGCGCCCATGGCATCGACGATCTGTTGGACGGTCACGTCTTTTCGTGTCCCTTTGAAAGTAGCGTTGGCGGGGGGAGCGTAAGACCCGCCCAGCGCCGGGTCGGATTTATCGATGTAGAACCACGGCTCGACTTCTTCCGGAGCCGCGAGGCCCATCAGGTAGAGGTCATGCCAGCTGAACCCGTACGCTCCGGCATCGCCAGAGGTGAAGGTGCCATTGCCGTTGTCCTTGAAGCGACTCCCGCCCATAGTCGAATAGTCCTGTGAACTGAACACGGGGAACGCTGCCGCAGTGTGGACAAACTGGGCCGGATGAGCTGACTCCGGATTGAGAGATCGTGTAATGATTTCACCTTCCTTGATGCGCAGGTGATAGAGCCAGCGATGGCCAAACTCGTGAAGCGACACACTGCTGGATCCCTCACCGGTCGCATTCCACCCATACTCGATCATGTTCATGTGCAACAGGGCGGGGCGTTTCTGATGACGCGTGCCGAAACCGCCCCTCGTGGAAATCCCATCGACTCCTGGGTTGCCCACCGTTGAATACGCGCCGGCGTAGAAGACGATATTCGTGTAGAACTTCTGGTACATCACCACGGCATCGA
>Ga0180121_10001170_pt1 | contig 11081 bp, 7 predicted proteins | sample AntDrymUQ5402106_2_FD_129676 | JGI IMG/M metagenome (GOLD analysis project Ga0180121, IMG submission 129676) | Polar desert sand microbial communities from Dry Valleys, Antarctica - metaG UQ540 (21.06) (version 2) (version 2) | ecosystem: Environmental > Terrestrial > Soil > Desert | place...
AAATAATTGTGGAAGCTTTGTGTCCATGGTTTTGAGAATTTCTCTGAATCCGCTTATAAGTTCTTGCTTATCTGTATAATAAAACTGTTTATCAGTCTTCAGAAAATGATTGAATTCATCAAGTGTACCTTTGAATCCGGATTTTTCCTTAATCTTTTCCATTTCGGATCTTATACGTTCAACTTCATTAAGACCAATATTATGAATTTCATCTGCTTTAAGCTCCAAAGTTGTAAAATTCTTTACAGCCATTTCATAACGCTCTTTCCCGTCAGGAAGGGACCATACACCGGCTTCTGTTCGACATTTCGGTAAATATTCATTTTTAACAAAGTCGTGAAGCTTTTGGTAAGAGGGATTGATGTTATTTCTGATAATATCTTTTAATTCATTTGAAGCCAAAGTTTTTTCTTCGGAAGTAAGTTTATTTTCCTTCTCCATTGGGGAATAAAAGATTGACTTCTCAACTTCAACATTCATCACATTTTCCATCTGAGGAAGTGTCTGCTCCATTATGAATCCCGGCATCACATAACTAAGCAACATTCCTTTGCGCATGTTTGCAATATCGTTATCAACTTTCTTTGCAAATCCTCTTAGGCGTTTAAAATATTTCTGATATTCTTCATAAGTTGAAAGCGGCTGGACGTGAATTAACTGAGGGAAATTTATATGTATCCCCCACTGCTGTCCCATCGGCATATAATGCCAGTTAAATTTTTCTCCTTCAATATTTTCTTCGAGTGAAGATTTGAACAGATCATAATTCAATTTGTTGTCATATGACAGTGACTGGTAGTCGATTGCATAAAGTTCATTCAGAAAGCCGCGCATGCTTTCATAGTATGCATTGTTCGCTTCTTCGGAGTTATCTGAAAGTTTGTCATCATACCGGTGATCGCCTTCATACGTGGCCCCTTCCGGATATGTCTTCAGATTATATTCGTCATACTTTTTGAATAGATCAATGATCTGATCATCTGCATTAGAAGGTAAATTGGGATATGTGAATGCTAAAAAAACAACACTCAGTAAAGAGAGTAAAAAATATTTCATGATCTTTGTTATTTATTTGATTAATAATTATTTGGAAACGAGGGTTTTTTGTTATAGAACAAAATACGTAATAGAAATGAATTTGTTAATGATATTTCTTCTGATCATTGTAACTCAAATTAACCGGGATAACTTTTTATTACGTCCCGAAGGGGCGAGATATGGGTAGCAAAATTATTTTCAAATCATTCGTACGTAGGGACGAGATATTGGTTAGTTAGTTATTAACAAATCACGCGTTCTAATAAAAAAATATTCCGTCCCTGACGGGACTTGAGGATTTGCATATTACTTGTTACCAACATTATATCCCTTCGGGATAAAAAATACAATTGAACTATTATGCTAAAACCAGTAAGTATTTAAATCCAAAATCAAAAAATTCCAAATCCTCAATTCCAAATCGCAAATAAAATCCAAAACCCTAAGATCACATGAAGTCATCAAATAAATTATTTAAAATCTAATCCGCCGCGGCGGACCAAATCCCAATTCGCCTACGGTGGACTAATGCGTGGTTTTACCTTCATATAGTTTGGTGAACTCATTATCGACAGGCTCCCACAGTTCAATTTTATTTCCTTCAGGATCCATGATATGAACAAACTTTCCGTAATCATACGTCTCGACAGTATCGGTAAAAGTTATTCCGTTCTTTATAAGCTCTGTCACAAGATCCTCCATATTTTCCACTCTGAAATTGATCATAAAATCTTTCTCTGAGGGAAGAAAGTATTTCGTGGTTTCTTTAAAAGGGCTCCACTGTAGATATCCCTTCTCTTCGGGTTTATCTGTATCCCTGAATTCAAATATGGAACCATATTCATTAGGTACAAGCCCAAGGTTCTTATAGTACCATTCATTAAGCATTTTTGGATCCTTCGATTTAAAAAATATTCCTCCGATGCCGGTGACTTTTTTATTTTGAACATCAGTCAGTTCTTTTTTTAAATTGTTGTTTTCCTCCGATAGGATTGTATTGGCATAAATTAAACCAATTATGGTGACAACTGAAATTACTAAGATAGATCTCATATTTTTTTAATTATTTATCCAAATATTTTAGATAAAATAAAAAGGTACAAAGTAAAATAACAGTCTGAACTTTTATTGGAAGATAATAACATTTAAATGATTATTGTATAATTTCAAGACTTGTGACAGGGTGTATCTCCCACGTTGTAGCCCTAATGTTGTCCCGATAGTAAACATCATCTGGATCAGTATTCACAGCATCAGTTATGTGCTCCCAATCAAACATTAACCACCCTTTTACCTTTACTTTTTGTTTTTTTAGCTTTGTCTTAACTTTGAGTTGCTCATTGGAATACCGAGTTGATTAAAATATAATTTCTCTTAATCGGGGAGATACCTCCACAACAAATACTTTTTTCTTTGAGGTAGTTTTTTTTGTTGGCACAATTTCGATGTGAACATCCTGAAAATTCTGACCCGTGTGATTACAATTACAACTCTCATTGCTTCCCCATTTTACATCACTCACCCACCCAATAATTTCAACAGCTTTATTTTCATCAAATCTTTCATGATCATCTCCTGGCTCCATGAATGAACTCAATGTAACACTGGTATCAAAATCTGATCCTAAAGGAATGTTGTAGCGATTTTTCTTTCTGTTCATTGCTTTAAGAAATTCTTTCTCCGTGCTTCCGTCCATACCGCATCCATTGAAGATATCCTGGGACATTACAGGAACTGCAACAAAGAAGCCTAGCAATATAATAACAAATAGTTTCTTAATGTTTTTCATTGGATAATTTTCTTCAGAATGAATTTGAAAGGAAACATTTTTAACAGTATTGTTTTTTATTCTCCTTCAAGTTGCAACATTCGGGTAATTAAAAATTCTGAATTATAAAAATTTATTTTGCCGTTTCAAATTAGTTTCCGTTATTTTCTATTTCAAGTGTAATCTGTATCATTTAATATTCCAAAAAAAACTTTTCTTACTTTCATAAACCCAAATTGTTCAAATAGAAATCTAAAATGTCTTTAACCGCAATCCGCCGCCGCGGAACGGAAAGTACTTACGCAAAGTGATTAAAGAATTTTTGCATACAATCACTTTTTTTTTAAAACCCTTTGTGCTACTACATAACAAAATGTTGCTTTTTTAGCAAACTGATTCTTAAAACACAAAGCGCACAAAGAAATGAACACAAAGATCACAAAGATTTATAATAAAAAATTGTATATAGTTAAAGAGATTAAATAAAAAAAAATTTTTTAATCATAAAATCTTTGTGTTCTTGGTGATCAACTTGGTGTTCTTTGTGTTACTGAAAATGCTGAAAATTTTGTTTGTAGCCATTGGCTGCGATGTGTGCTTTGTGTCTCGTATGTGGTTCAAAATTTTTAATGAACAATCTGGGATAAATGAAAATGATCTTCAAGTAGTATTATTCAATAATAACTTTAAACAAAATTGGATTTAGTTTAATGCGATACTTCTCTCCTGTTTATAGTTTTTACTAGAACTTTCTCCAGAAATGTTTAGTATATATTTTGATTACGATGCAGCATTAACGATTGAATATATGCAAAACAACGATATAACTGGTTATTGGGAATTTATGATTTATCTTTCTAAAATTTTTGATTATATTAAAGCATAATTTAATCACTACTTTTAATAACAAAACTTATTTTTTTGCCACAGATCCAGTTATTAAAACTTAAAACTCTTTTAAATAATTGAGATAATAATGATTCACTGAATAATTGTCGAACCGTTGATTTAATTTAAATAAAAAATGATAGATAAAAAATAAAATTTTAAATGGAACAAATAAAATTAGCAGATTATAAACAAGTTTCAGAATTCTATGACAAATACTGGGTCGAAGCTGGTGAAAAAAAGTTAGACAGCATCAACAGCCGTCACCGCTTTATTTTAAAAAATTTAAAAAAAGTGGGACTGCGAAAAAATTCTAAAGTTATGGAGATTGGGTGTGGGTCTGGAATACTTACAACATACATAGCCAAGTATATTCCTCGAGGAAAAATCCTTGCAGTAGATATAAGCTCCAAAACAATTGAATTGGCACGAGAAAAGTATAAAAAATATGTCAATATAGAATGGATAGCTTCTGATATGAGAAATTTTATTTATAAGGATAAATTTGATATAGTGGTTTTTCCAGATGTGCTCGAGCATATCCCAATCGAAGCACATAATAATATTTTTCAAACAATTCGACAACTCGTTCATGAAAATTCCATTATTTTGATTAACATTCCCCATCCAATAGCTCTTGAATATCATCATAAATATACCCCGCACCTTTTACAAATTATTGATCAGCCGTTGCATACCGATAAATTCATTAAAGCGATTTATGATAACGGTTTTTATCTTGAGAGTTTAGAATCCTACTCTGTGTTTCATGATCTGAATGATTATCAAAATATTATTGTGAGGCCAAAAATGGAATTGAAGAAAATGATACCAAGAGGAAGAATCGAGCTCTTAATTAGAAGCTTGAAGCTCCGGTTTAAATCATTATTTTATTAAACTCTTTGTTGACAACTTCGATATTTTAAACTTTTTTTCTGACCCGAATTATACGAATTTACAAGAATACATTCGATAACACATTATTGATAATTCGTGCTAATTCGTGAATTAGTGGCGAGCTCTTGCTTTCAGTCTACCGAGCGGCGGATTTAAAACAGTCAACTTGAGTTATTAAACATATAAAATTTTCTGAGTGAATCAGAAGAGTTAAGAATTTTTAGAGGATATTTCTCGAGAGGAATAGAAAATAATAAAAGACAGCCCGTTTTCGAATTGTCTTTTTAATGCAACGAAATAGTAATTATTAATTATGCCTAAATTTTTTTGCCTATTTAATCAGAAGCATTCTCTTTGATAACGAAACTCCGTTAGCAATTATTAATTTATAATAATAAACTCCTGAAGCAAATTCAATTGCGTTGAAGCTAACTTCATATGTTCCTGCATTCTTAAATCCATTCACTAAACTATTTACTTCATTTCCTAGTTGATCGTAAACTTTCAAAGAAACATTTCCTGAATTTGGCAAATCGAATTTAATGTTTGTCGAAGGATTGAATGGATTCGGATAGTTCTGATATAAATTATAATTATCAGGAATAACAGATGTATTTATATTTACATTAATGTCAGTGATTACCGAATATGTGATATTCATTTTAAATAATCCGGAACACTGCATTGAAATCAGATATCCCCTTTCAGGAACAATGATGCCTGCACCGCAGCCGCCACCGAGTGATGTATTCTGAAAGCTTGTGCCTGCATTTGTAGAAAGAAATGTAGGTGAACCGTAACTTCCTTTCAAAACCATACCGGGATCTTCGTGACAAACATCAGATCCCCAGCCGGAAGAACCTGTAGGTCCTGCAAACGACCAATTCTCTCCGCTATTTGTTGATTTATAAAAGCCACTTCCACTCCATTCGGTGGAGTACGCAACGCTTGTGTCAAATGCGGAATTACAAAGTGAAGGTGTTTCGCTTGAAGTTACTGTATAAACTTCTCTCCAGTTAACTCCACTATTTGTTGATTTGAAAATTTTTGCTTGTCCACTTCCTGTAACTCCATCACCTACGAACACATTATTAGAATTATCCCATTGAACAATAACATCGCAGGGGCTTCTGAAAGGGTAGTTGCCACTTATCTCAGTAAAAGTCGCGCCGTTGTCAGATGATTTAAGAAAGCCACCACCATCAGGAGCAAAATAATAAACTGAAGGATTGTTTTGATCCATTTCGAGTGGCTGTCCATAATTGCTGAAATTTCTTGAAACAATCGTACTCCATGTCAAACCATAATTGGTAGATCTGGTCACACGATCAGGAGAACCTGTGATTGCGCACATCCATATATTTGTATCAAGAGGGCTTACGTAGAAAGAATGTGCCGAGCCACCGCCTGATACTGTTGCAATGTTGGTCCAATTGTCTCCTCTGTTTCTGCTGATGTAAACGGTGCTTCCGTAAACAACAAACATAGCGTCCCTGTTAGCCGGATGCATGCATAAATTATTTCCGATTCCGTTGCTTGCTGTAAGTTTAGAGACCCATGTCATAGTTCTTGTAGTGCCTGCTGTTAACTCCCAGTTTGATCCACTGTTAGTAGTTTTTATGACCGTGTAATTCAAACTGCTTACTGCAAATCCGACATTTGAGTTGTAATAAAAAATGTCTGAAAGATTTGCCATCATAGGATTCATTTCAAAGTTCGAAAACTTTACACTACCGTTTTTATTGTTTCTGATAAAACCGCCGCCGCCGCAGATGTGAACATCGTTTATTCCCGAGAATGTAACACCTCTTATATCAGTTACCACTCTGGTATCGACAGGCGCCCATGCCCCGGCAGAAGGCTTTAAAAATAAGGTACCGTATTCACCGACCATTGCAATGCCGTCAGCATAGTAATTTACTTTTAAAAAGTTTTTTGTAGTTGCAAAATTTCCTGAAACCCAACTTGCTCCTCCGTTAGTGGTCATAAAAACATTCCCACCATTCCCGACAACTATACCTTTTTGTGAATCAGTGAAGCTAATCGAATTCAATTTTGTATTTCCCACGCCGCTATTGCTGACCGTCCAATTGATTCCGCCATTAACAGTTCTATATATTGCTCCTGCATCTCCGCAAAGGTAACCCACATTATTATTAATGAAACAAATTGAATTTATTGGAGTAGCTACACCTACATCGTAAGAAGTGACGGGCGAACTTGTTTTCAGAGTCTTGTAAATTTTCCCATTATCTCCTGCCAGCCAGACATCATCATTAAGAGAAAAGACTGATTTAAAATTTACAGATGGCACTGTGTAGCTTGCCCATGTATTCCCTGCATTTGAAGATCTGAATATCTTTCCGTCGTCGCCTGCGGCTATAATATTAATTCCGTCCGGAGTATGAACACCGTTAAATCCCTGAGCAAAAATATTATTTGAATTTATTAATATTGCCAGTAAAAGAATTAAATAAAGTTTTAGATTTTTTTTCATTTACTTTATTTTGAGTTTGATTTATGAATGGATAAAGTTAGTCTATTTGAAAAGTTTTTACAATTTAAAATTTAATCTCGGTTTCTGTTGAGTTAGTTATGTGTTCCGCCGCGGGAGAGTTAGTTATGTGTGTTTCGTATATCTAGTTCCGGTAATCCAAAAAAAAGTTCAGACAGAATCATTCCGCCTGAACTTTTATAATCCTTGAATCACAAATCTTATTTTATTAAAAGCATTTTCTTTGTGGAAGTTAATCCTTCGGATTCTAATTTATAAAAATAAATTCCTGAAGATAACGCTGATGCATCAAAGTTTATTTCATATGTTCCCGCATTCCTGAAAGAATTGACTAATGTATTAACCTCTTTACCGAGCTCATTATAAATCTTCAATGAAACATTTCCTGATTTAGGAATGTCAAATTTGATGTTTGTTGTTGGGTTAAAAGGATTTGGATAGTTTTGCGATAAGTTAAAATCTTTTGGAACATTTGAAATTGTGTTTTCACTTATTGCAGTAATTACAGAATACTGAACATTTAATTTATAAATATTTGAACCTTGATGAGCTAAAATATAACCTCTGTCAGGAATCAATATTCCGCCACCATGTCCTGACAATCCTGTGCTTATGTTTATCCATGTTTCACCACTGTTAAGGCTCATAACAGCATTGGCTCCCCAGCTTCCTGTAATTATCATAGTAGGATCTTCACGGCAAATATCAGAACCCCAGCCCGACATTGATTGATTTGAATGATTTGTTACCCAAGTGTCACCGGAATCTGTGGATTTATAAACATTAGTGCCGCTCCATTCAGTGCACCACATAATATCAGGAGCAAAAACAGTGTTACACATTGAAGGAATTTCACTTGCGGCTGCAGTATGAACTAATGTCCAGTTAACTCCAGCATTAATTGATTTAAATAATTTTGCCTGACCGGTTCCTGTAATGCCATCAGCAACAAAAACTACATTCGAATTTCCCCACTTAACTATTATATCACATGGGCTTCTGAAAGGATAATTTCCGCTGATTTCGGTGAAGGTTGCTCCGTTATCAGTTGATTTCCGGAAACCACCGTTATCGGGGGTGAAATAATAAACACTAGGATTGTTTTGATCCATTTCCAGAGGTTGACCATAGTTACTGAAATTTTGAGTAATGATCGATGTCCATGATTGTCCATAATTTGTAGTTCTATAAACTCTATCACCGCCTTGTGATTCTATGGCGACTAACCATATATTAGTATCTAAAGGACTTATGAAAAATGAATGAGGCGTAGTGCCTGTTGGAATTTGTGCTGAGCCCGGAACAACTACCCAGTCTTCACCTTTATTTCTGCTTGTGTAAACCCGATTTCCAAAAGCAATATATACCGTGTTTCTGTCTGTTGGATGCAAAGACATATTATTGCCTAAAAAATTACCGCTTGCGCCTGGCTTTGAAACCCAGCTATATGATGCGATCGTCCCTGCTGTTAATTCCCAGCTTATTCCTCCATTTGTGGATCTAATGATTGCCTCATTTAAACTGCTGACTGCAAAACCAAAATTACTGAAGTAAACAATATCAACTAAATCAGCAAGCATTGGATTTTGTTCAAAATTTGAAAAACCAGTACTGCCATTAACATTATTTCTTATGAAACCACCGCCACCACACACGTGAATATCGTTTAAAGCTCTACCTGAAATTCCTCTGACATCAGTATTTATCTTTGTAGATACCTCGTTCCAGGTCGATGCCGTTGATTTAAAAAAAACTGTACCCCATTCCCCAACAATTCCTATCCCATCAGAATAATACTTTGTGTCTAATAAATTTCTTGAAGTTGAGATTATTTCAGCGATCCAGCTTGATCCGCCATTTGAGGTAATATAAACCTTTCCATTTTCTCCAACCACTATTCCGTTTTGCGAATCTTTAAATGAAATTGAATTTAATTTTACCGAAGCAATCCCGGTATTACTTAATGTCCAGCTTAATCCTCCGTTTACTGATTTGTAAACAACTCCGTTATCACCACATACAAAACCCGTGTTTGCATCAATGAAAAAAATCGAATTGATAGATGTTGTCACTCCTGTCGAATAAGGAGTTAATAAAGTTGAAAGAGTTGTTGATTTATAAACTTTCCCGTTATCCGCTGTTAACCATACGTTATTGCCAAAAGTGAAAACACTTTTAAAATTTACAGAAGGCTCTGTAGATTTTGCCCAGGTATTTCCACTATTAACTGACCGGAAAATATTTCCCCGATCACCCGCAGCGATTACATAAATTCCGTCTGAAGTATAAACGCTATTGAACCCATCTGCAAAACTTACATTGTTAATGAAAAATATAGAAGTAACAGTTAAAAATAAAAATTTTAAAAAATTTTTCATTTAAAAATTGGTTTAAGATTATTGAATTGATTTTTGATTTGTATACAATTATAGGTAATGAAACTTAATTAAATTCAAATCTATTATCAATTGTAAAATATTATTAATATCAGTTAAGTTGCCTGAATAAAACTCTACTCTTCTGAATTTCATAAAAGCATCCGTCGACCCCTGAGGTTCAAGTTTTCACTTAAAAAATCAGTTTAATTAAATGCACGAATTGACTAATTTATACAAAATACATTTCATGATAAAAAGATTTACTATTTATAACAAAATTCAACTCGGTCTGGCTATTATTTTTTTTATTCCTACAATTTCTATTTCTCAGGCATTTAACTATCCCATAGTTTTCGTTTCAAGAAATCATGAATCTAACGGAAATATTCTTTATCCTAATGCAGGCCTTCTTCCCGGAATGGGGTCGTTTTCAAGGTTCAAAGTTGTCGGCGGGAAATTAATGGTAAGAGATGGAAAAGGAAATGTCACTACACTTATAGACAGCACGATGGAATTTGGAGATATAAAAATTATTGATGTGCAACAGCCCTGCGTTCACTGGAATGGACATAAAATTGTTTTTGCCGGTATCGAACACCGTGACAGCAGCTGGAGAATTTATGAAATTCGAACAGACGGTTTGAGAATTAAAAAAATAACTTTAACTGACCGAAACATTGATTTGACTCAATTCGGAAAAGCTGGATCTAAATTCAGAAAGTATGATGACATAGATCCGATCTATTTACCTGACGGAAAAATAATTTTCGCTTCAACCCGATTTCCGACATTATCAATCTTCGGTGGCAGACCTGTGACAAATTTATATATTGTTGATTCAACAAGCACAAACCTGTTCAGGATAACTACGGAAAGAAACAGCGGTGAAAAACCCTCAATAGATCCATTCTCGGGAAAGATCTTATACTCACGCTGGTGGGTAAATATTGACAGACCAAGCAATTTATCGGGAACAGGTTTTACAAGGATCGACTCGCTTGCTTTGACAACCGATATTGGAAATGTATGGCAAACGAATATAATTAACCCTGACGGTGACGGCCTGAAGCTGTATGCAACGGATCCGAGAACAAGGAAAAGCTTTTTTTCATACAGATCGAGAATCATGCCCGATGAAAGAATGGTCGGATTATTTATTCCACATACTCCGATGTTAAACACAGGAGGAAGTCCGGGAATAAGATATTACAATAAAGGATTGACTGAAGCACACACAGTAATAGGTGTGGATAGTACAACACCTTTATACGTACAGAATCCTCCTTCATTTGGAACAATGCAGGCTCCTTATGCAACTGACCCCATCCCACTTCCTGATGGAAAAATAATGTTGTCTTATGCGTCGACTGTCATTGAGCAGGATTATGGAATTTATACTTGCGCTTTGAATGGTTCAGGACTGACTCAAATAATAGATCTTCCTGGGACACTGGAATTGAATGCGGAATTATTGATACCGAGAGCAACACCTCCTCTAGTAAATTATCTTACAGCATTTGATACCAATCTTGTTCCTCCTACAACCAATCCCAATACATTCTATCAAGGAGGGCTATTCAGGTTCGATTGCCTGAAT
>Ga0180121_10001171_pt1 | contig 11073 bp, 12 predicted proteins | sample AntDrymUQ5402106_2_FD_129676 | JGI IMG/M metagenome (GOLD analysis project Ga0180121, IMG submission 129676) | Polar desert sand microbial communities from Dry Valleys, Antarctica - metaG UQ540 (21.06) (version 2) (version 2) | ecosystem: Environmental > Terrestrial > Soil > Desert | place...
AGGGCGCGCGGAAGCGCGAGCGCACGCTCGCGCTCCTCTGGGGTCAGTCGCGCGTTGCGCGAGGAGAGCGCCAGGCCGTCGGAGTCGCGGACGGTCGGAACGACCCGAAGGGCAAGGTCGAGATCGAGGTCGCGGATCATCCGCGCGAGCACCGCAATCTGCTGCGCGTCCTTTTGCCCGAAGTACGCGCGCTCGGGCCGGACGAGGTTGAAGAGCTTGAGACAGACGGTTGCGACCCCGCGGAAGTGGCCCGGCCGGTGTGCGCCCTCCAGCCTGCGGCCGAGCCCCGCGACCTCGACCCACGTCTCGAAGTCGGGTGGATACAGCTCGTCCGCCGACGGCGCGAAGAGGACGTCGACCGCAGCCTCGGCTGCGACCGCGGCATCGGCGTCGAGATCACGCGGGTAGGCGTCGAGGTCGCAGCTCTCCTCGAACTGAGCCGGGTTGACGAAGAGACTGGCGACCACGACGTCGCATTCCTCGCGGGCGGCACGGAAGAGCGCCCGGTGCCCGTCGTGGTACGCACCCATCGTGGGCACGAGCCCGACCGACCCCCCGCAGCGGGCCCGCTCGAGAGCCTCCCGCAGCTCCGCAATCGTCCGAACCGTCCTCACAGCAGCGTCTCCGTCGTCGCCGCAAGCGTCCGGTACATCGCCTCGAGCTCGGGGCGCTCGCGGCGGATCGCGGCTACGTGCGTCTCGACCGTGGCCCAGTCGCCGCGGGCGATCGGCCCGGTCAGCTCGAACCCGTTTTCGATCGTCCGCCGCATCAGCGGCTCGAGCGCGGCCGGCGGTGCGCCGGCGGACTCGAGCAGCGATCCGGCCGCGCGGCGGAGGGTGACGAGGTAGTTCGAGGCGATCGCGGCGCCGGCGTGGTACGCGTCGCGCTTCTCGTCGGCGAGGGCGAACGGCTCCAGGCCGAGCGCGCGGGCGAGCCAGAAGCCGAGCTCGCGCGCCGCGTCCGCCTCGGCGCTGACCGCGGCGAAGGCGCCGTCGAGCTGCTCGGGCCCCCGGGCGCGGGTGAACGTCTGCAGCGGGTGGAGCCCGAAGCGGCGGGCATGCGGAGCGAGTGCGGCGAGCGGGGTCGCGCCGCTCACGTGGGCGATCCACGGACCGGGGGGGATCGACGCGGCGACGGCCGCGATCGCGCGATCCGGGACGCAGAGGAGGACGAGCTCGGGATCGCGCTCGGGTGCCGGGAAGCCTCGCTCGGCGAGCCTGGCCGCAATCGCAGAGCCGACGCGACCCGCGCCGACGACGTGAACGCTCGTGATCATCTCGATGTGGCTCCAGTTCCGTGATGTGGATACCGGGCGCTGTCTAGTCTAGCCCGGTGCGCATTGCGGTCGCCGACACGCGGCTCTACTTCGACGTCGACGGCGCCAAGCTCGTCCCGGACGGCCCCTGGATGCGAGAGCGGCCAACGGTCCTCCTCCTCCATCCAGGCCCGGGCTTCGACCACGGCCTCTTCAAGGTGCAGCTGGGCCCGTCGCTCGTGCCGCATGCGCAGGTCGTCTATCTCGACCAGCGCGGAGGCGGGCGCAGCGACCGATCCGATCCCGAGACGCTCACGCTCGACCGCTGGGCAGACGACGTGCACGACTTCTGCGACGCACTCCGGATCGAGCGGCCGATCGTGCTCGGACTCGGCTTCGGATCGCTCGTCGCGATCCGCTACGCGGCCCGGCACCCCGCGCAACCCGGCGCGCTCGTCCTTGCCGCCCCGGTGGCGCGGATCGTTCCGGAGCAATCGCTCGAGGTCTACGAGCAGCTCGGCGGCGCGGAGGCGCGCGCGGTCGCCGAGCGGTACTACGAGGGTATGGACGAGCAGGCGTTCGCAGACTTCCTGCGCGTCTGCTTCCCGTTGCTCTCGAGCTACGAGCTGACCAACGACGTGATCATCCGCGCCGACTGGAGCCCCGAGGTGCTGATCCGCTGGATGCGCGGGGAGAGCAAGGAGCTCGACCTTCGCCCCGAGCTCGGCACGATCGAGGTCCCGACGCTCGTGCTCGCGGGCGAGGACGATGCCTGGGCGCCGCTCGCATCCGTGCAGGAGGTCGTCGAGCATCTCCCCGAGGGGGCACTCTTCCGGAGTTTCGCCGGAGCTCGCCATTCGATCTTCCGCGACGCCCCCGAGTCTCTCGGCGAGCTGCGGCGCTTTCTCGAGTGGCTGCACGCCGAGGAGGCGTCGCTTTGAAGGTCGTCGTGCAGGGAGTCGAGCTCTTCTTCGACGTCGACGGCGCCAAGCTCGCACCCGCAGGCGCCTGGATGCGCGACCGGCCGACGGTGCTCCTGCTCCATACCGGCCCCGGCGTCGACCATTCGGTCTACAAGGATCACATCGGCCCGGCGCTCGCGCAGGTCGCGCAGGTCGTCTACCTCGATCTGCGCGGGGCCGGGCGAAGCGACTGGAGCGACAGCGCCCACTGGACGCTCGACACCTGGGTCGAGGACGTGCGGGAATTCTGCGAGATGCTCGAGCTCGAGCGCCCGATCATCCTCGGAACGTCCTTGGGCGGCCTCATCGGGATCCTGCTGGCCGCGCGGCACCCGGAGCGGGTCGACCGGCTCGTGCTCGTGAGCACGGTCGCGCGCTACATCCATACCCGCGCGATCACGGTCTTCGACCGGCTCGGTGGCCCGGCAGCGGGCGAGGTCGCCGCGCGCTACTTTGCCGATCCGTCGGCCGCAGCATTCGCGGAGTTCCTCCGCGTCTGCGTGCCGCTCTACACCCGCAATCCCGACCCGGACACGGTCGCGCGGATCGAGATGAACCTGGAGCTGACGGCCTACTGGGATCGCAACGAGCGCGCCTTCGACATCCGCGAGGAGGCGGCGCTCGTGACGTGTCAGACGCTCGTCCTGGCCGGGGAGGACGACCCGTCGACGACGATCGTCGGCACGGAGGAGCTGGTTGCGGCGCTGCCCGCCGAGCTGACGCGTTTCCACCGTTTCGCGAACGCCGGGCACGGCGTCTTCCGGGACGCTCCGGAGGCGATCGGGCTCGTGCGCGAGTTCGTGCTGGCAGAGCCCGGCTCTCCGGCGGCCTACTCGTAGCGGAGCGCGTCCGTGACGCTCTGCGCCGCGGCCCGGCGCGCGAGCGGCGCTGCGATCGCCAGCACTACGACGACCGCCGCCGGGGCCAGCACGCCGAGCGAGAGCAGGCTCGGATAGGCGAACTCGTCCGCCGAGCCGGTCAGCTCGATCGCCCCCCGGAAGAGGACGAGCCCGAGCGGCAGCCCCGCCAGCGCGGCCGCTGCCGCCACGGCGGCCTGCGACGTCAGGAACGTCGCGGTCACCTGGTTGGGCGTGAGCCCGACGGCCTTCAACAGACCCAGGTTGCGGACGCGCTCCCGCAGCGAGAGCAGGATCGTCGCGAGCAGGTTCGCGAGCGTCACGAGGAGCAGCACGGCGTCGAGGCCGTAGACGATTGGCCGCAACCGGGCTCCCTCGCCTGCGTCATCGTCCACGGGGTCCGGCCCCGGTAGCGCGATCCCCGCCCCGACCGGTGGGGTGGGGGGAGGGCCCGTGCTCGCCACGTCGAGCGAGGCTTCCATGGCCAGCGTGCAGACGAGCGCGGCGACGGTGAGAGCGAGGCTGAGCGCGGTCAGGACAGCCCGGGCGGGCCGCGCGAACGCATCCCGGGCACCGAGCACGAGGGGCAGCGAGGCCCCAGAGCGCTCCGCCCAGCCGGCAAGGCGGGAGCGCGCCCGACGCGGGGCTGTACCCGCGAGGAGCGATCCGACGGTCCGGCGACCGATCTGCCGGCCCGGCCCGTACGTAAACGCGGCCACGGAGGCAAGCACGACACCGACGATCAGCGCGGCGTCGAGGGCCTCGAGCGGTGGGGTCTCGGAGGCGCCGAGGAGCGACGCGCTGCCGGAGACGAACAGCGGCGTCGCCGCCATGCCGCCCACGATCCCGAGGACGCAGCCGACCACTGCCGGCCCGAGTTGCTCCACCAGCACGAGCCGCGTCACCTGGCCGGGCGTCATGCCCGCGGCCTTGAGCAGTCCGATCTGGCGCACCCGAGCGAGCACCCGGCCCCCGACGAGGGTGGCGAGGACGGCGCCTCCGGCGAGCAGGAGCAGGGCGGCGAAGATCGAGAGGATCACCTGGGCAGTCCTGGACGCGTCGATCGCCCGCGCCCGGGTTGCCTGCCAGTCCTCCAGCTGGTACCCAGGACCCCGTGCGGAGACGACGAACTCCCGGCTCGCCTTGGGGTCGGCGAGCCGGAGGCCGAGCAGCGAGCCCCAGCGCGAGCGGTCCGGAGCGACCGAGGCGATCGAGGCCACGGGGGCGAACGCGAGCCCCGGCTGCGAGGCCGGATATCCCTCGCCGATGGAGACGACCGCGATCCCGGAGACGCGCAGCGGCCGGTTCGGCGTTCGGAGCCGGTCGCCGACGCGCAGCCCGAGGAGCTCCGCGAAGCTCCGCTCGAGCACGACCTCGCCGGACCCGGCTCGAGCACCCTTCCGCAGCAGCGGCCGCGCGACGCGGGGGTCGCCGTCGGATCCGATCAGCCGCAGCCCGTACGTGTGGCCCTCGAGGCGGAACGACGAGATCGCGACCGGCCGGACGCCGGTCGAGTCGACCACCTCGGGTCGGCTCTCGAGCCGGGAAAGATCGGCGCCGACGTCGATCGACATCGCCGTCACGTGCGCGCCGTTCGTCGCCTCGAACGTTCGCTCCCAGGGTCGGTCAGCGACGCGGCCCACGCCGAGCGCGACGGTCAGCGCCGCCGCCGCGGCCGCGACGACGAGAATCGTCAGGACGGTCTCGAGTCGGCGCCGGCGCAGACCCGCCGCCGCGAGGTTCGCGTAGAGGAGGCTCATCTCAGGCCTCGAGCTGCAGGAGTTGGGAGACGACGGCGCTCGGGTGCTCGCCGTCGACCAGGGCCGTCTCGTCGACCACGAGCCCGTCGCGCATCGAGATCACCCGGTCGGCGGCGGACGCGACCCGGGCATCGTGCGTGACGAGTACGACCGTCTGCCCTTCGTCGCGAAGTTGACGCATTAGCGACACCACCTCTGCCGCGCTGCCGCTGTCGAGATTGCCGGTCGGCTCGTCCGCCAGCAGCACGCATGGCCGGTTCACGAGCGCCCGGGCGAGCGCCACCCGTTGATGCTGGCCGCCCGAGAGCTGCGACGGGAGGGCATTCGCGCGGGCCGAGACTCCGAGCCGGGAGAGCAGCGCCTCGCGCCGGGTGCGTGCGTCCCGGGCGGAGGTCCCGATCAGTCGCGCCGGGAGCTCGACGTTCTCCGCCACGGTCAAGTTGTCCACGAGGTTGAAGAACTGGAAGACGAAGCCGATCCGGCTGCGGCGGAGAATCGCCCAATCTCGCTCTGAGAGCTTCTCGACGGGGCGGCCGTCGAGCTCGATCGTCCCGGCAGTGGGGCGGTCGAGACCGCCGAGGAGGTGCAGCAGCGTCGACTTGCCCGAGCCGCTCGGGCCCATCACCGCTACGAATTCTCCGGCGCTCACGTCGAGATCGACGCCGCGAAGCGCGAGAACCTCGACTCCGTCGCTCGCGTAGGTCTTCGCGAGCCCCCTGGTGGACAAGACACTTGCAGACAAGACGGTGCTCATCGTGTGTCCTTTCTGTTGAGTCGTTGCTCGCAGAGCTCGAGCCACTTGAGATCGGCTTCCAGGTGCAGCGCCGTGCCGTCGGCGAGGAGAGAAGCGGCGTCGTTCCCGTTGGCAGTGACGCTCGTCACGTCGCGAAGCGCCTGGAGCGTCGCGCGCCGCTGCCGGTCGATCACGGCGCCGCTCGAGTCGATTCCGCCGGCCGCCGCGAACACGAGCTTGAGAAAGAACTCGTCCCGGAGCTTCGTGCCGGGCGAGGGGGTTGCGACCCACGTCTCGAGCGCGGCGCGCCCCGCGGGCGTGAGCTCGTAGATCCGCTTCTGGCGGCCGTCGTCGGGCACGTCGGCGCCGAGTACCAGCCCGTCTCTCTCCAGCCTGGCCAGGGTGGTGTACACCTGGCCCGCGTTCAGGGGCGCGAGCGCCGTACCGAACCGCTGCTCGAGCGCCTGTTTCAGCTCGTAGCCATGGGCCGGAGCGACGGCGAGCAGAGCCAGGAACGCGTATCTCATAGATATCGAGTATGTATACCCGATATCTATCTGTCAAGGGCGCTCCAGACGGCGGAGCAGGTTCGACCGCACGTGGGGCCACTCCTCCGCGATCACGCTGAACCAGGCCGAGTCGCGGTTCTCGCCGTTGCGCACGAGCATATGCCGCCGGTGGATCCCCTCGAACTGGGCCGGAAGCGCAGCGAGGGCAGTCCGGGAGCGCTCGTTCAGCGCATCGGTCTTCAGCTCGACTCTCCGGCAGCCGAGCCTGCCGAAGGCGTCCTCGAGCATGAGCAGCTTGGCCTCGAGGTTCGCACCGGTTCGCCAGACCTGCGGGTCGAGCCACGTCCAGCCGATCTCGAGGCTCCGGTGCTCGGGGCGGAGCGCCAGGAAGCGGGTGCTCCCGACGACCCGGCCGTCGGTCTGCCGCACCGTCACGAACGGCAGCTCGGTTCCGGCGAGCGCACTCGCGAGCGCGCTTTCGACGAACGCGCGCAGCTCGGCGGTCGTCTGCGGCTGGAGGATGCTCAACCAGCGCCAGATCCGCGGATCCCGGGAGGCTTCCCAAAGGCCGGCTTCGTGCTCGGGAGCGAGCGGCTCGAGCCTGACGAGCCGGCCCTCGAGAACGGTGCTGCGCCAGCTCCCCATGCCGGAAGGCTAGACTGCTGTCGTGCCGATCTACGAATACGCGTGCATGGAATGCGAGTCGCACTTCGAAGAGCTCGTCCGGAATGCCGAGCAAGCGGTTGCCTGCCCGGGCTGCGGCGCCGCCAACGTGCTCAAGCAGATGTCGAGCTTCGCGGTCGTCGGTGGCTCCTCGCAGCCGCAGTTCGGAAGCAGTGGCGGCGGCGGCTGCTGCGGCGGTTCCTGCGGCAGCTGCTAGTCGTCCGCCCGAGCCCTTAAGCTCCGTGGGGTGAGCGACGCGCTGTGAGAGACGCGCTGGCCGATTACCGCGACGAGACCTTGGGGTGCACCCGTTGCCCGCTCGCCGCCTCGAGGACTCAGGTCGTCTTCGGCTCCGGCGATCCCCACGCGGAGCTGATGTTCGTCGGCGAGGCGCCGGGCTTCCACGAGGATCAGAACGGCATTCCCTTCGTCGGCCAGGCGGGCAAGCTGCTCGAGAAGCTCCTGGGCGGGATCGGACTCGCACGGACGGACGTCTACATCGCGAACGTGATCAAGTGCCGGCCGCCCGGAAACCGCGACCCACATCCGGAGGAGATCGAAGCCTGTGAGTCGCACCTCTTCCGGCAGATCGAGCTCGTCCGGCCCACGCTCGTCGCCACCCTCGGGAACTTCGCGACGAAGCTGCTCTCGGGGAAGCCGGCCGGGATCACGCGGGTGCACGGCGTCGAACAGCAGGTCGTGCTCGGCGGCAACGCGGTCACGCTCTACCCGCTCTTCCATCCGGCTGCAGCGCTCTACACGCCGTCGATGCAGACCGTGCTCCACCAGGACTTCGCCCGCATCCCGGAGCTGCTCGGCCGGGAGCCCAGAAGCCACCAGCCTCGAAGCCCGGAGCCTTTGAGCGCTGCGCCACCCGCCCTCGTCGCCGACCCCGCCCCGGCGCCGGCCGTCCAGCTCGGGCTCTTCTGATCGCTTGAGCACGCTCTTCTCCTCGTCCCCCGAGGAGACGGAGGCGATCGCGGGCGCGCTCGCGCGTGAGCTCCGCCCGGGCGACGTGGTCACGCTCTCGGGCGAGCTCGGAACGGGGAAGACGACCTTCGTCCGCGGGGCGTGCAGGGCGCTGGGCGTGACCGCGGCGGTGACGAGCCCGACCTACACGATCGGCCACCGCTACGAGGGCGACCCGGACGTGTCCCACCTCGACCTCTATCGCTTCGCCGGAGTCTCCCCGGCCGAATGGGCCGACCTCGAGCCCTATTTCGAGGACGCGATCGTCTTCGTCGAGTGGCCCGAGGCGGCGGGCTCCGGCCTCCCGGCGGTGCGGCTCGAGGTGCGGCTCGGGCACCTCGACCCGACGGCCCGCTCGATTCGGCTCGACGGACCCGACGCCGCATTGGTAGAACGGATCGCACGTGCTGATCCTGGCGTTCGACACCGCGACTGAGCGCGCGACGAGCGCGCTCGTGGCCGACGGAGAGGTGCTCGGCGAGCGGGTCTCGCGCGCCTCGACGCTGCTCGAGGACGTCGACGCGCTCCTGCGCCGGGCGGGAGCGCAGGCGACCGAGCTCGAGGCGCTGGCCCTGGGCGTCGGCCCGGGCAGCTTCACCGGCACCCGGATCGGCCTTGCGGTCGGGCGAGGGCTGGCGCTCGCGCTCGGGATTCCGGCCGCAGGCGTCTCGACGCTCGCTGCGCTCGCGGCGGGAGCCCCGGGCGCGCGCGCGGTGATCGACGCCAGGCGGCGCGAGATCTTCGTCGCCGGCCCGCTCGTACTCGCCCCGGCCGAGCTCGAGGTCGAGCCGGGAACCGTGCTCGTCGGTGACGGCGCCATTCGCTATCGCGAGCTCTTGGAGACCGCCGGTGCCGAGGTGCCGCCGGACGACGACGAGCGACACCTCCCGCGTGCCCGCTTCCACGCAGCGCTCGCTCGCGACTTCGGCTCGGCCGAGCTCGTCGAGCCGCTGTACGTACGCCAGCCGGACGCGAAGGCGGCGGCACGATGAAGGTCGAGTTGCGCAAGCTCGAGCTCCGCGACCTGAGCGAGATCGAGACGATCGAGCGCACGTCCTATCCGACCCCGTGGTCCCGGTCGATGTTCGCGAGCGAGCTGGCGAAGCCGACGTCGCTCTCGCTCGGTGCGTTCGACCCGGAGACCAAGGAGCTGGTCGGCTACCTGATCATCTCCCGTTACGTGGACGCCTGGCACGTGATGAACCTCGCGGTCGCGGAAACGCACCGCCGCCGCGGGATCGCAAGGACGCTCCTCGACCGTCTCTTCCAGGAGACCGCGAACGACGAGCGGCGCGGCTACACGCTCGAGGTGCGGGTCACCAACGAGGGCGCGATCAAGCTCTACGAGGGCCTCGGCTTCCACGCGCGGGGCGTTCGGCGCGGCTACTACACGGACAATCGCGAGGACGCCGTGATCATGTGGAGGGATCCCACCCCGACCCAGGGCCAGGCCGAGGCAGGGTGATCCTCGGGATCGAGACCTCGTGCGACGAGACCGCCGCCGCACTCGTCACCGCGGACGGCGAGATTCTCGCGAGCGTGATCGCCTCGCAGGCCGACCTGCATGCGCGGTACGGCGGGGTCGTGCCCGAGGTGGCGTCGCGCCGTCACCTCGAGCTCGTCACGCCGGTGATTCGGGAAGCCCTCGGGGAGGCGTCCGCGACGCTGGACGACCTCGAGAGCGTCGCGGTGACGCAGGGACCCGGGCTCGTGGGGGCCCTGCTCGTGGGTCTCTCCGCAGCGAAAGCTCTCGCCTGGGCACGACGGCTGCCGCTCCTGCCCGTCGATCACCTGCACGGCCACGTCGCCTCGCTCTACCTCAACCCGGGGCTCGTCGAGCCACCCTTCCTCTGCCTGCTCGCGAGCGGCGGGCACACGCTCCTGCTCGACATTCCCGAACGCGGCGCTTTCGAGGTCCTCGGAACGACGGTCGACGACGCCGCCGGCGAGGCGTTCGACAAGGGCGCGCGGCTGCTCGGGCTGGGCTATCCCGGCGGGGCGGCGATCGACCGGCTCGCCCGGGAGGGCGATGCGACGGCGTTCTCCTTTCCGGTCGCGCGCCTGGAGGGGCTCGACTTCTCGTTCTCGGGCGTGAAGACCTCGCTGCTCTACGCGGTTCGCGAGCTCGGCGACGGGCTCGAGACCCGCCGCGCCGATCTCGCAGCCTCCTACCAGCGCGCGATCGTGCAGGCCCTCGCCCAGCGAACGCTGGCTGCCGCAGCGAAGGCCGGGCGGGAGACGATCGCGGTCGTCGGCGGCGTAGCGGCCAACTCCGAGCTTCGAGTCGCGCTCGACGGCGCCCGCTTCGCGCCGCTCGCGCTCTGCACCGACAACGCGGCGATGATCGCCTCGGCCGGCCGGTACGGGAGGTCACTTCCATATCCTCGCTACCTTGCCCTCGACGCCTACGCCTCTCGTGCCTGAACGGCGCCGCGCTTTTCGCGCTCTCCTCACCGCCGGTATGTGTCTCGCCCTCGTGGCCCTGCTCGTGACCGCGGGCGGCCAGGGGGCCGGGGCTCCCGCACCGCCCTCGACGGGCGCTGCCGGCTGGCGCGGCTTCGTGGACGGCAAGCGGAGCGCCGTCGCGGTCGGGCAACGGATGATCGTCGTCCTGCGCACCCCCTCCCTGGCCGACGAGGTCGAGGCGGCGGGCGGCCGGGCGAGCGAGGCGCAGATGCGGCGCTGGACGGCGGCGGCTCTTGCAGGGCAGAAGCAGTTCGGAGCGCGGCTCTCGCGTGAGGGCGTCCGGATCATTCCCGAATTCGTCTACACACGCACGTTCAACGGCCTCTCCGCAGCGTTCGACGCGCGCGCGCTCGCCCTCCTGGAGCGCGATCCGGATGTGGTCGGCGCCTACCCGGTGCGGGTCGTCTACCCCGCGGCCGCCCGCCCGCAGACCGACCGGGTCAGCCCGCCGGCCGCCGAAGGTCAGAGCGCGCTGCGCCTGCCCGGGTTCGACGGCTCCGGGATCACGATTGCGCTCCTCGACACGGGGATCGACGGCACGCATCCCGCGCTCAGGAACCGGCTGCTCGAGGGAATCGACGTGCTCGATCCGGACGGACGGGCGGTCGCGCGGGCGCACCCCGAGGACGCCGCGCTCGTCGAGCGCCACGCGACGCAGATCGCCGGCCTGCTCGTCGGTCGTGGCGAAATTCGCGGTGTCGCGCCCGGGGCGATGCTGATGCCGATCAGGATCGCGGGCTGGCAGCCGAACGCCGAGGGTGGCTCCTCCGTCTACGGCCGCACCGATCAGCTCCTCGCGGGTCTCGAGCGAGCGGTCGACCCGAACGCGGACGGGAGCGCGCTCGACGCCGCCCGGGTGGCGGTGATCGGCGTGGCCGAGCCGTTTGCCGCGTTTTCGG
>Ga0180121_10001172_pt1 | contig 11069 bp, 11 predicted proteins | sample AntDrymUQ5402106_2_FD_129676 | JGI IMG/M metagenome (GOLD analysis project Ga0180121, IMG submission 129676) | Polar desert sand microbial communities from Dry Valleys, Antarctica - metaG UQ540 (21.06) (version 2) (version 2) | ecosystem: Environmental > Terrestrial > Soil > Desert | place...
CTGTTTGAGCACGTTCTTGAACAGCCTTGCTTCTTTGGTCGGAATCTCAAGGCTGTTTACAGAAGTGTAGCTGGACAGGACTTGAGATTGAGAATGATCGGGTTATTTCAGAGGCGTGCTCAGGAGTGAGGTCTTATCTGCGCGCAGCGCTTAGTTCAACAAATCGTTGGACCGGAGCGCGGATAGCCTCTTTCTCAACTTGATTGTCTGATTCGAGAGTTGTATGTAATCGCCGCGCCCGGTCAACTCAACCGTTCGGTTCGGTGTCTTTCTTGAAATTCCACCAAAGGACCTGATTAAATGGACCGCTGATGAACTTTGAAATCATCAGCGAGATTACGGATTGAAACCATTGCTGTTGGTTCCCGAATCCGTGACCTTGCGAGGTTACGCAAGCTCTATGGAAAGGGTCGCTGGCGGAAGTTGAAAGGCATCGCGCAATTCGCCTGCGGAGCGGTAGAATACGAACGGCTGAATTGCATTGGTATCAAGCGCACGGTATAGGCCGCAAGGAAATCAAGCGCAAGCGATACTTGGATTAGAACAATGAGTCAAAAGAAACCTGCCTTCAAATTCGCGGTATGCATTAATAATGCAGACCATCCGGCCTCGTTGGAGTTGCATAAGATCTATCGGGTGATTCCGGATGAGGACGCGGCGGTTGATGGCGACCTCCGCGTCATCGACGAGAGCGGCGAAGATTACCTCTAACCAGCGGAGTATTTTGTTTTCATTGAATTGCCTCGAGCCTTAGAAAAGTCCGTGCTACGTGCCGCATGATCCCCCGCGGCGACACCGAATGTTCCACCTGACGCCTCGGTTGTGTGGCTCTCAAGGAATTTCCTCGCGCTTCGGCTTGGATGGCGTTCGCTCGGCGCAAGTGAACAGCGGCGTTATACCGCCCGATAAATACGAACTGGCGAGCGGCTTTTGTTAAGTCGAAGTGACATGGAGAAAAGTGTCGGCAGGCAAAACGCTAGGAAATTCTCGTCGGACGACTTGTCCGACTATGTGCAATCCGAGATCGAAGCGGAGTTCGTATGGTTCCCTTCAAGTGTTACGCGGCGGCCCGGTCAACCGCAGCGTTGGGCGTTTCCTCTTTTCTGGGAGGGAGCAAAAATGACTCTGGCAGGCGGACGCTAACGGTCGATACTCCCATGATAGTGACCCCAATCCTGGCCCGCGAGACCCAAACTTTCAAGGCTACAGTGTTCAGAAGACAGACGCGGAAGGACGGTACCGGTTCAAAACCATCAAGCCTGGCGCTTACCCGGGACTTATCGCCGGGATGCGCACGCCTCATATCCATTTCGAGCTAGAGGGGAAGGTTGACCGCGTTATAACGCAAGTGTTCTTTCCCGACGAGCCGCTCAACGAGCAGGACAGTATTTTGCAGAGTATAAAAGGCCCACGTAAAGAAGCCCTGATTGTTAAAATGATGCCGCCGAAAAAAGAAATGGAAGCGGACTCATTTCACGCCGTTTGGGATGCTATTTTACGCAAAGGCTAGTGCTCGCTGCTTAACGCGAAGTTCTAGCGACAGCCACGCCGAACGAAGCGCTTGCAGCGGACCGGAATCAGCTTGCCTCTCATCGACAACTTGCCGCTAGCGCCGTTGTCTCCCGGCCGCTGAAGCGCAGCGTTAGGCCGCTGGTCTGCGTGTTTGTATCTACGATAAGGTTACGAGGAAAAATGTCTCGGCTGTCGAGTGATGATGTCAGAGAGATTAAAGATATTCACAGTCGGTGGATTGCAGAAGAGATCAGTGGAAACAGCTTGGGGGTGCTACAATTTTGCACCGAAGACGTGCTGTGGATGCCACCGGATGCGCACCGTCTCCGGGGCAAAGAGACGATCACACGCTGGTTTGCCGGGCCGACAGTAGAGATTAGAAGCCTGGATGTATTTAATCTAGAGATCCACGGCAGCGGAGGGATTGCATACAAGTCGTGCGACTACTGCACATCTTACTCGGTTGCTGCTGAGCAGATGGTGCGGGTGATGAAGGGGACCCACTTGTGGATCATGCAGAAGATCGAGGGAGATTCGTGGAGAGTCGCAGTGGTCTCATGGAGCATCTGGAAGGATAGCGGCGCGGCCTAACAAGTCGCTGAACCGGACTCGCCATCGGGAAATCTTTCATCTTCAACATTGATGGCTCGCGGGTTAGCTCTAGCGTTAGGCAGCAGCGTCAGGGGAGGAGGAACATGATGAAGAGTCATAAAATCACAGGGGGCGGAGGCGTACAGCTCCACCTTGTTGAGACGGGCAACTCAAGGGGTCGCCCAATAATATTCATCCATGGCTTTTCGCAGTGTTGGCTCGCCTGGAGCCGGCAGATGAACTCGGACTTGGCCGATGACTACCGACTTGTCGCAATGGATATGCGGGGTCATGGTCTTTCAGATAAGCCTCGCGAGGGCTACACTGACTCGAGATTGTGGGCTGATGACGTCAACGCGGCCGTACAGGCTCTGAGACTTGATCATCCGATCCTCTGTGGTTGGTCATATGGACCACTCGTAATCCTCGACTATATCCGGCATTACGGCGAGGGTAGCATCAGCGGAGTCAACTTTGTCGGTGCTGTTACGAAGCTTGGCAGTGACGAGGCGATGTCGGTTCTCACCCCTGAGTTTCTCAGCCTCGTACCAGGTTTCTTTGCCACGGATGTAGAAGAGAGCGTACGCAGTCTTGAGTCGCTGTTACGCATGTGCTTCGCCCAAGAGCCCTCAGCCGAGGACCTGTACCTGATGCTGGGGTACAGTGTGTCCGTTCCACCCTATGTCCGTCAGGCGCTGTTCTCTCGCTCGTTCGACAATGTCGATCTTCTACCGAAGATCCGCAAGCCTGTACTGATCACGCATGGCGCTGATGATGCGGTTGTCAAACCAGCCGCTGTCGATCAGCACATGGCTGGCCTAGCTCACGCTCAAATTCAGATGATGGCGAACGCGGGACACGCACCTTTCTGGGATGATGCGGCAACCTTCAACCAGCGTCTGAGGGCGTTTTCCGAAAGTCTGTAGAACCATGACACAACCCGTCGAGCACGCCGCCTGTGTCACCTCAAACGGAGTATCAATTCAGTCGCTGCCTTAACGGCGTGCACCCGACCGCCCGATAGCGTGGCTCTCTAGATGCTGCCTTACGGCGGCGCTGAATGCCGTTTGCGGGCGCCGGGTGATGCCGGGCGTTCGGCGGCTTCTTGAATTCAAAGATAAGTGACCGAACAGGCAATCTCCCATTAAGGCCTCAGAGAACCTGAAGAAGCACGGCATTTCCTTTTCTGAAGCGTCTACCGTCTTTGCCGACCCACTAGCTAGAACCATCTCCGATCCTTTACATTCTGATGAGGAAGGAAGATTTGTCATTTTGGGCCAGTCAAGCTTGCAGCACAATTTGGTTGTGGTGCATACCTATCGCGGAGATATCATCAGAATCATAAGCGCTCGGCCAGCAACGCCGCGCGAGAGGAAAGACTATGAGCGAGGAAAAGAATGACGAAGTTGAAATGTTGGATGAATATGATTTCAGCCAGGCGGTAATCGGCAAGTATGCCAAGCAGTATGCTGAAGGCACTAACATCGTGGTGCTGGACCCCGATGTTGCCAAGGTGTTTCCTGATTCCGCAGCCGTCAATCAAGCTCTGCGTCAAATCATCGAACAGCGCTCTCGTTAGTCCCAATCGCGGCATCGAACGCTTGCAGCTGACGGCGCGATAGCATGACCGCGAGTTAGGGTTACTCTCGAAAGTCTTCTCACACGCGATCAAAATATGGCGTCACGTATAACAATCCGTGCCGAGAGATTCCATTGTTGCCAGAAAACAATAACCGCATCCGCTACCTGCTGGATGAAGAGGAGCCGCAACTCTTCGCAGTCCTCGATGGTCGGCGGACTCATTTACGACCTCTGGTAACCTTGGCCATCGGCACGGGAATGAGACGAGGCGATCAATTGAAATCTGCGTTGGGAGAAGATTGATTTCCAGCGTGATGTGATCTATGTGGCCAAATTCAAAAACAGGGAAAGATTACTCTGTGCCGATGAACGCAGACGTTAGAGACCTAATGGGTCACTCTGATCCGCAAACCACCCGCCGTTACACTCACGCCACAGACCGTGCTAAACGAGCGACTGTCGAAGCAGTGCGGTATTGCGCGAGGGCATCCTCCACAACGCAAGAACGGCTGCCAGAGCTGGCAGCCGTAAATGATTGATAAAAATGGTCGGGACGCCGAGATTCGAACTCGGGACCTCACGCACCCCAAGCGTGCGCGCTACCAGGCTGCGCCACGTCCCGTCAAGGGATTTAAGTATGTCTGGAAAAGCTTAATTGTCAACTGCAGTGAAATTGGGTTATTTCTTGGAAGGCGTGGAAGCCTGGCTATCTTTCTCGAGCATTGAAAGTAGTTCCCTCAGCTCAGTGGCGAGCCGTCGCAGGGCGTTGCGATCCTCAGCGGTCTTTGATCCATCACTTGAGGCGAGGCGCGCGTTTGAAACCTTTGGGAGTCTCTGCCCTGCCGACTTCTCGTTGGCTAAAGCCGACGACGCATATCCCTCACCACCTTCACCCGTTCCCGTTTTGATTTTGCCACCGCGCAGGTCATTCGCGAGTCTTTTCTTGGCTCCGGCTATCGTGTACTGGTCCTCATAGAGCAGTTCCTTAATCCTGAGCGCCATCTCCACATCACGCTTCCGATAAACTCTTTGCCCGGCGCGATTCTTTTGTGGGGCGAGCATCGAAAACTCCGACTCCCAATAGCGCAACACATGCGCTTGCACACCGGCGAGCTCGCAAACTTCACCAATCTTGAAGAAGAGTTTCTCAGGTATGGCGACCGCCGGATGACTCATGGTTCAGAACGCGGACTCGTCTTCGAAGTCTTTTCTGCTCAGCAGCGAGCACTCACGAAATTCCAAACGTTTATTGCTTGGCTGGTGTGGCGGTCACCGGCTTGCGTTGGTTGTAGTCGGTGATGAAGGCCCGCGTCAGGTCCACACTATCGTTAATAATGAACATCACTTCGCCCAGCTTACTTACATCGAAGATCACATTCACACCGCGCTGTCGGGCAAACGCCTGAAGCGCGGGGCTGATATCTTTGTAGACCGGTTCAGTCACTTCGCGCAGCCGTTTCTGGTAAGCGCTCTGGGCATCTTGAGTCTTTCGCTCGATATCTTTCTTTAATGCCTCTGCCTGCTCGACCTTCGCGTTCCGTGCTTTTTGATCTTCCAAGTTCCTGGTCGCCTCGATGTCTTTACCCAGCTGCTCATACTGAGCTCGCAATTTCTGAAGCTCATCGCTGCGCGGCTTGAATTCGCGGTTCACTACTTCGAAGGCGCTGACGAGCTGGGTAATCCCCGTTTTCGGATCGGCGAAAGCCTCGGTATCAATAATGGCGATTTTGCCGTCTGAAATTACGCCGGTGTTTTGCGGCGCTGTGGGACTCGCAGCAGGAGACCTCTGAGGGGAGGGCGCGGGTGGACGTCCGGTCGTAGGCTGCTGGGCGGCGGCCGTAACGGGCACCAAAACGGCAAGCGTGGCTGCCAGTGTGGAAAGGATGAGCTTCATATCTCTCTTCTGATAGTGCGAAGTATTAAGGGACGCCCCGCTGGCCGGTTCGAACCTCGATCGGGTCGCAGCATAAAGTTTTCTCTAATCGCTGGCTTCCAGGAAGTTAAAGAAAGATTGCGGCGAGTACAGGCAACCTGCCGGGACAAGGCATGTTACAAGTGCAGCATTTCGCGTGTCAATACTTATATTTAGCCGTGTTCAGTTCAAACTAAGTCTTTAAGGTAACGTCTAAGCTTTTATCTCTTCTGCGTAGCCATGAATTCGCAACGTTTGATCTGCGCCCTCGCTAGACGGCATCTGGTCAGCAAGTTATAATCACGCGTCATTCCCGCACATAAAGCAGCCGTCCAGTGGAGGATCATTGCAAACAGTGACCACGTCGCCTACCGCCTTCCGTCTCGCCACGCGGCTCGATGAAATTGGTTTTTCCGACATTGTAAATATTCGCAATCGCATAATGAAACTTCGCGCCTCCGGCGCGACAGTTTATCAATTTGAGGGGGGAGAGCCTTACATGAACACTCCCGACTTCATAAAATCAGCCATGGTGCACGCGCTTGAGGAGAACCGCACTCGCTACGCACCGTCCTCAGGGATTCCGGAGCTCCGCGCTGCCATAGCGGAAAAACTGCGGTACAAAAATCATATTCCCGCGCAAGACACGGATGTCATCGTTTTAAACGGCGGCATGCAGGGATTGTTTAGTGCCTTTCAGTCGGTCGTTAATCCTGGCGAAGAAGTTCTTGTCTTCTCGCCTTACTGGACCCCAATAAAGGATCTGATTTCTCACTGTCAGGGAAAGGCGGTTCTGGTGCCAACCGGAGTTGCTCGAGCGGAGGGCTTTGAGGAGACGCTTAAGCGCTATGCCGGCGATCGCACCAGGGCCATCTACTACAACACCCCGCAGAATCCGACCGGCGTAGTTTTCACACGGGAAGAAGCGAAAGCTGTGGCGCGTTTCGCTCAAGCTCGCGACCTCGTCGTGATCGCCGATGAGGCATATGAGGATCTCGTTTACGACGGTGAGCATTTTTCCATCGCCTCGATCGAAGGAATGTCTGAGCGGACAATCACCTGCTTTACTTTCTCAAAGTCGTATGCCATGACCGGATGGCGTCTCGGCTACACCGTGGCTTGCGAGCCCTGGATGACCGGCTTGCGCAAGACAACACTTTATTCGTCCAACGGGGTCTCCACGCCAACACAGTGGGCCGGTCTACTCGCCTTCAATACGAAGTCGAATATTCTCGAAGAACATCGCGCTGCATATCGCCAGCGCCGTGATTTACTTTTAGCGGGTTTGAATGAGCTGGGATTAAAGTGCGAAACGCCTGCCGGCGCGTTCTACGCCTTTCCCGATGTAACGCGTATCAGCAACGACAGTCGAGAAGCTGCTGAATTCCTGCTCGACCGTGCCCAGGTGGCGACTGTCCCGGGCGTCGTCTTTGGTGAACACGGCGAGGGTCATCTGCGTTTTTCCTTTTCCACATCAATCGAAACGATCGAAGCAGGACTGGATTCACTTCGTCGCAACCTTTAAACGAATTTCGGATTTCGAAGGGAGAATTTCGGATTTCGGATTTCGGATTTCGGATTTCGGATTGCGGATTTCCGAATTTGGGTCGCACACTCAAACATCCGGTGAGCGCTAGCCGTGTCGCTAGTTTGTGAAAGCCAAAGAAGCTCGAGCAGCTTCGTATTCGAATTCGAAATTCCAAATCCGAAATCCGAAATTCGCAATTCTCTTCTCATGAACGAGTTTGATTTCATCGATCATCTCCGAGCCCAGACGGAGGCCCGCGGATATCCGCCAGAATTGTTGTGCGGAATTGGTGATGACGCCGCCGTGATCAAACAGCTCACTGGGCACGACGCTGTAGTTTCCGCGGATCTGCTCGTGGAAGATATTGACTTTCGTCGCGACGCTACGCAACCCCGTTTGCTCGGACACAAAGCGCTGGCTGTTTCGCTTTCAGATATCGCGGCTATGGGAGCACGGCCGCGTTGGGCACTCGTTTCGCTCGGCATACCGCCAGACACCTGGGCCTCGGATTTCGTCGCTGAGTTGTATGAAGGAATCCTCAGCCTGGCTTACGGCTATGAGGTGCGGCTGATTGGCGGTGACCTCTCACGCGCTCCCAAGCAGATTGTTATTGATTCAATCGTAATGGGCGAGTGCGCTCGCGGGAACGCGGTTTTTCGGTCCGGGGCAAAGCCCGGTGATCATCTGTTCGTTACTGGCTCGCTCGGAGGTTCGGCCGCCGGTCTCCGACTAATTGAGCGCGGCGCCCGCGTAGGCATTCACGAACTAGAAGATCCGGACGTTCGGTCCATCCAGGAGCTTCTGATGCGGCATCTTCGTCCAGCGCCTCGCGTGGGCTGGGGGCTTGTCCTGGGTGAACAGCGACTTGCCTCGGCCATGATTGATATCAGTGATGGTCTGTCTTCCGATCTGCATCATCTCTGCCGTGAGAGCAAGGTCGGAGCCATCCTCGAGTCTGGAAAACTACCCATTGACTCCCGAGTGGCGGCTCTTTGCGGACGTCGGGCGTTGGATCCGCTTATATTGGCCCTGCATGGCGGTGAAGATTTTGAACTCCTCTTCGCGGTTTCTCCCGAGAATGTCCCGAGGCTGCCCGGCAAAGTTGACGGGGTCGGCCTGACGGAGATTGGGGAGATCAGACCTCAATCGGAAGGTATTCGCGTTTCGGAGGGCTCTCGCCTGTGGGATCTGAAACCCGAGGGTTGGAAGCACTTCTGAATTTCGGAATGCGATTTCGGATTTCGAAGTTTGCAAACGAGGAAATCAGCCGCGGATTTACGCGGATAAACGCGGATCTGAGAAAGACCGAATGCAAGTCAGTTGGGAAGAAAAGTGTTAGCAGATATTATCTATAGGGAAACAAAAAAGGCTCGCTGACGCAAACGATTGGGCCAGTGAATCATTTTAAGGAATCCTGTTTTCAGATCCTTGTAATCCGCGTAAACCCGCGGCTAATCGATTTCTGAAAATTCGAAATTCGCAATCCGAAATCCGAAATTCTTATGCTGAAGTTTCACAACACGCTTTCCGGAAAGATCGAAGAGTTTCAGCCCATCCGTCAGGGCGAAGTGCGCTTCTACTACTGCGGACCAACCGTTTGGGATTATGGACACGTCGGTAACTTCCGTTCGGCAGTAGCCGCCGACATCTTGCGCCGTTACCTGGACTTTAAAGGCTACAAAGTCACGCACGTGATGAACATCACGGATGTCGAGGATCGGATCATCGCTAAGTCGCAGGAAGCCGGGCTGAGCATTGACGACTACACCGCGAAATATATCGAGGCCCTATGGGAAGACGCCGACGCGCTTGGGTGTAAAAGACCCGACATAGTACCTCGCGCAACACGTCACATTCCGGAAATGGTTGACCTGATCGAGCGACTGCTCACTAACGAACATGCCTATAAGTCTGACGGATCAATCTACTACCGCATCAGCTCATTTCCCGAATATGGCAAGCTTTCGAAAATCAACTTCGCGGGTAACATCGTCGGCGGCAGCGAGCGCGTGGACACAGACAAATACGAAAAAGAGGACGCGCGCGATTTCGCTTTGTGGAAAGAGCCCGCTAACGAAACTGAGCCGAGCTGGGATTCAGCGATCGGACGCGGGCGACCGGGCTGGCATATCGAGTGCTCGGCGATGTCAATGAAATATCTGGGTGGAACCTTCGACATCCACGCGGGCGGCATCGATCTGGTTTTTCCTCATCACGAAAATGAGATTGCGCAGAGTGAAGGAGCCACCGGGAAGCAGTTCGTCAACTACTGGCTTCATTTCGAGCATCTTAAGGTCGAGGGTGAAACCATGTCCAAGTCGAAGGGCAACTACTATACCCTCCGAGATTTAACTGCGAAGGGACACTCTCCTCGCGGCATTCGTTACTTCCTCCTGAGCGTGCCCTACAGCAAGCAGCTCAATCTTACATTCGACGCGTTGCGCGGTGCGGAGAAGACGGTCGAGAGTCTGCGCGACTTTCATGCGCGGCTGAGCGAGGCACGCACTGAAGCGGGATTAATTACTGATCTTCATGAAGCCACCAAGCGCGCCTTGCAAGAGTTTGAGGAGGGGATGGACGACAACCTCAACACGTCCGTAGCGCTGGCCGCGATTCACAACCTCACGCGTGAGGTGAACACTGCTCTGGCCCGCAAAAAGTTGGGCGTAGAGAACAAGCGCGAGTTGCTCGAGCTCTTCAGTCGCTTCGACCTGGTCCTGAACATCTTTGGGAAAGATCCGGCGGAAATGCTCGACAACGAGATTCAGTCGTTGATAGCCGAACGCCAGGAGGCTCGCCGCCGGCGCGACTTCGACCGAGCAGACGAGCTTCGTGATGAAATGGTCGAACGCGGTATCGTTCTCGAAGACACCAGGGACGGTGTCCGCTGGAAGAGACGCTAGCGCTGTGGCCCAGATTAAGATGTGCAAATGGATGAGGTCAGTACCACCACGCGGTAGCGGGTGGGTTAAGCGATGCGAGATCTCGGACGAATGGACCCACCCGCTACCGCGTGGTGTTACTGACCCGTTAACCGCAGCGGGCGGGATTGCAGCAGCAAGCCAAGTGAAATTGCCTATCCTTGGGCCACTCGGCTCAAATTCGGGTAAGGTTTGACACATGGACGAAGTGCAACTGGAAACAGATCGACTCCTGCTGCGTATGTGGCGAGCGGAAGATTTCGAGCCTTATGCAAAGATGTGTGAAGATGCAGACGTCATGCGCTACATCGGCGGCAAGCCCTTTAACCGCCTGGAAGCCTGGCGACACTTTGCCTATCTGATCGGACACTGGCATTTACGTGGCTACGGCCACTGGGCAGTGGAGGAAAAGGCCACCGGTAGTCTTGTCGGACGGATTGGTTTTCTCAATCCTGCCGGTTGGCCAGGTTTCGAAATCGGCTGGACACTCGGCAGAGAGTCCTGGGGAAAAGGTTACGCTACCGAGGGCGCCTACCGGGCGCTTCAATATGCCTTCAACAAGCTAGACAAAGATCATGTCATTAGCCTGATTCATCCTGAGAACCGCGCATCAATACGTCTAGCTGAACGCCTCGGCGAGAAGCCCGAAGGCACCGCTGAAGTTCTCGGCATCCCAGTAATCATTTACGGCGTCGATCGCCCTGCCACATGATCAAATCAATCGCTCTTCTTCTTATGTTTGTCATTCCCGCACCCATTGCGAATTCGCAACCGGCGCTTAATAACCAGAGACTGGCCGCTGAAGTGAAGTCCGAGTTTCTCCACGCCTGGAATGGCTACAAGAAATATGCCTGGGGACATGACGACCTGCGGCCACTGACAAAGAGCTTTCACGATTGGTACACACAACCACTGTTGATGACGCCCGTGGATGCGTTGGATACACTGATCCTCATGGGCCTGAAAGACGAAGCAGACAACACAAGGAAATACATCCTCGACAATCTCTCATTCGATAAAGATA
>Ga0180121_10001173_pt1 | contig 11066 bp, 10 predicted proteins | sample AntDrymUQ5402106_2_FD_129676 | JGI IMG/M metagenome (GOLD analysis project Ga0180121, IMG submission 129676) | Polar desert sand microbial communities from Dry Valleys, Antarctica - metaG UQ540 (21.06) (version 2) (version 2) | ecosystem: Environmental > Terrestrial > Soil > Desert | place...
CCCTGATTCGCGCCAACATCAATGAACACCATTTCCGGAGTCAGCAATCGACCGAGCAGGCCGAGTTGGTCTGTCGAGTAGCCGCCGCGCCAGAAAATCTGGCTTCCCATATGTTCGTCGAGTGCGCAGTGAAACATTAGGTCCCCGTCGAAGTCTTCAATCAGAATTGTGCGGCGGTCGCTAGCGTATCTCTTTCGCAAGAACTCTGACAGTCGCCAGAGTCCGCGTTGGTCTCGCGTGCGCCGCGCCAGTTCCCGGAGTTGCATCAGCAGTAAGCTCACAGAATTTGAGTGCCTGGTCTCATTAGAACTAACCCTCCCGGCTCCAGTGAGACAAGTCCCGTCTCAGGAGACTGCTCAAGCTTTCCACTTCCGGCGCAAACTCAGCCTGTAAGCGATTTCTCAACTCAGGAGTCATCGGTGCGCGCGGTTCGTATTTTGTGTTAAAGCGACGCGCAGCTTTCACCACTCTCCACATTAAATCTTTACGCCGCTCTAGCGGGACGAGGTTTTTTACCCATCCGGGTACGACTGACGGCGGCTGTTTCGTAAACTTTAGCAGCGCCTTGCTGCGAATCCTTTTATTCCTGTTGACAAGGCGGAACTGCGGGCTGAAGCCTGTGTCAACGTCCAGAAAAGCGCAGGTCTCGCGGTAGACTTGCGCCGCGTCTTGCTTCAAGTCATCGTAGATAATGATTTTGATCCGGGCTTCACCGAAGACATCCAGGTATCTTCCGACTTGTTCGGTGTACTTTACAATCTCACGATAAAAAAGACCTTCGACGATCTGGGGATTCGCCGGTAGCCGGAAACCTTCTTTGCGAGCTTCCTCGGCAGCCAGAGCTGCTTCAAAGTCCGCCTCCTCTTCGTCGCCGTTGAAGAGCAATTGAGAATGCAGGGCGTGAAGCATTTCGACCGGGTTGCGCAGCATGATAATGATCCGCGCTTGAGGGGCGAAGCTTTTGATTTCACTGGCGGCCCGGTTTGAATACAGATACCAGATAGAGGCTTCGCCGACGCGCTTTTCGTGCAGGGCATCGGCGAAAAGAGATAAATACGCATTTTCGTCCCTGATGAAAAACGGATTGTAGAAATCTGAGCCGAAGAAGTTAGGCTCCTTCGCCTCCCTGGGCATGAATACTTCCGGGTGCTGCTTGAGGTACTCGTAAAGCGCAGTCGTTCCGCACTTCGGTGCACCTACGATAAAGAAATCCGGTCTTCGCATTCGGCTCACACTTACACAATCTTCCAACGACTAGAACTTGCAACTTGAGCTGCCCTTAGTTGGCGCGGAGCCTCCCAATGGCAGTGGGATCAATCCCGAGACGCGCGCGCACACGGAAGGCGAGAAAGACATTCCAGAAGACGAGGCTGCTGACCCGCGCGACCGCTGTGCCTTCGATTCCCCACCATGGTATCAACATCGAACTCAGCGCCAGAAGCACAAACAAGCTGATTCCGTGGGCGATGATGACGTCGCGCTCGTGATTAGTCATAACCAGAAGCAAGCCGACTGAGCCGGCCAGGGCATTGATCAGTTGACCGCCCGTCAGGATTATGAGGACGTGATAGCCTTGCACAAACTCGGGACCGAACAGGCGCAAAATTAAACGTCCGAAAACGATCAGGCCGATTGCCAGCGGAACCGAAACAGCCGCGACGGCGCGGACGCTCTTCTTGACCACTGCTTGTAATCGTTCTACCTCCCCCCTCGCCCATAGTTCGGCCACCATCGGCGCGATTGTGAGACTGACGGCGATGAGCGTAAAAGTCATCAGTTCGGCTGTGCGGTTGGCGATGTTATAGATCGCCACTTCTCGGGGCTCGCGCATTGTGCCGAGCATGAGTGTGTCCATCTGAGAATTGAGCAGGTGTAACCCGCCCAGCCAGAGCAGGGGTAACGCCCGCCACATCCAATCTTCCGTCTGATAAACCGCGCGCCCTTTAACCTCCTCTGGAAGAATAGTCTGAAGAAATCCTCTCCCAATCGCAAAAGTAAAAAAGGTCACTACCAGGCTTAGCGCCATCACCTGCGCCGGGAGCAGGGCAGCCCCCGTCACGGCGTGCAGGGAGAAGATAAGCAGGATAAAAGAGACGGGGCGGACAAGTGTGCTGGGCAACTGTCCGAAAACCACCTGCTTCAACCCTTGAGCGGTTGCTTGCTGCAAGATAATGAGGGCCAGGAAGGGAACGGAGAGCAAGGCTAGCCAGAGCGTCGCTCTCATTTGATTGTCAGCGGGAGCAACGACCAGCCATACCACAATCCCGGCGGCGATAGTCAACCCCGTCGAAGTCAACAGCGTCAATCGGCGCGCCTGGCGCAGCAGACCGCGCATCAGACTCCACGCGGCATCGGTTCTGTAGACAGCCACCTGACGAATGAGTAAACGGTCGAAGCCGAGCGTCGCAGGGCCGATTACCAACGTGGTCCAGGCAGCCGCATACACATAGACGCCATAGCCATCGGCGCTGAGGACACGAGCTAGCAGCAGACTCGTGACAAAGCCCAGGGCTGTCGCCGCAATCTTCAGCGCAAACGAGCTAACTGAACCCCGAGTGATAGCGTCAGGGTCAACGCTGGTTACCGCCTGCTTGAAAAAGCAGCCGACGAAGCTTCGGGCTTGTTGTCGCAGGTTCATTATTCGACAGAATATCGAACTGCCAAAAAAGCGACCGGCGCAGCTTCTTAAAGCAGCGCCGGTCGGAAATTAGCGGGCTAAAGTCTGAGCGCTAAGGCGTATTATTTCGCGCCAGAGTACCGCCACCGGTATTGACAAATGGCCCGACCAGATTTTGGCCCAGAAACACTTCGTAATAGGTGACGGCGCCGGTACCTATGTTCGCAATGGCAGCGCCGAAGTTGCCTGTAATATGGGAGTGAGAGACATCACCCTCGGAGGTAGCCTCAAACGAAATCGCGTGTCCCGGACTCGATGGACCCGATACTGGTACGCGAAAGCCGGTCGCGGTGACTCGAGAGTCAAACACCCCCAGCCTCGCATTGCCGGTCACCCGGATTCCGTAATCTCGATTATTCTCAAACCGGCACTTATCAATGGTGACGCGAGATTCATCAGTAATGAGGACTCCGGTCAAAAAGTTGCTGATGATAAGGTTGCGAAGTACGACCCTACTGTTGTTAGCAAGATGGCCGATGGTAATCCCGCTCCCTGCCTGACGTGAAGTATTACCACCGGCGGGGTCGCCCTGGAGGACCGCATTGATGTTAGCCTCTACGCCCGGCGCGGCTTCAATCGTGACGTTTCCGGGGGTCGCTGAGCCCTGGTCAGGAAAGGCGGGTATCGTATTCCCGATGAGCAACTGCTCGGCGAAACGACCTGAAGTGACAATGGTGATCGTACCGTTGTTGTTCGCGCCTGTCCCGGCGGCGGCGCCTGTTCCCGGGCCGAGCGCAGCTTTGAGAGTGCCGAAGATTCTGTCAGCGCCGTCCGTATCTTCGGCGCTGCCGATGCGCCCGTCGCCATCGTAATCGCCACAGGTCCCGGTTATGACAAATGTTGTACCCGGCACGGGACTGTCGCAATTACCCTCAACCAGAACCGGATGGTTCGCCGACACCCTGTTAGTGCTCAAGCTGACGCCCACAAACAGCACGACTATGGTGACCGAAAATGCCAGCCAGTTACGCCGGCTATAAAGAACTTTCTGAAAACTTCTCATTGTCATTCTCCTTTTTAGCATGTTATCTGCAACGCGGTGTTAATCCGGCTACATAGCGAAGGCGGCGCTGCGGTTTAAAGGTGCGCCGTCCGCAATTGGCAAGCAGAGTTCGTCCGTTAGGGCGTATTCTCTCGCGTTGCATTAACTATGCCTGCTGCGTTGTGGCTGAGAAACACTTCATAATAACGAACTGCGCCCGCGCCGCGGGTCGAAGTGTTCGAAATAGCCGCGGCGAAACTCCCCGTAATCTGCGAGTGAAAAATCGTGCCTGCTGAGCCACCTTCAAACGAGATAGCGTGACCCGTACCTGCAGTCGGCGTACTCGATCCAGTTCCTCTGCGAAAACCTGTCGAAGCTATTCGCAAGTTTTCCCCGGTGACCCTTCCGTCTTCCACCAAGCGAATGCCGTAGTCCAAATTATTTTCGAGCCGGCAGTTATCCATAGTGACCCGGCCATTTCCAAGAATATTAACCCCAATCGCAAAGTTGCGAATCGTCAGATTGCGCAGGACGACCCTGCTGGCATTGCTGTTAGCACTGACGGTAATTCCGGTCAACGTCGTACGTGTAACACTACCACCGGCGGGATCGCCTTGCAGGATGGCGTTAATCTCGGCGCTCACGCCCGGCGCGGCCTGAAGGGTGACGTTGCCGAGAAACCCATTCGCTAGCCCCGGGGCGATAACGACAGCTTCGGGAAAGCGGCCGGAGGTGACGATGGTGACGCTCCCATTCATGTTAGCGCCTGTGCCGGCGGCGGCGCCTGTTCCCGGGCCGAGCGCGGCATTGATGGTGCCGAAGATTCTGTCGGCGCCGTCCGTGTCTTCAGCAGTACCGATTCTTCCATCGCCATCAAAATCGCCGCAGGTTCCGGCGAGCGTTACAAGTGTTGTTCCTGGCACCGGACTATCGCAGTTACCCTCAACCAAGACTGGGTGATTGGCGGAAACTTGATGGCTGCTTAGAAGGTTGGCACCAACCAGACTTCCAAGAATCAGCAATGAGAGTGCGAGCGAATGGCTGCGGAGGTGAAAAGCTTTCCGAAATCCTGTCATTGTGTTTCTCCTTATGATGCTGGGCAAAATGAAGTTGGGCAAAGTTGTGTGCAAAGGAACCCTCGCCCATCGAGAGTTCGCTCTGAAAGCTGCGCTAGTAGAGTCGAGCGTAATCTTCGACATCTTAGAATCGCGCCTAAAATGCCATCCGCCGGCAGGCCAGTACGGTCGGTTTTGGTGAACGACACATTTCAGGCTTAGAAGACACCGAACGACGGCTTAGCGATGGATACGTAGATACTGTCCGGGGCTGCGGTTTCGCTTCAACGCCACGTAGTCTATCACTTGACCCACGTGAACAAAAGCGGATTGGATCCGCAACTACCCGAGAATCAAAAGGGAGCTCCAGTTAGATTGGTCCCTCACTGCGTTCGCCTAAGCTTTCCGAATGGGCGATTATTCGTGAGCAGTGATTCAAGTGCGAGAGAAGCAATCTGTATGTTTAAAAAAGAACGATCCACTCGCAACGATGTCCGGAACAGGTTTGCCCCTGATTGATTCGTTGAGGTTTTCGTTGACACGCCAATGGAAGAATGTGAGAGGCGGGATACGATGGGAATTTATGCGAAAGCCCGCCGAGGTGAAATTAAGAATGTCACCGGTATCGATGATCCATATGAGCCTCCTCAAAGTCCTGAGATAAGACTAGAAACGATCGGGAGTGAAGCCGAGGAAAACGCTCGCATCATTCTGGCCCATTTAGTGGATCGCGGGTTCGTTAGTGGTGGCCAGGAACGGTCATCTGCAGCTAGTGGCCTGGTTTGAAAACTTTATCGATTAGTTCATTTCGTGTGATTCCTGGACTGTGCTATTTGACGGAACGGACGATCCACGAAACGGCACGAAACATATATTAAGTCAGGGTTTTATGTTGGGGTGCTCGCGGCACGAAAGTTGGCGGCCGCGGTTTATTGAAACGATTTTAGCGATCCGCCTGGAGCGCGAAGCTGTCGAGCAGCACCACCGGCGGCGACGAGATCTTGGCGATGAGGGCTTCCGCTGCCTGGTTATCAAGGACACGGTGAAAAGTAGTAACCCTGGCCATACTAGCAGCCCAGCGAAGTTAGATCGATTTGCTCACGCGTCTCCACTCCGTCAGGCACTCGGTCCGCCCCAGGTTCTGTGATAAACCCAAGATCGCGCACATCATCCACCCAAACTCCAGTTGATCGAATCAGACCAGAAGTGCTCTATTAGAAAGGAAGCCGATTGGAAATAAGGGAAAGATATGTGCAGTTCGTTTGGTAATTTTGTAATGCGCATTTCGCTGTGCATCTTTTTAGCGCTCGTTCTGGCTGGGTGCGGGAGTGCCTTTCAGCAAGTAAGACCTTCTGCCGCTCCAGCCCAGTCGCCGGCATCATCGTCAAAGGGCGAACAGGATCAGCAGCCAGCGCCCGACGGCGTCGACCGGCCGACCGTCAAACCTTACACGGGCGACCTTTCAATTTTTGAAGACCCAAAGCGGGAGCAGAAGCTGCAGGTCAATCGCGTGATGGATCTCCTCAGCATAAAAGAAGGCTCTAACGTGGCTGATATCGGGGCGGGTTCCGGATGGTTCACCGTTCGAGCAGCGCGACGTGTCGGTGCAAACGGTACGGTCTACGCCGTTGAAATCAATCCAGAATATCTGGATTACATCGAGAAGCGAGCCAAGCGCGAGAACCTGCCAAATATTCGCGTGGCCCTCGGCACGGAAGACGACCCACGCCTCCCCGACAAAGGCGTCGATGCGGTGCTGTTATTGAAGACGTATCATGAACTCGCGCAACCTGTTCGCTTGTTGAAGCACACTCGCAAGAGCATGCGTCCGGGCGCGCTGCTTGGCATCATTGACCGCAACGGCAAGGGCGACGATCACGGAATTGACGCTGACGTTGTTATCAAAGAAGCCGAGAGGGCAGGATTTGCGATCGTGGGCCAGTACGATTTCGTCAAGTCGGATAATGTTGATTACTTTCTCGTGTTCCGAGCGAAATAGCGTTAACTAGTGGAGTCGCTTTTTAAAAAGCAAAAACAATGGGTTTAGACTTAAGAGCAAGGGCTATTTTGTTTCTCGGCTGTAGCCTCACAGCTATTTCACTGCTCATCACCCAGTCAATTTCTGCGCAGAATCTAACTTTCGAAGACATAAAGAACCTGCCGGCGCCTCCAGCGGCTCAGCGACTCTCATACGGAAACGATCCTCATCAATTTGGGGAGCTGCGCCTGCCAAAGGGGAAAAAACCTTTTCCGGTAGTCGTGGTAATTCATGGAGGTTGCTGGTACTCGGAATATGATTCAAGTCAACTCGCGAATTTCAATGCCAGTCTGACCCGGTTAGGCGTGGCCACATGGAGCCTGGAATATCGTCGCATCGGCAATCCCGGGGGTGGATGGCCGGGTACATTCGCTGATGTAGCCGCCGGTACAGATCACCTACGTGTGCTTGCGCGCTCCTCCCCCCTCGACCTGAAGCGAGTGATCGTCGTGGGCCACTCTGCCGGTGGGCAACTCGCCCTTTGGTTGGCCGCGCGCCATCGTTTGCCAAAGGACAGCCCTTTGTACAACAAGAACCCTTTGCATTTGCGGGGGGTCGTATCTCTGGCTGGCATTACGGATCTGGCAAGGTTTCGCCCTTACTGCGGCGGCGCGGTCGACAAGCTGCTGGGAGGATCACCAGAAGAATTTCCCGCCAGGTACAAACAGACATCACCCCTGCAGCTAATGCCGCGCAAGGTTGAACAACGGTTGATACATGGCGCTCTTGATCAAATTGTGCCCGTAGATTTCGGTAGAGATTATGCGGCTGCTGCGAGGAAGAAGGGAGATAAGGTTGGACTCACTATCCTCCCGAATGCCGGACACTTCGACTTGATCGCTCCCCAATCGTCTGCCTGGCCGGCAGTGGAGAATGCAGTACGGTCTCTACTCACATTGAAGAAACGGTGACGATTTCGCGACTACTCAAACTCATCCTCAGATATTTTTTGGCAGTACTCTTCATACTGGCGGGCTTTAACCATTTCATTAATCCCACCTTCTATCTGAAGATCATGCCTCCCTATCTCCCCTGGCATCTGTTGCTCGTTTATCTGAGTGGCTTGCTTGAGGTTGCCTTCGGAGTCTTGCTTTTGACATCGAAGTTCCACCGGATCGCCGCCTGGGGACTAATCGCATTGCTGCTCGCAGTCTTCCCCGCCAACATCCATATGGCCGTCAACCATCAGCTCTTTCCTGAGTATGGTTCCCTGGCGCTCTGGTCAAGACTACCGCTTCAATTCCTGTTGATGGCCTGGTCCTATTGGTACACGCGGCCTGTAGTTCAGCAGAACCGAAGGAGAGGATGACGCTCGCTTCAGAGTCTCTTGCCGACACTTAAACCAGGCAAATCGTTGAATATGAGAAAAGCATGGGCTCGCATGAAGATGCGGAGCCAGCAAGATATGAGCGGTTGAATTAGGAAGAAGCATGTACTTGGACACCAAAACGCTAACTGGCGCCTCCTCACCCTGGCCGCACGAACCTTGGGATCATTGCTGGGACACGAGCGTCGCTTGCTCGGCGACTGCCTGCCATTGCCCATTCCGCTTCACGTACATATCGGTATAGCAGTATTGCCCGTTGAAACCACCCTCTTTAGATTGCGCCTTCACTGTCACTCGCCCATTCGCTACCGCCGCGTCTTCGTACATTCGCACTTGAAGATCATCAATGTGGATGGACTCGAAGATTAGCTCGCCGGATGTTATGTCGGCAATCCACTGGGCTTTGGTCAAAAGTTTCCCCTCAGGATCGGTGAAGACGAAGTCGTCCGCGAGGATGCGGTCCAGGGTCTCCGTGTCACCCCGCATAAAAGCATCTATCCACTCATGCTCAAGCTGCCTCACCTGTTCCTCGTCATTGGTTCTCGTTTCAGGCATGGTCGTAGTCCTCCTTCGAGAAAATCATATCGGCTTTTCCAATCTTATCTGAAATCGAGAGGTGTCAAGCGAAATAAAGATCCTCCACCTCCAGGCCTTGAGCCACTCGGGGGTGCGTATGCAGATACACGCACTTCTGTCATCACGCAAAACCAGAAGAGTTGCGACCAATTGTCACGAACAGTAAGTCAAGGTATCCGGGGGAGTTGATTTGGGAGCAAATAGAACGACGTTAGCAGACCGAGAAAACGCGCCGGCAACGTGGCGCGTTTTAGCTTCGTCGAATCGAATCGAGACAAAAATTAACGTACGGGTGGCCGCGGTTTATTGGAACGATTCCATCGCGCCTGGTGTGGTGGCGAAGCTGTCCAGCAGCACCACAGGCGGCGAAGAGATCTTGGAGATGAAGGCTTCTGCCGCCTGGTGATCAAGGGCCCGGGAGAAGTAGTAACCCTGGCCATACTGGCAACCAAGCGAAGTGAGTAGATCGAGTTGCTCACGCGTCTCCACTCCTTCAGCCACTGTGTCCATCCCCAGGTTCTGAGCCAGACCAGAGATCGTGCGCACTATCTCTGCGTTCTCATTATTCTCAGCCATCCGCGTGATGAACGAACGATCGATCTTGAGGGTATTGATCGGGAAGCGGTGGAGATTTGAGAGGGACGAGTAACCGGTGCCGAAGTCGTCCATAGCGAGTTGAACGCCGAGTGCCTGAAGTTGCCCGAGCATCCTCGTCGCAATGTCAACGTTTTCCATTACGGCGCTCTCGGTGATTTCCAACTTCAAACTGGTAGCTGCCAGTCCCGTTTCCTGCAGGATCGCGGCGACTCTCTCTATCAGGTCAGGCTGGGAGAACTGTTTCACCGAGAGATTGACGCACATAAAGCTCAAGGGCTCAGCCGGAAAAGCGTCCTTCCATTCGCGCATCTGGTGGCAAGCCTCTCTTAACACCCACTCGCCAATCTGCACGATCATTCCAGTCTCTTCCGCAATAGGAATGAAGTTCGCCGGAGAAATTAGGCCGCGCTCCGGATGACGCCAACGGACCAAAGCTTCAAATCCGCGCAGCAGTCCCGTATCCAAAGACATGATCGGTTGATAGACGACAATGAACTCTTTTCGCTCAATCGCGCGCCGCAAATCAGTTTCCAGCTGGAGGAGTTTGATGGCCTCGGAATGCATTCCGGTGTCAAACATCTCGTGACGGGCCTTGCCCATACTCTTCGCACGGTACATTGCAGTGTCGGCATCTCGCAGGATGTCCTCGGGGCGCTCATAGGACTCAGAGCTCACGGCGATCCCCATGCTTACTGTCGTGAAGACTTCGCGCCCGCTTAGACTAAACGGCACTGAGAGGTCTTCCTGGATGCGATCGGCGATCCGGGTGACGTCGCTGCCGTCACCGATGTCTTCGAGTAAGATAGTGAACTCGTCTCCGCCTATGCGGGCAATCGTGTCTCCCGGGCGTAAGCACTGTTCCAGACGGCGAGCGATGCCGATCAGGAGCTGATCGCCACACATATGGCCCAGTGAATCATTGACGACCTTGAAACGGTCGAGATCGAGATAAAGTACGGCGAAGGTCTGGTCCTTACGACGTTGTAAGCGAGCGATTGCCAGCTTCACGTGATCCACGAAGAGTGAGCGGTTAGGAAGCCCGGTAAGCGCATCATGGAAGGCATCGTGGTGGAGCCTCTGTTCAGCCTGCTTACGGTCCGTGATGTCCTGGATCTGAAAGATAAGGTTAGGCGTTCGATTATGAACATCCTGGGCCAGCGAAGCGCTCCAGAGACCCCAGACCTCCTGCCCCGTTTTGTTGAGATAGCGCTTCTCCATCTGGCAGGACGGAATTCTACCCCTGAGCAGATGCTTGAAATTAGCGAGCGCGGGTCTGAGGTCGTTCGGGTGAAGGACACTTAAATAGTCAACGGCCATCAGTTCCCGCTCTGTATATCCGAGAAGTCTACATAGAGATTGGTTAACCTGGAGCCAGCGCCCCTCGGGCGTGACCAGTGCCATACCGATGGCGGCATTATCAAACGCGCTTCGGAACCGGTCGGAGCCGTCCTTGACCGCGGAGCCATAGTGCTCCTCCGGCGCCTGCGTTGGCAGGTTCCTAATGTGGATCCGGTAAGTGACCAGGGCGATAGCGGAAACGGTAGCTATAACGAGAGATGGGGTATTGCCAACTGCGTCCAGCAGCCACGCGGCCACGCCAGCGCCAATGGCGCCGGAGAGATGCGTAAGTGACGTCCAGAAGGCAACCGCGCCCCACTTTCGCCAGCGGGGCTCCTTGATCACATAGGCTTGATTAAGAATCATCTGAGAACTGCTCATGAAGGCCTGGATGAAACCGGCGACAGCCAGCACCTTGAAGAAATCCAGAGTGCCAATTGTATGGTGCGGTTCCGCGATCATTCCGAAGCTGAAAC
>Ga0180121_10001174_pt1 | contig 11065 bp, 8 predicted proteins | sample AntDrymUQ5402106_2_FD_129676 | JGI IMG/M metagenome (GOLD analysis project Ga0180121, IMG submission 129676) | Polar desert sand microbial communities from Dry Valleys, Antarctica - metaG UQ540 (21.06) (version 2) (version 2) | ecosystem: Environmental > Terrestrial > Soil > Desert | place...
CCGCGAACAATCGCTAACACCGTCCGCAGGATGATCTTTAAATCAAACAGCAGCGACCAGTTTTCAATATAGAAAAGATCGAGCTTGACCATTTCTTCAAACGGCAGACGGTTTCTCCCCGAAACCTGCCACAAGCCCGTCAGCCCCGGCTTCATGTCGAGACGTTTCCGGTGCCATAAGTCGTACGACTCCACTTCATAAGGAATGGGCGGACGTGGACCAACGATACTCATCTCCCCACGTAACACATTAAGCAGTTGGGGCACCTCATCCAGACTTATACGGCGCACCACTCGCCCAACGCGCGTGATGCGCGGATCTTCACGCAGCTTACCGTAAATGGGTCGCTGGCGATCGCCATCGTTAGCTTCAGCGAGGCCGGCAATGTTTTTCCGATACGCTTCGCGATGAAGCGAGTCGTCCGCATTCAACGCCATCGTGCGAAACTTGTAGAAAAGGAAGATGCGCCCGTCCATGCCGACTCGTTCCTGTTTGTAGAGTACTGGCCCACGGGAATCGAGTTTGATCAGAATAGCGACTAGAAGAGAGATAGGTAACAGAAGCAGACTCGCGCTGGCAGCAATCAGAATATCCGAGGTGCGCTTTGCCACCCGCGCAGCATTGGATAGCGGCGAACGAAAGAGACTTATCATCGGCAACGCGCCGATCTGATCGATTTCGGTCTTGCGTGGCAGCACGTTGAAGAGGCTGGGCGAGATACGAAACTCCACTCCCTGTCGCCCCACCTGCATCATCACCTCAAAAAGCAGATCGCCGGGTACGGCCGGGTCCGTGATGATTACTTCGTCCGCGTTTGATTCACGTATCGCTTCGCCAAGATCATCCAAGCCTCCTATCACGGGCACCCCGGCAAACGCGGGCGTCGCTACCTCACCGGTGAGATTTTCAACTACGCCGATCACCCGATAGCCGAGTTGGGGCCGTTCGCTAATCTCGCGGATGAATAGCTCCGCTTCCGGACCACAGCCCACCACGAGTGTGGGAATTAAGTTGAGGCCACGTTTTCTGACCATGGTCTGAGCGCTGCGAAGCAACAAGCGCACGACGCCAAAGCCGAGGAATGCCAGGAGAAAATCGGCTACGAACACACCGCGCGAGTAAGAAAACGAACGATACTCAAATCCTCCGCGGTAGAGAAAGGCAGCTGCAACAATGAGCAACGAGCCGACGGCAGTGGCTTTGAATATTCGCAGCCCCTCGTCAACCAGAGAAAATTCGCCTCTCAATTTGTAGAGATCGTAATTTGCCAGGGTCAATAGACGCGTGATTAGGACGATTGGTACCAGGGCTGCGTAGGGCGCAAAGGCACGGGCCCACTGGAACGTGCCGCCCTGGAAAACTTCCTCTCCCTCGCGCAAGTAGAACGCCAGGAGAAACGCCGCTAACGCCAGCAACAGATCGGTAACTACCAACGCGGTTCTGACGGCGGGCATGACCCAGCGCGGCGCACGGGCAGGCACACGCACGCCGCCCGGCCGGGTTAAAGATCTTTTCTTAATCGGCTCAACCCTCATTGTTTGTAACGCAAACTGTTAGTTTGCGTGCGTGCATGAGTGCAATTGAAATGGAGCCGTGCGATTGTCTGCCACGCTGAACTTTTCCCAGGCGATCGCAAACTAACAGTTTGCGTTACAAAATCACCACGATTCCAGAATCAGATTCGCCACTTCCTCACCCGCGCCGTGGGCCCGTCGCGGGTTTCGCTGCTCTTTCTTTTGCACTTTTATCTTCGCGAAGTCGTCGCGCGAGTTGATGCGGGTCAGAATAGACTCAGATACCAGTTGCTCGTCAACAGCGGCCCACTTCCCCGCGAAGGTAGTAAATGCCGGAACGCCGAGCGCCGCAGCTTCGCGATTCATTGTGCCGCCGGCGCTGACTACCAAATCCGCGGCGGCGATCAGGTTGGCTCCATCAAGGGCTTCCCCGGGGAAAATAATATTATTAGCGGTGTGCCGCATCCGTAGGGTATTAAGTTGCGCTTCAGTACGCGGAAGGAGAATTACTTTCACGTTCTCACGAACCGTCAAAGACTCTATCAGCTGATCAAAGAGATGCGTCTCCATCCGGTGGTATAACGCAAAGTCTGCGGGCGCGCGCGCAACTACCAGCACGTCGGAAGGCTCAATCCCCAGTGCGCTCAGCTTCTCGTTGAACGCACGGTCCGGGCCGAAGTCCGAAAGATAGACATCTTCTTTAATCCCTCGGTAGCGGCGAATCTTTTCCGGCGCAACGCCAAATTTTCGCAGGCTCGCTTCCGGAAAAGCGGCCGGCACGATCACCCGCGAAGCAAGTCGGAATGAAAGATGATTGGCTGGATGATGCTCATAATCCATCAGGGTTACCGTGGGAATCCTCAACATCCAGGCCGCTACAATGTGCTCATGAGAATTATGACTGACGGTGAGATCAAATTGCCGTTTGCGCGCCCACCTCGCGAGGCCGGTTGCTCGTTGAACTAATCTGGCAAGTTTTGCCGAGATCCTTCTGCCGCCATGCGTGCCAATCACCGCGGGCGCAAAGCCGGCCGCGTGGGCCAACTCTACTGTCTGCGCGAATGCACGAGCACTCAGCTCCACCTCATGGCCCCGCCGCTCAAATTCCTGGATCAGCGGCCGAAAAAATGGGACGTGCGGTGAGTTGGCCAAATCGATCCAGATTCTCATTCGTTATTATCACTACTCTAAGGATGGGTCTTGAACTCTTCGCCGGTGCTTTGCACAAAAAGTAAGCTGTTGCACCTACCCCGATGGAGTTCGCAAATTCCAGTCCAGGCCGGGGTCCCCGGGCGGGCAGCCCGCACGGGGTGGGAGCGTTTGCTTTGAAACCCTGGGTTAGAATAAGTTCTATTAGACTCATCGTAACTCTGAAAGAGTTGCGACTGGAGTGGCTAGTGTCGAGCGTCGACGCAACCCCTTCAGGGTTGCGCATTCAAGAATCAGACATTTCTCCCATGGTTACCAAAGCGCAACCCTGGGCTGGAATTTGCGAACTCCTTTAAAGTAATAAGCGTCCCTTCCTCACTCTATTTACACCTTTTGTGCAAAGCGCCTCTACAACAGGAAAATGCATCGCACTCCGCCTACCCGCTACCCGACTTTACTGGCCACTGACAACTGACGTTTCAATACGCCGAGCTGTTTCGATAAAACTCTCATGCCAGAGCTCAAACATTAGCAGAGTCCAGAGAAGCTTACGATGATTTGCCACTCCGCGTTCGTGCTCATCTTGTAGTCGCGTGACGTAGTCAGGATCGAATACTCCGGCGCGGCGCACTCGAGCTGGCGATAAGAGATCGCGCGCGAGCGGTCTCAGTTTTCCCTTAAGCCATTCCGCTACCGGTACGCCGAAACCTTTCTTGCCCCTGCGCGTCACAAAAGGCGGCAGAGAACCAGCGATGGCGCGCTTTAAAATATATTTCGTGTGTCGGCCTCTTAGCTTGTAGTTCGCAGGCAATGAGGCGGCAAACTCGGCGACCCGGTGATCGAGAAACGGCGCGCGCACTTCCAAAGACACCGCCATGCTGGCCCGATCGACTTTCGTCAGTATGTCCTCAGCAAGATAAAGGCGCGTATCGAGGTTCTGCATTTGTTCGACTACGTTGGTGGAATCGCATTCTGCGAGCATGCGACGAGCGTCGCGATAGATATCGCCGTCGCTGGCCCCAAGCGCCTCAGCCGTCAACAGATTCTCCTGCTCGTCCGGGGAGAACGAACCAAACCAGACGTGATGGCGCGTTACTCGATCGTATTTTGCGCCGGTGATGAAGCGCAGTGCCTTATAGTCGAAAGAAAGGTTCTTCGTTTTCACGGGGAGCGACCTTACCAAAGGTTCGACAAGCCCCGCCCGCAAGAAACGGGGGACCTTCGCATAAACCTCCGCCCACCGATGGCCGCGATACATCGGGTAGCCGGCAAAAAGCTCATCGCCTCCATCGCCTCCCAGCGCCACAGTTACATGCTTGCGCGTGAAACGAGACAGGAGATACGTGGGGACCAGGGACGAGTCGCTGAAAGGTTCATCCATCCAGGACCCAATCTCCCCGACCAAATTCGCCGCCAGGTTTGCGCTTAGACGTTCTTCGTGATGATCGGTGCCGAGAAATTTTGCGACCGCGCGCGCATACGACGATTCATCAAACGACGCCTCCGCAAACGAAATCGAAAACGTCTTGACCGGCTCGGACGATGCCTCTACCGCCAGCGCTGCGACGGTCGATGAATCCACTCCCCCGGAAAGCAGAACTCCTAACGGCACGTCTGAAACCAGACGCTTTCGCACCGACTCCGCCAGCAGTTCGCGAAGATGCTCCGCGGCGTCAGCTTCGCTGGGGGGCGGTTGTTTCTTTTCGTAACTGAGGCGCCAATAGACGCGAGTTTCAATCTTGCCAGCCTCGATCGTTAGGGCGTGGGCCGCAGGCAGCTTGTTAATGCCCTTGTAAATTGAAAGTGGCGCCGGCACATAGTCGAATGAAAGATACTGGCGCAGCGCCTGGAGATTTAGTGATGTGTGGACGGCCGGATGGGCTAACAAAACCTTCGGCTCTGATGCAAAAAGCAGTGTGTTGTCAAAGACGCCCCAGTAGAGCGGCTTCTCGCCAAACCGATCGCGCGCAATGAAAAGCCTGCGGCGCCGGGCATCCCAAAGCGCGAAGGCAAACATTCCATTGAGATGTTGAACCATCTCGTCCCCAAACTCTTCATAAAGATGGGGCAGAACTTCGGTGTCGGATTGGCTGCGGAAGCTGTGGCCGCGCTGCTCCAACTCGTCGCGCAGTTCACGATAGTTGTAGATTTCACCATTGAGAATTACGGCTACGCTCTTGTTTTCGTTGTAAACGGGCTGCTCGCCGGTGTTCAGGTCGATGATTGCCAGACGCCGCATCCCCAGCGCCACGCCGGCCGACACCATCAAACCCTCGGAATCGGGGCCGCGATGGACCATGCGCTCGCACATGGAGTGCAATAGCTCCCGGGCGCCGTCAGGTGGCGGCGTCCGTGAATCAAGATTGGCCCAACCGGTTATCCCACACATAAAGAACTACCGTGAAAAGTAATAAGTGAAAAGTGAAGAGTAAAACAAGAACCACTACTTGCGCGTAGCCTTGGCTGAACAATCGTTTCTTCCCACTCATCACCATTCATAACTCTTCACTCTCACTCTCTCACTCTTCACTTTTCACTTTTCACTTTTCACTCTTCACTTCTCAGTGAATCCGATCTTTTCGCGAATGGCATAAATCGATTTCGCCTGCGACTCGTGATAGGTGCGCACGAGCATTTCGGCCAGAAGTCCCATCAAAAGAAACTGCACCCCAATCGCCAGCATCACAACGGCGATCACCGGTAGCGGCGTCAGGATAAGGGACACGCCTTCCCATAACTTCAGAAACATGGCCCAGACTCCGGCAATCACGGAAAGCGCGATTGCGAGCATGCCAAAGGTTCCAAAGATGTAGATGGGCTTCGTTTGATATGAAGCCATAAACTTGATCGTCATCAGATCGAAGACCACCTTAAAGGTGCGCGAAAGTCCATACTTGGATTTACCCATCGTGCGCGGGTGGTGGGTTACCGGTATCTCAGCGACCCGTGCGCCTTCCCAGGAAGCGAGTATGGGAATGAAGCGGTGCATCTCGCCGTAGAGGCGCACGCTTGAGAGCGACTCGAGGCGATAGGCCTTTAACGTACAGCCATAATCATGCAACGGGACCCCACCAATCCAGGAGATTAGGCGATTGGCAATCATGGAAGGAATCTTGCGGGTAACTACCTTGTCCTGACGGTTCTTGCGCCAGCCGGAAACGACGTCGTAACCCTGGTCAAGCTTCTCCAGGAGTCGCACGATATCGTTCGGATCATTCTGGAGATCGGCGTCCATAGGGATCAGTACCTGCCCCTGTGCCGCGTCGATTCCTGCCGCCATTGCCGCCGTCTGACCGTAGTTTCTCTTCAAGGCGACCACTCGGACGCGGCTGTCGAGTCGGGCCAGCTCGCGCAGAACTCTCAAACTTCCATCGGACGACCCGTCGTCGACATAGATGATCTCGGACGTGCGGTCCAGAGCTCTTAATGCTTCGTCGAGCTTTGCATGTAGCGGAGGCAGGTTTGGCTCTTCGTTGTAAACCGGAAGAAATACCGAAAGCTCCGGCCGGCCGCCGTCGCTTACCGCAAGCGCCTTACCAGCTACCATGGTTTCTTCTTCGTCGTAAATTTTCACTAAGGCATTACCAAAAGATTCAAAATGTTTTCTTCGGCGGAGCCAGCCGTTTCCATCGGAGTTGGACAGACAGGAAAGTCTATCCTGCGGGTTTGCACAAAAAGCGGCGGGCTACGCGCCGCATCAGAACCGGGAGCGGTAGCGTCCGGGTCAAGGTCCGTACAAGAACGCATTTCCCCAATGAATGTTCTATCGCAAAAAACCCGGTCGCTACCGCTCTCGGTTCTGATATAGCTTCCTTGCATCGACTTTCTTACTTTTGTGCAAAGCTGTGTCCTACTCTGCTCTTCGCGCGACGCAAATTATTGAGACTCCGAACGGAAAGCCGATGTGGCGTAACACCAATCTCTCAGCTCCGAAAATTTTCCCAAGCACGCCATTTAAGAATCCAATCGTAAGATTGTTTTCTGATGCGGGCCGAAGGCCGGTAACGCGCATCAAGAGCCTGCCGAGCAATATCGGGGCGAAGAAGCTGATGTTTACGTAAGTCGCACGCTCAACTTCAAAACCTGCCTGCGTCACCACTTGTTTCAACCCATTGAGAGTGTAGCGTCGACGGTGATTGCTTATATCATCCTGAACGCCCCATAAAAACATGAACGCCGGGACAAACAAGAGCGCGCGGCCTTCGCGACGCAGCACCCGTCGCATTTCTTTCAAACCGGCCAGATCGTCATCCAGATGTTCCACGACGTCCAGCCCGGTCACCAGATCGAACGCACTATCTTCGTAAGGAAGCCTTTCAGCTTCACCCTGCTTTACGTTCTCTAACCCGCGTGCGCGACAAAACGCCAACGCCTCGGGCGAAACATCTACTCCTTCGGCGTCACCAAACTGCGAAAGCATTTCGAGATTCGCGCCCGTGCCGCAACCAACGTCCAGAATTCTTAAAGAGGCGCCCGGACGGCCGTTCCCGGTGGGATTCGCGTTGTCCCTGGGCACGCCGTCAACGCGAGTCACATCTCGACAAAGCCGTTTGAGAAAACTCTCGATGATGCGTCGACGCCCGGCAAACCACCAGTGCCCCTTCTCGACCTCGTTCATGATCGAGTAGGTATGCGCCTGCATCTCCTGCGGCAGGGGCTTATCGATGATGTTGCTGGTAGTCGACATGGACGGAGCTATCTAGTGATGCGCATTGTAAAGCATTCGAACCTCGCTGCCATATCAGACAGCGAGGCTCCTGGACTTGCAAGCGGAGTTTGCGGACGCGCCATAGTGCGGAAAGCTGACTTGCCGTTGCTTCGGACTAGCACATTCGCGGCTTTGCCGCCGCACTGTGCGGTAAGGCTCTGCCTTACCGTTTAATCTCTGGAATTGACTGAGGCCACGCCTCCGATTGAGGCGCAGCCTCAGGGAACAGAGGAGGAAGTGCCGGAAAGGCACAGCCTTTCCGCACTGTGCGGCGGCAGAGCCGCAAAGCCCGCTACCGTTTTGTAGTTAACCCCTGGCTAAGAAACCATTCGACGAATTTCCCGATGCCCTCTTCAATCTGCGTCTGCGGATGGTAGCCGAGCAACTCGCGTGCTTTGGAAATGTCGGCAAATGTCTGCGGCACATCACCCGGTTGAAGTGGTTGCCGATCGATCACCGCCTTCGCGCCCAGCTCCTTCTCGAGTAGCGAAATCAGTTCGCGAAGCTCGACCGTGCGCGACTCGCCAAGGTTAATCACTTCGTAGTCGCTTCTCCCATAATCGGCCACGTAATCAATCGAAGCTTTCACACCCGCGATGATGTCGTCGATAAACGTGTAATCCCGCCGCGTAGTGCCATCTCCGAAAACCGGGATTGGCCGGCCCTCGCTTATCAGACGCGAGAATTTGTGAATTGCAAGATCAGGACGCTGCCGTGGGCCATACACGGTGAAGAAGCGCAGACATACCGAGCGAATGCCGTAAAGATGCGAGTAGGTATGGCAAAGCAACTCTCCCGCGCCTTTGGTCGCCGCATAAGGCGAAATAGGCTGGCGGATGGGATCCTCTTCGCTGAAAGGCACCTTGGCATTTAATCCGTAAACGGACGACGAGGAGCCAAAGACGAACTGCTTAATGCCATGCTCACGGGCCAGGTCGAGAAGATTCAACGTGCCATTGATATTTGTCTCGGCGTATAACTGTGGCTGGTCCAGTGAGGGGCGCACGCCCGCGCGCGCTGCGAGATGAACTATGCATTGAAAGTTAGCCTGATCGAAAACTCTCACCAACGCAGCCTGGTCACGAATGTCCGCTTCAACTAAACGATAGTGCGGATTCTTTGCCACGCGATCCACATTTTCGCGCTTGATAGCGGGGTCGTAAAAGTCGTTTAAGTCATCGACGACAGTAACCTGCCACTCGCCCTCGGAGAGCAATTGATCGACAAGGTGCGAGCCGATGAACCCGGTACCGCCTGTTACGAGAATGTTCTTCATGCAATTAGGATTGTCGAGAAGAGCGGCTTTGCCGCCTTCCGTGCGGAAAGGCTTCGCCTTTCCGGTAGCATAATTTCATTAACTGGAGGCTATGCCTCCAGTCGAGGCGCAGCCTCATAGGGTGAAAAAGAGTTGGCCGGAAAGGCAGAGCCTTTCCGCACGGATGGCGGCAAAGCCGCGTTCCAAAAAAACTATTTAGTTGCATAGATCCATAAGTGCCAGCCCCAGCGCGATGCGAGCCGCGACTCCAGAGATCGGGGCAAGATATTTCCTATTACCGGGAGCCAGCGTTTGTTGAGAAAGTAGGCTTTTAAAGTTACATCAGAAAAGTTTTTAAACAACGCTCGTGCTTCAATTCGTGAATAAACTCTCGCCAACGGATTGCCGGCGCCATCAGTGTTCTGGCTCAAGAATTCCTCCGACGAGAGATACGACTGTTTCTCTGTCTTCAAAAGTTTGGCGTGTTGACGCAGCGAGTCGAGCGGCTCACCGGTCATCCGATGGACCAGCTTTACTCCCGGCTCCCAATTCAGCAATCGCGCGCCCGCGCGCCGCAGAATAGAAATGTTCACCCGGTAGTTATACGAATCGCGATGGTAGAGCATGATAACAGCGCGTCCCCCGGGACTGAGCACCCGATGAATTTCGTCTATCGCTTTCTGCGTTTCCGGAGTGTGATGCAGGACGCCGTGAGAGTAAACGAGATCAAAACTCTCGTCGGCGAAGTCGAGATTCTCGGCGTCCGCAGTTTGAAACTTCCCGGAAAGACCAAACAGCTCGAACCTCTTCCGCGCTAACTCAACCGCCGCATCCGTAAGATCGACTCCCGTATAATCGGCGCCCGCTTCGGCAAACTGCGCCCCGTCCGTTCCCAGTCCACAACCGATTTCCAACACCTTCAACCCGCGCGCGCTGGCAAAGCCTGCGGCGGTGGGAATATGCCACTCTTTGGTGTAACGGTGCGCTTCAACCAGCTCATAAAACCGCCGGGTGCCTGGCGCGGCGTCGGCAAACTTCACTCCGCAGGGATTCTCCTGCCAGAAAGCGCGAACTCGTTCCTTGAGATTGTTATGTGGCTCCACCATTCGAAGATTGGCTGGAAGGATAACAAAGCGTAGCGTAACAGTCCCGTAGGGTTGGGGTCGTGTTGGGCACTAAACAGCGGACAACCAGGAGTAGGCGGAAGGCAAAAGAATTTAACTATCTATTTGCCACCGATAGAATCCTCTCAATCAACTTTGGATCGTCGGGCATCAGGCCGGACTTCGGCAAGCGCGGCGTCAAGGTGGCCCAGTTTTTATCCATGGCAAAGACTCTTCGAAACAACGGCAACGATTCGTCCACGCGACCCATGTTTACCAGCGCCACTGCGTGCCAGTAGATCATCTCGGCATTGTCGGGAACCAGTTTCCCGGCCGCAGCGTATTCGCGCAACGCGCCTTCGTTGTCCTTTTTCTCAACTGCGAGATCCCCGGCGTTCATGTGATTATATGCACGCTGCAGAGTTACCAGCCGGCGCAACTCCTGTAACGGTTCCGCACTATCGTCTACACGCAGATCGAAGAGTCGATCTTTCCAGGCCATGCCGGTTGGTTTTCCGGTGACCACAATTAGCGCGGCGGATTGACGGCCGCGAATGTCGCCGCCCACTGCTTGCGCGGCATCCATCGCCGCCAGCATGCGAACAGCCAGATCGCCTTTCGTGTTTTCAAACGCCTGGGCCATGGCGGGCCACACTTTGTCATTGAGCATCAAATTCGCCTGCACGGAAAAATTCTTGCCGATAATATGTCCTGCCGCTGCAATATCGTTCTTGCCGGTCCATGCGTCCACGCGTCCCTGCGCGTCGATCATCGCCACCTGTCTAACGTCGCGACCCTCATCGCCGGCGAGCAGAGATTTCAAGGCGTCCGGCGCGCTCTTGCCCGCTCGCATCAGTTCAAGGCCGAGCTTTCCGTAACTCGGATCCACAAAGGACTGTGTAGCCACCGCACCCACGCCGCCCTCGGCCCACGGAACTACTGAGCCAACCGAGAACCAGTGGGATTGGACCGCCACCCCGAGTTCGCCGGTCGTGGGGTCGCGTGCAACGATTGAATAGGTATGAACCGGCCGTGGTGGATTAGGGCGCTGCCGAGGGGCCGCGGTGCTTTGCTGCGCGTGCAAAGCGGGAGTGATTGCAATGCTCAGGACGAGGGCGAGAATTATCCGCATGATGATGTCTGATCCTTCCATAGTTTGTTGGGGCCGAGAGCGGCGCATCAAGATAGCTTGCTACATGGCTCACACTGGAAACGGGTAAAGCCGCGTGTTGCGGAACACCCAGAAAGACATGATCACAACAAACAATATCCAGAGGTATTTGGCGTCAAGCCGGTTTCCCTTAAGCGGACGGCCGGTCACAGCCGCGGCCGTGTA
>Ga0180121_10001175_pt1 | contig 11065 bp, 9 predicted proteins | sample AntDrymUQ5402106_2_FD_129676 | JGI IMG/M metagenome (GOLD analysis project Ga0180121, IMG submission 129676) | Polar desert sand microbial communities from Dry Valleys, Antarctica - metaG UQ540 (21.06) (version 2) (version 2) | ecosystem: Environmental > Terrestrial > Soil > Desert | place...
GTACGATGCCGCTCGTGCCAACCTCTGTCGTCACGGGTGGTGCCGGCTTCCTCGGGTCGCATCTCTGCGACGCGCTCCTCGAGCGCGGTCATCGCGTGATCTGCATCGACAATCTCGAGACCGGCTCGCTGCACAACGTCGAGCACCACCGCGAAGACTCGTTCCTGTTTCTCAACCACGACGTGATCGAGCCGATTCAGGTCGACGAGCCCGTCGACTTCGTCTACCACCTGGCGGCGCTCGCAAGCCCGATCGACTACATGCGGCTGCCGCTGCACTCGCTCAAGGTGGGCTCGTACGGCACCCATCACGCCCTCGGCCTCGCGAAGTGGAAGCGCGCCCGCTTCCTGCTCGCCTCGACGAGCGAGGTCTACGGCGACCCGCTCGTGCACCCGCAGCCCGAGACCTATTGGGGCAACGTCAACCCGATCGGCCCGCGAGGGGTCTACGACGAGGCGAAGCGCTACGCGGAGGCGATGACGATGGCCTACCACCGCCAGCAGGGCGTCGACACGGCGATCGTCCGGATCTTCAACACCTACGGCCCGCGCATGCGCCCCCACGACGGTCGCGCGATCCCGACCTTCGTCCGCCAGGCGATGGACGAGAAACCGATCACCGTCTTCGGCGACGGCTCGCAGACGCGCAGCTTCTGCTACGTCGACGACCTGATTCGCGGCCTGATCGCGCTCGCCGAGAGCAGCGAGCACATGCCGGTCAACATCGGCAACCCGCAGGAGTTCACGCTGCTCCAGCTGGCCGAGAAGGTGCTCGAGATCTGGGGCGCGTCCTGCGAGATCGTCTACGAGGCGCTGCCCACCGACGATCCGAAAGTGCGTCAGCCCGACATCACGCGCGCCCGGCAGCTACTCGGCTGGGAGCCTGAGATCGGGCTCGACGAAGGACTCCGGCGCCTCCATTCCTCGCTCCCCGCGGAACCCCTCGTTGTCTAGGCGCCTTGTTGCCCTGGCGGCCGCGGCTGTCGCGACCGCCCTGCTTTGCGTGCCTGCTGCGGGAGCCTCGCGTTTCCTCCAGCACGGACTTTTCGACGACGCGCAGTTCAACTACGGGAACCCGGATAAGGTCTTTCCGATGCTGAAGCAGCTGCGGACGCAGCTGATCCGCGTCAACCTCGTCTGGGGCGGCCCCAACGGCGTCGCCAAGCGCCGGCCCGTCAACCCGATGAACCCCAACGACCCCGCCTACAACTGGGCGGTCTACGACCGTACCGTGCACTACGCGCAGCAGCACGGGCTGAAGGTCGTCTTCTCTGTGATCGGCACCCCGCCGTGGGCGAACGGCGCCGCCGGTGTCAACGTCGTGCCGCGAAGCGCGCTCGACCTCGAGCGCTTCGCGACCGCCGCTGCGCGCCGCTACAACGGCAGCTTCAAGGGCGCGGACGGGCGCACACTGCCCGCGGTGCGCTCCTGGCTCGCTTGGAACGAGCCGAACAACCCGGCCTTCCTCCGACCTCAGTTTCGCAAGGTGGGCGGAAAGTTCGTGATCCAGAGCGCGATCGACTACGCGAAGATCTGCAACGCGATCGTCAGGGGCGTCCGGAAGACGACCGTCGGCGCGTCGAAGGTCGCCTGCGGCGTGACTGGGCCCCGCGGAAACAACAACCCGAACTCGAGCCGGCCCGCCACCTCGCCGCTGCCGTTTCTACGCGGGATGAAGGCTGCGGGCGCGAAGGGCTTCGACGCGTACGCGCACCACCCGTACTACGGCGCGCCGCGCGAGTCGCCCGCCACGCCGCCGCCCCCGGGGATTCGCGGCAACGCTGCGACTGCGGTCACGCTCGGCAACATCAACCTGCTCGTCCGCGAAGTGACGCGGCTGTACGGCAACATGCGGATCTGGATCACCGAGTACGGCTACCAGACGAACCCACCAGACCGGATCTTCGGCGTTTCGTTCGTGAATCAAGCCAGGTACATGACGCAGTCGTACGGAATCGCGAAGCGCCATCCCCGCATTGACGTGTTCCTCTGGTTCCTGCTCCGCGACGAGCGGCTGGGAGTCAACGAGGGCTGGCAGTCCGGTCTACTGACCTCGGCGGGCGCGAAGAAGCCCTCGTTCGCGGCGTTCCAGAAGCTGCGTTAGGAGGGCTAGCGGACGAGAAACGCCTCGGCCGTGCGCCTGAGGCCGTCCTCAAGTCCGATCGAGGTCTTGTAGCCGAGTACCTTCCTGGCTTCTGCGACGTCGGCCCACGAGTCCCTGATGTCGCCGGTGCGTGCGGGCAGGTACTCCTTCTCGACGGGCTTGCCCAGCGCCGCGCCGACTGACTCGGCGAGGTCGTTCACGGTCGCTTGGCGCCCCGTGGCGACGTTCAGCACCATGCCGCCGACGCCAGGGCGCTCCCCGGCGAGGAGGTTCGCCTCGACCACGTTGTCGACGAAGGTGAAGTCGCGCGACTGGGATCCGTCCCCGTGGATCGTCACCGGGAGACCCTCGTCGATCGCGGCGATGAAGCGCGGTACGACCGCCGCGTACTGCGACTTTGGGTCTTGGCGCGGGCCGAAGACGTTGAAGTAGCGGAGCGCGACCGTCTCGAGCCCGTAGACGCGATGAAAGCTGACGCAGTAGCGCTCCGCCGCCAGCTTGGCGACGGCGTACGGCGAGATCGGATCGGGCTGCTGCGTCTCGGTTTGCGGCAGCGTGCCGGCGTCGCCGTACACCGAGGACGACGAGGCGAAGACGACGCGGCGCACGTCCTCGTCACGCGCGGCGAGCAGCACGTTCAACGTCCCCTCGATCGTGACTGCGCTGGTGGTCAGCGGATCTTGCACCGACCGCGGCACGGATGGCAGCGCGCCCTGGTGGAAGACGACGTCGACGCCGCGGACGGCGTTGTGAACGCGCTCATAGCTGCGCAGCTCACCTTCGATTACCTCGACGTCTTCCTCCAGGCCTGCGAGGTTTACCCGGTTGCCGGTCGAGAAGTTGTCGAGCACGCGGACGCTGTCGCCGCGCTCGAGGAGCGCGCGCACCAGGTTGCTGCCGATGAACCCGGCGCCGCCCGTGACGAGGACCCTGCGACTCACGCGGGCGACCCTACCGGAAGGTTGTACGGATAGGTTGTGCTCCGTGAGCGGTCTCGACTGGCCCGGCGAGGAGCGGCGGCGGCCGCCCATGAGCTCCCCGACCTGGGTCGTACGCGCGCCCCTCGCCGCCTGGCTCGAGGGGCAGGCGGCGGCCGGCGAAGGCGGCTACCGCGTACTCGACGTCGGCTGCGGCCCGAAGCCGTACTACCCGTTCTTCGCGGAGCGCGCGAGCAAGTACGTCGGCGTCGACGTGGTCGAGAACCCGGCGGCCGAGCTCCGCGGCCCGGTCGAGGCGCTGCCGGTCCCGGACGGGAGCTTCGACATCGTCCTCTGCACCCAGGTGCTGGAGCACTGCGACGATCCGGCTCAAGCCGTGCGCGAGCTGCGGCGCGTCACGGCGCCGGGCGGGCGCCTGCTCGCCTCGACCCACGGCGTCCAGGTCTATCACCCCTCGCCGCAGGACTACTGGCGCTGGACACACACCGGCCTCGCCCGGCTCTTCCGGGAGCATGCGGAGTGGGAGTCGGTCGAGGTCACTCCCGGCGCCGGCACCGCGACCTGCCTTGCGATGCTCCTCGGCACCTACGTCGAGATCGCGCTCCGGCGAACACCGCTCGCGCGCGGCCCGGTCTGGCTCCTGAACCGGGCAGGGGCGGCGCTCGACACCCGTCTCCGCGTGCTGCGCGACCCGGTGCCGGGCTCGCTGACCGCGAACTTCCACCTGGTCGCGACCGTCGCGGTGTGACCGGCATGGGCTCCCGGCTGCTCTGGCGGCGCATCGCCACCGGCGTCGGGCTCTACTCGGCGATGGTCTTCGGCGTGCTGGCGACGGTCGTCGCCGCGCGGTCCTTCTCCCTGCGCGAGTTCGGGCTCTACGCGACGTTGCTTGCGGCGACGGGATTCTTCCAGGCGCTGCTCGACTTGACAGTCGAGGAGTCATTGACGAAGTACGGCTTCCGCTACGCGACCGCCGAGGACTGGGGCCGACTGCGGCGGCTGTTCCGCCGCGCGCTGGAGCTGAAGCTGGCCGGCGGCGTCCTTGCCGGCCTGGCGCTCCTCGCGCTCGCGCCGGCCGCCGAGTGGATCTTCGCAGCGGACGGGCTCACCGTCCCCTTCCTCCTCGCGGCGGCGCTGCCGCTCGCCCAGGCGCCGGAGAACGTCGCCGCGACCGCGCTTCTCCTTCGCGGTCGCTACGACCTCCGCGGTGCGTACCAGTCGCTCTCGATGGCGCTGCGCCTTCTAGCCGTCGTGATCGGGGTCGGCTACGGGCTCTCAGAGACGATCGCCGGGATCGTGCTCGCGCAGGTCGTGAGCTCGGCGATCGTCGGCGCCGTCGGGATCGTCGCCTTCCGCCGCTTCCCGCAGGAGCCAGCGGCCGCCCTCGCCGAGGACCGGCGGGGGATCCTCACGTTCGTTCTCCAGTCGAGCGCGGCTACCGGCCTGATCTCGCTACGGAACGCGGTCGCTCCGTTGTTGCTGGGTATCGTCGCGGGCACGACCCAGGTCGGCCTGTTCCGGATCGCGCAGGCGCCGCAGACAGGTTTCAACTCGGCCAGCGCGCCTGTGCGGCTGATCCTCCTGACCGAGCAGACACGCGACTGGGAGCGAGGCCTCCCTGAGCGCGTGCTCTCGGGCGTGCGCCGGTACACCTTGATCGCGTTCGCGCTCTGCCTCGTGCTCGTGCCGCTGTTTTGGTGGCTCATGCCCGACCTGATCGAGCTCGTCTTCAAGCCGAGGTACCTCCCGGCTACCGATGCCGCGCGCGTCATCCTCCTCGCGGCTTCGATCCAGCTCGTGGTCGGCTGGACGAAGTCCTTCCCGACCACGATCGGCCGACCGGGGCTCCGGCTGCTGACTGCAGCGATCGAGACGGCGGTGCTGCTCCCGCTGGTGGTTCTGCTTTCCCTCGAGTGGGGCGCCACAGGCGCGGCCCTTGCACTGCTCGTCGCCGCCGCCGTCTACGCACTCGTCTGGGCTTTCCTCTACCTGCGCATTGCGCGCGAGGTCAGAGCGTCGTCGTAGACATCGATCGTCCGCTCGGTCATGCGGGCGACTGAGAACTCGGAGTGGGCGCGCTCGCGCCCCGCCGAACCAAGGCGTTCTCGCCGCGCTGGGTCGGCGATGAGCGAGCCGAGCTCGCGTGCCACGCCGTCGACATCGCCCGCGTCGACGAGCGCCCCCGTCTCCCCGTCGGCGACCACCTCCGGCACGGCGCTGACCCGCGTGGCGACGATCGGCAGCCCGGCGAGCATCGCTTCGAGCAGCACGATCCCGAAGCCCTCCCAGCGCGATGTGTGTACGAAGACGTCCGCGCGGTCGAGCCAGTCGCGGATCTCGGTCCGGCCCGGCAGCGCCACCGCGCCCGCGAGGCCGAGATCCTCCACGAGCGCACGTGTCGCCGCCTCGAGGGGGCCGGAGCCGAGGATCCCCAGGTGCGCGTCTGGCTGTTGCTCGTGCACCAGCGCGAACGCCCGCAGGAGCGTCGCATGGTCCTTCTGTTCGATCAGGCGTCCCACCGCGACCGCGAGTCGCGCATCGGCTGGAATTCCCGCCTGCTCGGGCGTCGGTACGGACGGGGCGCTCGGAAGCTCATCGAGGCCGTAGCGGATCGTGGTCAGCTTCGCCGGATCGTGGCCCGCGGCCTCGAGGAAGAGGCGGACGGCGTCCGAGATCGCGATCAGGCGGCGCGCACCGCGGGCGAATCCCCGGTCGAGGTAGCGGAACGGCCCGAGCAGGTACCGGTCGTCGTTGTGCCGTGTGGACACGTACGGAACCCGGGTTGTCGCGGCGGCAATCGCGCCGTAAACATCCGCATGCACGAGGTGCGTGTGCAGGAGGTCGGGACGCTCCGCCCGCACCGCGCGGACGACGTCGCGTGCCATGCGAGGCGACACGTCCGGGCCGCAGCGGACGCGCCGATTCGGGACGCCCTGCTCGTCGAGCCGCTCGTAGAAGAGCGGCGCGTCAGTGCCGGGCACGTCGAGGCCGAGGAAGCGCGCGTCGACGCCGGCCGCGCGCAGAGCCGGCAGCAGCGCGAGCAGGTGCCCCTCGGAGCCGCTGATGCCGGTGAGCTTGTGAACGTGCAGGATTCTCACCGCCGGTAGACCTCTTCGAGCTCGTCGGTCATACGGCCGGTCGCGAAGCGGGCGCGCACGTCCCTGGCGCCGGCCGCACCGAGTCGCGCTCGCAGCGCCGGATCGCGGGCGAGCTCGACGAGCTTCCGTGCGAGGCCGTCCGTGTCGCCGACCGGCAGCAGGTAGCCGCTCTCGCCTTCGAGGACGACCGTGCCGGTGCCGCCCGCCGCCGTCGCGACGACCGGCCGCTCCGCCGCGAGCGATTCGATCGCGACCACCGGCGTCCCCTCGTTGGTGGAGGTAAGGAGGGAAACATCGACGGCGGCGTACCAGTCGCGGATCCGCTGCTGGAACCCCACGAAGCGAGTCCGGTCTGCGACCCCGAGCTCCCGTGCCAGCGCCTCTGTGTTGGCCCGGTCCTCGCCGTCCCCGACGAGAACCAGCACGGCGTCTACGCCGGCGTCGGTCACCGAGCGGAGCGTGCGAATCAGGTCGAGCGGTCGCTTGATCGCGGTCAGCCGACCGGCCCAGCCGATTGCGAACGTGTCGTTGGTCAGGCCGAGCTCGGCTCGGATCCGCGCTCTTGCCTCGTCGTCGGCGGGACTCCATTTCGGCAGGTCGAAGCCGTACGGGACGACCGCGAACTGCCCCCGCCGTGCGACTCCGAGCCGGACGAGGTCGTCGCGAACCTCATCGCTGACTGCGACGAGAGTCCCGGTCGCGTGTGCGAGCACCCACTCGATCCGGCGGAACAGGCGCTCCCACCTCCGGCTGAAGTAGCCGCTGAGGACGTGACCGTGGAAGGTGTGGACGATCGCGCGCGGCCTGGCGTCTCCTGCCGCCAAGGCTGCGAGGCGTCCGGTGGCTCCTGCTTTCGCGGTATGGGTGTGCAGGACGTCCGGGCGCCGCTGCCGGATGATCTTTCGGAGCCGGACTATCGCGGAGACGTCCGCCCGAGCCGAGAGCTCGCGCTGAAGGGACGGCAGTTTCAAGACATCGACCCCGAGCTCCTCCGCGACGTACTCCATCGACTCTTCGCCTGCGGCCAGGGTGCCCGCGACGACGACGACCTCATGCCCGCGCCGTTGCTGCTCGCGCGCGAGCTGGAGCACGTGGAGCGCTGCGCCGCCGACGTTCAGCCGGGCGATTACGTGCACGATCTTCATTCGGTCGCCGGATTCGCGGCGACGACGCCGAGCGTCAGCCAGAAGATTGCTGTCAGCGGGGATCCGCCGAAGAGGGCCGCGCCGGCGAGAGCGCCGGCGAGCGACGCCAGCCATGCCGCGGGAACGTACGCCCGGTCGGGCCACGGTCTTCGGATCTCGGCCGCCGCCCGCCAGGCGGCGAGCCCGCCGAGCACGAGAAAGAATGCAGCACCCACGAGTCCGAGTTCGAAGAGCACCTGGTCGTACGCCTGCTGGGGGATGAAGACCTCGTCCTCGGGCGGGAAGTAGTGCGGGGGCTGGTCCGCGAACCGCTCGCGTGCGTCCGGCAGGTAGCGCGCGAACTCCTCCGGCGGCAGCAGGCCGTGCCAGCCCGTGCCGAGCACGGGCTGGTGGAGAAAGATCCGGCCGCCGATGTACGTGAAAATCAGTCGCTGGCTCCAGCTCGCGGCGTACTCCCCCGGCGTCTCCGGCGGCGGCCCGAACCACGACTGGAGGAACCCGAGGTCGCCCTGACGCAGGGCGAGCGTCCCGGCACTGGCGACGCCTGCGACGGCGAGGGTGAGCAGTGCGGCCGTCCAGCGCAGCTCGCCGCGCCGGAGCGAGACGACGAGGATCACCGCGGCGGCGAAGTAGACGCCGAGCAGGCTCGCGAGCGACGCCCCGAGGACTACCCCGACGACTCCGGCGACGATGCCGACGAGCGCGAGCGCACCGGGATTGCCGCGGCGGGCGTGCAAGCGGGCGAGGCCGACGGCCAGGGCCATCGTCGCGACAGCCGCGAGGTCGTGCTCCCCCACGAACGACGCCTGGCGGCTGCGGTCCGAGGTGAGGAAGCCGATCAAGCCCCAGGTCGTCGCGGCGGTGGCGAAGCCGACGATGACGACGAGCAGCGCCTGCAGCCGTCCGCGGTTCTCGAGGAACGCCGCGGCGCCGAGCGTCAAACCGCCGAGCTCGACGAGCTTGCCGGCGGCGACGACCGCGTCGGCACCGTTCGGGAGCGACGAGAGGAACACGAGCCCGGCGAACGCGCCGGCGGCGCCCAGGAGCGCGGGTGACGACACACGCCCACGCGCTCGGAGACGCAACAGCGCGAGCACGCCTGTCAGGACCAAGCCGACGTCGGCGGGGTTGATCTCGATGTCCGTCCCGGCGATCCCGAACTCGAGCGCGGGCAGGTCGCGCGCCCGGAACAGGCACAGCACGACGGTGACGAGGAAGATCGAGAAGGAGGGATCCCCCGCCGACTTTGGCAGCAGGCTGGGCATCGGGCGCAACTATGACATTACGTTAGGGGCTCCACGCATGCGCATCGTTTTCCTGACCGGCATCTGGCCGCCCGACGTGGGTGGGCCGGCGACGCACGGTCCAGACTTCTCTCGCTTTCTCGTCGCGCGCGGCCATGAGGTGCGCGTCGTCACGATGGGGGACGGCGAGCCTGCCGAGCGGCCGTGCGAGGTCGAGGTCGTCTCGCGCCGCCTCCCGTTCCCGCTGCGCTACGGGCTCGTCGCGCTGCGCGCCACCCGCGCCGCACGGCGTGCGGACGTCGTCTACGCGTCCGCGACGTACGCCGCGGCAGCCGCGGCCGCTCTGGTGGCGCGCCGGCCGCTCGTAGTCAAGCTCGTCTCCGATCCCGCCTACGAGCGGGCGCAGCGCTACGGGCTCTTCTCCGGAACGATCGAAGAGTTCCAGCACGCCGGCTCGAGGCCCGTCCGCCTGCTGAAGGCCCTGCGCAACGCCGTGCTGCGCCGCGGCGTCACGATCGTCGTGCCCAGCGCGTACCAGGCGGAGATCGCGCGGGGGTGGGGACTCCGCTCCGGTCGCATCCACGTGTTGACGAATCCAGCTCCGCCCCCGCGGGAAGTAACGGCTGAGGCGCTCGAATCGGGGACGTTCGTCTTCGTCGGCAGGCTCACTCGTGCGAAGGCGCTCTGGACCGCGATCGACGCGATCGCCCTCGTGCCGGCGGCCCGGCTCGTCGTCGTCGGCGACGGTCCCGATCGCGCGGAGTTGGAGCAGCGCGCCGGGAGCTCCGCTGCGGCTGGCCGGATCCAGTTCCGTGGTGCTCGCTCGCGCGACGACGCACTCGTGAGCGTCGCGGGCGCGACCGCCGCGCTGCTCTCGAGCGACTACGAGAATCTGCCGCACTCCGTCGTCGAGGCCCTCGCGGTCGGTGTGCCGGTGGTCGCGACGGCGGTCGGCGGCGTGCCGGAGGTCGTCCACGACGGCGAGAACGGGCTGCTGGTGCGGCCCGGCCGCCCGGAGGAGTTGGCCGACGCGATCCGGCGCGTGCTCGAGGAGGACGGCCTGCGCGACCGGCTCGCGGCCGGTGCGAAACCGTCCGTCGAGGCGATTTCCAGTGAAGCGATCTACGGGCGGCTCGAGGCACTGCTGGTGGAGGCGGCGCGATGAGCGAGCGGCCGCGCGTTCTCTTTGTCGGCCGGTCGCGCTACCGGTTGCCGCTCGCGGCTTGGCTCGCAAGGAAATGGGACGCGGTCGAGGCGCAGCTCGACTACCGCATTCTCGGCGCGGCCGAGGCGGGAAGCCCACTCTGGGCCGAGCGATTCCGGTTGTCGGCGCCGGTGCGACCGCAGCGGCTCGACGGGATTCTCTTCCACCTTCACCTACCGCTGCGTGTCCGCCGCGAGCTGCGCGACTTCCGGCCTGCCGCGGTCGTCGCGGCCGACCCGTTCAGCGGCGCGGCCGTCCTCGCAGGCCGCGCGCTCGCGCGCGCTCGCCCGCCGGTGATCGTCGAGGTGCACGGCGACTGGCGTACCTTCGCCCGGCTGTACGGCTCGCCTGCGCGGAGGACGATCGCCCAGGCGGCGGACGCGCTCGCCCGCTTTGCCCTTCGTCGCGCCGACGCGACACGGGCGCTCTCCCGCTTCACGTCGAGCCTCGTCGAGGAGGTTCGCGGCCGGCCGGCGGACGCGGTTTTTCCGACCTACAGCGACCTCTCCGCCTTTACCGCCGGGCCGGTCGCCGAGCTGCCCGAGCGGCCGACTGCGCTCTTCGTGGGCGCGCTCGAGGCGTACAAGAACGTCGACGGTCTTGCAGCGGCCTGGCGGCGCGTCGTCGAGCGGATGCCCGAGGCACAACTCGTGCTCGTCGGCAAGGGGAGCCGCCGCGCCGTCGTCGACCGGCTCGCCGCCGACCTTCCGCAGCACGTCGAGCACGTGCTGGAGCTCGGGCCGACGGAGGTCGCGCGTGCCTTCGACGGCGCGACGCTGCTCGTGCTGCCGTCTTGGCCGGAGGGGCTCGGACGGGTTGTGATCGAGGCGTTTGCACGCGGCCGCGGCGTCGTCGCCACCGATGCGGGCGGGATCCCGGACCTCGTGCGGAACGGCCAGGAGGGGATCCTGATCCCGCGCGCTGACGAGAACGCGCTCGTCGAGGCGCTCCTGCGCGTGCTCGGAGACCGCGAGCTCGCCGGACGGCTCGGCGCTGCGGCGCATGAGCGCTACGCGGACTGGCAGGCCACGCCCGAAAGCTTCGCGGCCGCGTATCGCGAGCTCATCGACCGCACGATCGCCTGATGCGGCTCGTTTTCGTCACGCAGACGCTCGACGCGGAGCATCCGGCACTCGCGCAGACGCTCGACCTCGTCCGGGCGCTCGCGGAACGCTGCGACGCGCTCGTGGTCTTGAGCCAGTCGGTCGGGGCGTATCCAGCCCTGCCGGGAAACGTGCGCGTCGGCGTCTTCGGCGCGCAATCGCGCCCCGGTCGCGGGCTCCGGTTCGTGCGGCTGCTCGGCGGAGAGCTGCGGCGCCGGCCCCGCCCCGAC
>Ga0180121_10001178_pt1 | contig 11049 bp, 10 predicted proteins | sample AntDrymUQ5402106_2_FD_129676 | JGI IMG/M metagenome (GOLD analysis project Ga0180121, IMG submission 129676) | Polar desert sand microbial communities from Dry Valleys, Antarctica - metaG UQ540 (21.06) (version 2) (version 2) | ecosystem: Environmental > Terrestrial > Soil > Desert | place...
CACCCGCCCATGACGCTCGCTATTGACCAGCTCTCGCTCGGCCAGGTGGGGACGAATTGCTACCTCCTTCGCACCGATCGGGCCGCGACGGAAGCGGTCGTCGTCGACCCGGGCGCCGACGCAGCCGAGATCCGGCTCAGCCTCGCCCGGTCGGGTGCCACGTGCGCGGCGATCCTGCTGACGCACAGCCACTACGACCACATCGGTGCGCTTGCCGACCTCGCCGAGGGAACGGGGGCGCCCGTGTGGTTGCCGGAAGGAGAGCTCGACGTGTTCCGCCGTCCGGACGACTTCTTCCCAGGAATCCGGACCCGCGCGTACACCGGCGAAGCGACGCTGCTCAGCGGCGTTGAGACGGTGGATGCGGCGGGGATCTCGTTCCAGGTGCGCCATGTGCCGGGACACTCTCCGGGTCACCTCTCGTACTACGCCGACGGCTGTCTCTTCTCCGGCGACGTCCTTTTCGCAGGGTCGGTCGGCCGAACCGATCTGCCGTTCGGAGACTGGGACACCCTGGTCGAATCGATCCGCTCTCTCGTCGACGCGTACCCGCCCGAGACGGTGGTTTATTCCGGCCACGGGCCTCCAACGACCCTCGCCGACGAGCTCGCCCGCAACCCGTTCCTCGCCGAGCTCCGCACGTGAAGGTCGAGCGACCGCGCGGCACCCACGACATCCTTCCCTCGGAGCAGCCACTCTGGCGAAAGGTGACCGGGGAGATGGAGCGTCTCGCTGCGCTCTACGGCTACCGGCCGATCCAGACACCGGTGTTCGAGGACACGGACCTCTTCCTGCGCACGTCGGGTCAGGGCTCCGACGTCGTCCAGAAGGAGATGTATACCTTCGCCGACCGTTCCGACCGCTCGCTGACGCTCCGTCCGGAAGGCACGGCTCCAATCGCGCGCGCGTACGTCGAGCACGGGCTTCACAAGGAGCCGCAGCCGCAGAAGCTCTTCACGATCGGGCCGATGTACCGGTACGGCGCGCCCGGGCGCGGACGCTTTCGCGAGCACTGGCAGCTCTCGGTCGAGGCGATCGGGACCGACGACCCCGCGATCGACGCGGAGATCATCCAGCTCTACGACACGCTCCTGCACCGCCTCGGGATCATGAGCTATCGGCTCGAGCTGAACTCGATCGGCTGCCGCGAGTGCCGCCCGGCCTACGTCGAGCGGCTGACCGCGTGGTTGCAGGAGCACGAGAGCGAGCTCGACGGCGAGGCGAAGCAGAAGCTCGCGACGAGCCCGCTCCGCGTCTTCGACGTCAAGAACGAGCGGACGCGGAAGCTGCTCGAGGACGCGCCGAAGATCGGCGACTCGCTCTGCGAGGTCTGTCGAACGCACTTCGCGGCCGTCCGCGCCGACCTCGACGCCATGCACGTCCGGTACGAGCTCGTCCCGACCCTCGTCCGCGGGCTCGACTACTACTCGCGCACGACCTGGGAGTTCATCGGGCCGATGGACAACGAGAACGCGACCATCTCGGGCGGCGGCCGCTACGACTACCTCGTCGAGGAGATCGGCGGCCCGGCAACGCCCGGCGTCGGCTTCGGCGCCGGGATCGAGCGGCTGCTGATCGCGCTGGAGGACGAAGGCGTCGCGGACGCGATCACTCCAAGCGTCGACGTCTTCATTGCCGTCGAGACCTACGCGCCGCGCGGCCTCGTTCCGTCGCTGCTGAAGTCGCTTCGTGACCGTGGCGTTGCGGCCGACACCGACTACGCCGGGCGCTCGTTGAAGGGCCAGTTGACCCAGGCCGGTCGTTCCGGCGCAGGCACGACCGTGATCCTTCGCGTCGCCGACGCCCTGATCCGCAGGCCAGGCGCGCAGGACGAACCGGTCGCCCATGCGGACGTTCTCGGCAGACTGTCGCGATGATCTGGCGGACCCACATGTGCGGCGAGCCCCGCAAGGAGCTCGTCGGAGAGAAGCTGATCCTCTCGGGGTGGGCCGCGCGCCGCCGCGACCACGGTGGCCTGATCTTCGTCGACCTCCGCGACCGCACCGGGATCACGCAGCTCGTGATCAACCCGGAGCTCGCGACCCAGGCGGCCGAGCTCGCGCACCAGATCCGCAACGAGTTCGTGCTCCGCGCCGAGGGCACACTGGTCGCCCGGAGCGACGAGACGGTCAACGCGACCATGCCGACGGGCGAGGTCGAGCTCCAGGTTGCGAACCTCGAGATCGTCAGCCGCTCGACGCCGCTTCCCTTCCAGCTCGACGAGGAGAACGTCGACGAGACGCTCCGTCTCCGCTACCGCTGGCTCGACCTGCGCCGCGACAAGCTGCAACGGAACATCGGCTTGCGCGCGCAGATGGTCGGAATCATCCGGCGCGAGATGGAGGCTGCCGGCTTCCTCGACATTCAGACGCCGATCCTGTTCAAGCCGACTCCCGAAGGCGCCCGCGACTTCATCGTGCCGAGCCGACTGCAGAAGGGCCGGTTCTTCGCGCTGCCGCAGAGCCCGCAGATTCTCAAGCAGCTGACGATGGTCGCCGGCTTCGACCGCTACTACCAGATCGCGATCTGCTTCAGGGACGAGGATCTCCGCGCCGACCGCGTTCAGGAGATCACCCAGCTCGACGTCGAGATGAGCTTCCCGGACGAGGAGCTCCTCTTCGAGCTGATGGAGCGCATGTACGCGCGCATTTGGAGGGAATGCCTCGGCAGCGAGATCGCGACGCCGTTCCCGCGCATGACCTTCGAGGAAGCGGACAGCCGCTTCGGTAGTGACAAGCCGGACACGCGCTATGAGCTCGAGCTCGAGGACGCGACCGAGGCGACGCGCGGATCTCAGTTCGGCGTCTTCGCCGGCGCCGAGGCCGTCCGCTTCCTGCGGATTCCGCAGGAGCTCAGCCGCGGCGATCTCGCGAAGCTCGAGGAGCTGGCCAAGGAGTGGGGGGCGAAGGGACTCGCATACCTCGTCTACGACGAGGAGGGAGAGGTCCGCTCGCCGATTGCGAAGTTCCTCTCCGAGGACGAGCTCGCTCGCTTCCGCGGCGATCCTGCCTCGACGGTCCTGTTCGCGGCGGACACCTGGGAGACGACCTCACGCGTCCTCGGCGTGCTTCGGCAGCACCTGGCTCGCCAGCTCGGCCTCGTCGACGACGAGACCTTCACGTTCCTCTGGGTGACCGATTTCCCGATGTTCAAGCGCGACGAAGAGGCCGGTCACTGGGGCGCCGTGCACCATCCGTTCACGCGCCCGACCACGGAGTGGGAGGGCAGCTTCCACGATGACCCCAAGCGGGCGCTGGCGCACACCTACGACCTGATCGTCAACGGCAACGAGCTCGGAGGCGGCAGTTTCCGGATCCACGAGCCCGAGCTCCAGGCCAAGGTCTTCGACCTGCTCGGTCTCTCGGCCGAAGAGCAGCGGGCCAAGTTCGGCTTCCTGCTCGATGCCCTCGCCATGGGCGCGCCGCCGCACGGTGGGATCGCGCTCGGAATCGACCGGATGACGATGGTCCTCGCCGGTGAGCCGAACCTGCGCGACGTGATCGCGTTCCCGAAGAACCAGGCCGGGGTCGATCCGATGAGCGGCGCGCCGTCCGATGTCACGCAGGAGCAGCTGCTCGAGCTCGGAATACAGCTTCACGAGCCTCAAGCCTAAGATTTACCCGCTGCCTAGCCGATGAAGCGGGCATACTTCCCGGCGAGCCGCGCAGCGGTATGCCGTACACCTCAGAAAGCGTGAGCACTAATGTCGTCAGGTGATTCAGAGCGTTCGACTGCGGGACTGACCGCGCTCCCGACCGTGGAGCAGCTCCGGCGCTCCGGCGAGGGGTACGACGAGCAAGGAGTGCGCGAGGCGTTTGACGCCTTTCGCCGCCACACGGCCCAGCTGCAGGCGCAGCTCCGCGTGCTCCAGGCGGCGCGCAAGACCTCGAACGTCGAGCCGACCGGGCACGCCGTCCGCATGGACGCCTTGCACCTGATCCGAGCCGCCGCCGAGTTCGCGGACACGCTCGAGCGCGACGCCCAGACCGCTTCCGCGGCGCAGCTCCAGCGCACCGAGGGGGAGGTGCGCAAGAAGCAGAACGAGCTGCAGGAGCGCGAGGCCGAGATCGAGCGCCACGGCAACGAGTCGGAGCGCCAGCGCTTGGAGATCCTGACCGCCGCCAAAGCCGAGGTACGCGAACTGCTCGGCAAGGCCAACGCCGCTGCGACGCGTGAGCTGCGCGAGGCGGAGACGCGCGGGAGCAGGCTTCTGGAGCAGTCGCGTCACCAGGCGACCGAGCTCACGAACGCCGCGCGGGCTGAGGTCGAGCAGACGCTCGAGTGGGCCCGTGCGCAGGCGACTGCCGTCATGGGCCGCGCGCAGAAGGGCGCCGAACAGCTCCTTGCGGCAGCCGGCCTCGGTGAGCCCGCGATCAACCAGGTCGTGCAGTCGATCGTGGATGCGAACGACAGCGAGATCGCCCGTTACGCCGCTCCGCCCGTCTCCGCGTTCGAAGCGGTCGACAAGTCCGCGCATGCCGAGGACGACAACTCCGGGGCGGAGACTGACGACGAAGCTCCGCCGCCCGCTCCTCCCGTCACGCCGACCGCCGCCGAGCCCGATCGGGCCGAGCCGGACGACGACGGGGAGCCCGACCCCGACCGCTAGTGCTCCGCAGCCTGTGGCCGCGCTTCGCGCTCGAAGCCTGCTTTCTCATCGGCGTCGCCCTCGTCGCCGGCCTGCTTCACCTGACCACGGCCGCGATCATCGCGGTCATGGTCGTCGCGTACTTGGCCACGGTCGCCGTCGAGTGGACTGCCTCTCGGGCTCGGACGCCGTCGGAGCCGGAGCGGCCCGAGCCGGAGCGGGAGCCCGAGCCTGAGTGGGAACCCGAGCCCCAACCGGAGCCGGAGCCGGGGCCAACGTCCGAGCCACAGCCGGCCGAGCCGCAGCCTGCGGTCGCCGAAGCCGCGCCCGAACCGGAGCCGGAGCCGGAGCCGGAACCGGAACCAGCGCCTGTCCCCGAGCCGCCGCAGCTCGTGGTCGTCGCGGCAGCTCCGGAGCCAGAGCCAGGGCCAGAGCCAGAGCCAGAGCCCGTACGCGTCGCGCCCACAGAGCCCGAGCCTGCACCGGTCGCAACGCTGCCGATCCCCGCGCAGCCGCAGGAATGGAACGTGTGGGAGATCGAGCGGCTGGCCCGCGCGCGATCCGGCGTCGATCCCGTCCGTGACGAGGAGTGGGGCTACCTCCTCGTCTACCTCCGCGAGTACGCGTCTCACGACGGCCTGCTGCCCACGGACTTTGACGCGCTCGTGCGCGAGTCGTTCGGCGAGCTCGTCGCCGGCCGCTCGCGGTGACGCTCTCAGTCCTCCAGCGAATGATCGCGCTGGCGGCGGTCGCTCTCGTCGCGGGCGTCGCGGTGCTTGCGCTGACGGGAGGAACCACCGACGACAGCGGCGAGGCCGGGCCGAAGCACGTTCCCGTTGCAGGTGCTGGCGGCTGGTACACCGCGCTCGCCGGGTCGCGCGGGGCTGCGGGCGACGCGGAACGAACGACGTGCGCGCTCATCCTCACCGGTCGCTCGCTTGGCGTCAGCCATCCCGTGTTGCCCTGCGGGGCGAAGATCTTCATCAGCTACAGCGGTGCGGAGGTCCTGACCGAGGTGATCGACACGAGGTTGAAGCAGTCTGGCCGCCAGTTCGAGCTAACGGAGGCCCTGGCGCAGCGGATCGGCGTTGAGGGAACACAGCAAATCCGCTGGCGCTTCGCTGCCCGCTGACTACAATGCTCTTGCTCGACCCTGTACGTGGCCTTGCGCGTAAACGTGAACCAACGCTCACGTGAAGGGAGCCTGGGTCCGGTCTAGACCTCACCCGTCGACGTCCGGCACGGCACCCACCTGGTATAGCCAGGTTCGCATCGGCGTAAGGAAGCATCGGCAGGGTGGGGCATTTTTTTTGGCGCAAGATCGGAATCCGCGAAAGCGGATTCCGATCGCGCTAAGACCCCTGAAGGGTCGCTTCGCTCCCGGGCTCGGTCTGTCGAACGTGTTGTGCCCGACCCGCTAGCCTGGCTACATGATCGAGGTCGTCGGGGATTCTGCGCGAGGCGAGGAGCTGGCATTCGTGCGGCTCGCGGTCGAGGGCGAGCGGATCCTCGAGGCCGATGCGCCCGGGCTCGCGCGGCCGCTCGCCGGGCTGACGCTGCTTGAGGCCGCCGCGGTGCCGGGCGAGATGCTCGCCGCCGACGCCCTCGCGAATGCGCTGGCGGAGGTCTTCGCTGCCGCGCCCGATCAGGGCCGGATCGCGGTCGCGATGAGCGGCGGCGTCGACAGCGCCGTTGCGCTGCTGCGCGCCGGGCCGGGCGCGATCGGGGTCACGCTCAGGCTCTGGCTCGATCCCGCCGGCCCCGACTCGGAGCGTGCCTGTTGCTCACCGGAGGCCGTGATCGCTGCGCGCGAGACCTGTCACTCCCTCGGAATCCCACACGTGACGCTCGACCTGCGCGAGGCATTCCGACGCGCCGTCGTCGACCCGTTCGTCGAGTCGTACGCACGCGGCGAGACGCCCAACCCGTGCGGCCGCTGCAACGGCGACTTCCGCTTCGACGAGCTTGTGGCCTTCGCGGAGCGAGCCGGCGCCGCAAAGCTCTGGACGGGGCACTACGCCCGCATCGTCGAACGCGGCGGCCGGCGCCTCCTCGCTCGCGCGGCCGACCCTGAGAAAGATCAGTCGTACATGCTCGCCCCGCTCGATCCGGCGCAACTCGACCGCATCGAATTCCCGCTCGCCGAGCTCACGAAGGCCGAGACCCGTGCGGAGGCGGCCGCCGCGGGCCTCGAGGTCGCCGAGCGCCGCGAGAGCCAGGAGGCGTGCTTCCTCGCCGGCGACGACTACCGCGCCTTCCTCGACCGCCAGGGTCTCGAGCCGGCCGAAGGGTCGATCGTCGACGAGGACGGCCGAGAGCTCGGCCGGCACGACGGCGTCTGGCGGTACACGCCCGGCCAGCGCCGGGGCATCGGCGTTTCGGCGGCCGAGCCGCTCTACGCGCTCCGCTCGGATGCCGCCACGAACACCCTGGTCGTCGGTCCCCGCGGCTCGCTCGCCTGCACCGCGTTGGACGTCCGCGGGGTGCTCCACGTCCCGGTCGAGGAAGCGCACGCGAAGCTTCGCTACCGCTCCGAGGCGATCAAGTCGCGCGTACGTACGCACCGCGAAGGATTCGCCCTCGAGCTCGAGCAGCCGGCCTACGGCGTCGCGCCTGGCCAAATCGCGGCGCTCTACGACGCCGGCGGGGCAGTCGTCGGGTGCGGCGTGGTGTCTACTGCGGGGCATGACTAGGATGGGCATGGTGCACCTTCTAGCGGCCACCGCCGGCGATGTCGCCAAGTACGCCCTCGCCGCGTTTCTCGTCGCCGTCGGGGCCGGGCTCGCGTACGCGTTCGTCCGTCTGGGCGGAACCTTCGGACGCCTGTCCTCGTTTATCAAGGGGACGGAGAACGAGCTGCTGCCGGTCATTCACAAGGTCGGCGAGAGCGTCGACAAGGTGAATGGGCAGCTGGACAAGGTGGATCAGGTGACAGACAGCGCAGTGGACATGGCCGACAGTGTCGACACCGCAGTCCGCGCGGTGAGCATGGCGATCGCGCGGCCGGTGCAGAAGGTCTCCGGGCTCGCGGCAGGAGTCACGCACGGCGCCGCGTCGCTGAAGGCGCACCGCGACTGGTCCGAGGCGGTCCGCACCGGCAAGGAAGCAGCCGCCAGGCGCGAGCGCGACCTCGCGGACGAGCTCAGCGCCGCCGACGGCAAGACGCCGTAGATGGACGAGTTCACGATCCGCATTCCGCGCGAGCGGCCATTCTCGGTCGTAGCCGACCTCTTCGTCGGCGGAATTGCGGCCCGGCACGACGTCACGCTCGACGTCCTCGACGACCTCCAGCTTGCCCTCGACTCCCTGCTCGAGCACGACGACGCCGACGAGGGCGAGGTCAGCATCGTCCTGCGCGTCGCCGGCGACACAATCGAGGCCACTGTCGGCCCGCTCGCGCGGACGACGGCCGCGGCGTTGGAGGAGGAGGCGAGCCAGGGGCTAGACCTCCGCCGCCTGCTGGAGGCGACGATGGACACGGTCACAGTGAGCCAGCGGGACGGCGGCTCCTGGGTCGAGCTCCGCAAGGTCTACGCACTGGCGGGCACGGGGAAATGACGCGCGCGTCCGATAAGGCGCTGCTCCGCCGCTACCACGAGCAGGGCGACCTGGCTGCGCGCGAGCAGCTGATCGAGCAGTACCTCTCGCTCGTGCGGTCGCTCGCTCGGCGCTACGCCTACCGGGGTGAGCAGCTCGACGACCTCGTCCAGATCGGCTGCATCGGCCTGATCAAGGCGATCGACCGCTTCGACATCGACCGCGGCGTCGAGCTGACCACGTACGCGACGCCGAACATCATCGGCGAGATCAAGCGCCACTTCCGCGACAAGGGCTGGGCGGTGCGGGTGCCGCGCGGCCTCCAGGAGCTCAACGTCCAGCTCTCGAAGATCGTCGAGGAACAGACTGTCCAGCTTGGCCGCTCGCCCACGATTCCGGAGCTGGCGAAAGCCGCAGGCGTGGAGGAGGAGCTCGTGCTGGAGGCGCTCGAGTCCGGCCGCGCCTACACCTCGCTCTCGCTCTCGGCCGGCGGTTCTGACGAGGACGGCGAGCTCGACCCTCTCGAGTCGCTCGGCACCGAGGAGCACCAGTACTCGGTCTCGGAAGACCGTGCCGTCCTCGCTCCGGGTTTCCGCGCCCTCGACGAGCGGGAGCGGCGGATTCTCCATTTGCGCTTCTTCGACGGCCTGACGCAGAGCCAGATCGCCCAGCAGGTCGGGATCTCGCAGATGCACGTCTCGCGCCTGATCCGACGCGCACTGGAGAAGATCCGCGACGAGATCGCGACGGACGAGCAGCTCGCGGCCGCCGGCGCCAAGCGCGCCGCCGGCTAGACCGTCCGCCGCGCCACCGCGAGCAGGTGAGCACTGACGGCGATGAGGTGCGGATCCGTCTCCACGAGCCGCGCGGCCCGGATCAGACGCTCCCGTACCGATTGATCGTCCCAGGCCGGATCGCGATCGTGCAGAAGCGACCCTGGCCCTTCGAGGCCGTAAATCGTGTCCAACTGCAGGCCTGAACCGGCGATCTCCTCTTCGAGCTCCTCAGGAAGGTGAAAGTACGAGTCGGGGAACGGTGAAGTCCGGAGCTCGGCGGGAACTCGTCGGCCGCTCGTGGTTTCGTCGAGGACGTTGTCGAACAGCGCCTCGTCGCCGACACGGCCGCGCCGGATCGTGTCGAGCAGCGGCGCGAACCGCGAGATAGCGGCTGCGAAGACGAATCCTCGGGGACGGCAGACGCGCGCTGCCTCTCGAAGGGCCTGTAGGCGGTCGGCCAGCTCGCCGAGGTGGTAGAGCGGCCCTAACAGAAGCACCGCGTCCACCGACTCGCTCGCCAAGGGGAGTGCGCGAGCGTCTCCCTCGTGGATGTTGAAGCGCGGAGGGTTTCCCGCGCGGTCGCGAGCAAGCTCCACGTGTAAGGACACCGGCTCGACCAGATCGACGCGGTGGCCGAGGTCCGCGAGCCACGCGGCGTACCGTCCGTCTGCACCTCCGACGTCGGCCACATCGGACTCAGGCTGGAGGAAGCGGGCGACGATCTCTCGTGTGCGGTCGTACTCGAGCGCGCCGACTCCGGTGTCGAGCCGGGCGGGCTCAGCGCCCAAGCCGTAGTACGCGAGGAGGTCGTCCTGCACGCGGTGAGCCTTCCACACGCCGGGCGCGAGTGACGCCGTCCCTACAATCCTGGGGTGCATACCACCGCAGAGCTCCGCGAGGGCTTCCTCTCGTTCTTCGAGGAGAGAGGGCACCGCCGCTTTCCGTCCTGGTCGCTGATCCCGCCTCCCGAGGACCAGTCGACGCTCTTCGTCTCGGCCGGGATGCAGCCGCTCAAGCCGTACTTCTCGGGGGCGAACGAACCACCGGCGCCGCGGTTCACGACGGTCCAGAAAGTGCTCCGCGCAGGGGGTAAGGACACCGACCTCGACGAGGTTGGCTTGACGGCGCGCCACGCCTCGATGTTCGAGATGCTCGGCAACTTCTCGTTCGGCGACTACTTCAAAGACGGGGCGATCGACTTCGCCTGGGAGTTCGTGACCGAGCACATGCAGCTCGACGGCGACCGAATCTGGCCGACGGTGTTCGCGGGCGATCCCGCGCTCGGCATCGGAGTGGACGAAACGGCGGTCAATGGCTGGCTACGGATCGGGATCCCGCGCGAGCGGATCGTCGCGCTCCCGCGTTCGGAGAACTTCTGGGGCCCGGCGGGCGAAACCGGTCCGTGTGGCCCCTGCTCCGAGCTGAACTACGACCGCGGTGAGGAACATGGCTGCAGAGAGCCGGACTGCGCGCCTGGTTGCGAGCGCTGCGAACGGTTCCTCGAATTCTGGAACCTCGTCTTCATGGAGTTCGACCTCGGTGCCGATCGCGCGCTCACGCCGCTGCCAAAGCAGAACATCGACACGGGTCTCGGCCTCGAGCGAGGAGCGATGCTCTTGCAGGAGGCGGACTCGATCTTCGACACGGACGGGTTCCAGCTGATCATGAACTGGATCGAGCGGGAGTCAGGCGTCGGGTACCACGCCTCACCGGAGGCGACGAAGGCGCACCGCGTCCTCTCAGACCATGGCCGCGGGATGACGTTCCTCGCGGCCGAGGGGATCACGCCGTCGAACGAGGGCCGCGGCTACATCCTCCGGCGCCTGATTCGACGCGCGGTCACTCAGGCGAGACGGATTGGTCTCGAAGGCGTCCACCGGCTTCCGGCGGTCGTCGTCGAGCAGGTCGGACCGTGGTATCCCGAGGTCGTCGAGCATGCCGACACGATCGAGCAGGTCGTCCGCCAGGAGGAGGAGCGCTTCGCCGAGACGCTCGAGCGGGGCCTGCGTGAGTTCGAGGCCTTGGCCGGGCACGGGGCGATCTCCGGCGAGGACGCGTTCAAGCTCGCCGCGACGTACGGATTCCCGATCGAGCTGACCACCGAGCTGGCCGAGGAGCGCGGCCAGCCCGTCGATCTCGACGGGTACA
>Ga0180121_10001179_pt1 | contig 11047 bp, 6 predicted proteins | sample AntDrymUQ5402106_2_FD_129676 | JGI IMG/M metagenome (GOLD analysis project Ga0180121, IMG submission 129676) | Polar desert sand microbial communities from Dry Valleys, Antarctica - metaG UQ540 (21.06) (version 2) (version 2) | ecosystem: Environmental > Terrestrial > Soil > Desert | place...
ACTGATTGGAATAATAGAACGAACTCTGTTACTTTAAGTTGGTCTCCTACGACGCCCGGGTTCACTAACGCTGTGAGATGTGAATTATGCAATCCACCTTTTCCGAATAGTGGGCTGACATTTATCTGGGATGGCCCTTGCGGACTTCTTCCCGTGGAATTGTCATCATTTGTCTCCTCAATTAATAGAAGAGATGTTACATTAAACTGGACAACGGCCTCGGAAACCAACAACTCACATTTTGATATTGAACGCTCAGTAGAAAATGAACAATGGTCAAAGGTTGGATCGGTTAACGGTAATGGAACTACAGTTTCACCAATGAATTATTCATTTACCGACAGGAGCCTGAATACAGGTTTATATCACTACAGATTGAAACAAATAGATTATAACGGAAACTTCGAATACTTCAATCTGAGCAATGAAGTTAATATTGGTATTCCGACTCAATTCAATTTATCACAGAACTATCCGAATCCATTCAATCCATCAACAACGATCAATTATGATTTGCCTTATGATGGAAAAGCTACTTTGAAAATATTTGATATATCAGGAAAAGAAGTTTCAACTCTTATTAATGAGTTCCAGACCGCAGGATATTATACAATAAGCTTTAATGGTAATAATCTTTCAAGTGGAATTTATTTTTATTCATTGACATCAAATGACATCTCATTAACCAAAAGAATGTTGTTAGTCAAATAACTAAGCATTTTACGTGTGGTACAGTAGGAATAGTTAAACTTGGATTAACTCTTACAAATGTGCCACACTTTTTTTATTTTTTTAATATTTACTTTCATTAATCCACTTACATTTATCATTCCTAACCATTATCTTCAATTATCTACACTAAAAATAAAACGAAATTTAAACTAACTTAAGGAGAACAAATGAAAAACCGCAACAATTTTTTAAAGTGTTTAGTAACTGTAACAATTCTATTAATTTCTTCTAATCTGATTGCAAACCCTAATAATCCTCCGATGCAGCGATCAATCTTACCTGCTATGCCTTTAGCAGGCTTAGTTTGGTATGTAAACGATAATTCATTAATAGGAGATATATATACAACTTCCACCGGAAATGATGCAAACCCCGGAACATCTGCGTTGCCTTTTGCAACAATAAATTTTGCTGTAGGCGCAGCCACCGCGGGAGATACAATCTATGTTGATGCTGGAACGTATACGCTTACCTCTGTTATTGTAGTCAACAAGCAGCTTACCTTTCGGGGGCGTCAGGCTGGCGTTGATGCCCGAACCCGTAGTGGTCCGGAATCCATCGTGGATGCTATTAATCTAACCGGCTATATTTCTGCGATCGCTGTTCAACCCGCAGCCAATGGATCAATAATTGATGGCTTCACTGAGCAGGCAGCTAATGGGGATGGGAATTTTGGTGGTGGTATATGGCTGCAGCAAGGTACAAACGGTACAACAGTTCAAAACAATATTATCCAGAATAATATCGTCGGAATTTTTCCGGCAAATAACAGTGCCATAAATCAGACGTTAATCACTAAGAATTTATTTCAGAACAATACCAATCCAGGACCTTCCAGCGGACACCACATTTACGCTGACGAGTATACCGCCAGTACAAATCTCCAAAACGTACTTGTAAAAGACAACAAGTTCACTAACTCAAGCCCGGTGTCTTCCAGTTACGCTATGGGAATGAGCAACACTGGTGCCACTGCTTTCACCAATATCACGTTCCAGGACAATCAAGTTAGTAACCAGGGTCGTGGCGTGTATTTCTTTGGAACGACTAGTTCCACTGTATCAGGAAACACATTTACGGATGCGACGAGCACTGCTGTTGGTATCTATAGTGGCGGGATATCAAACGCTTCATTCAGCATTACTGGCAATACCTTTACAAACTGCTTCCGCGGTATCACGATCAGTAAATTCAGCCCGATAGATGCCTACACCGGGACGTTGACACCAACGGGGAACACCTTCACTGGTGGTACTTACCATCTCGTAAATTCCAGCAATATACTTACAGCTACAGTTATTAATGCGATAGGTAACACCTACGATGGCGTTCTGCTGAATAACAGTACAAGTCTGCCAAATATCTTCACCATCGCTGACAAAGTGCTTGACGCGGTGGATGTAAGCATCTATGGTATAATAATTCTCAAGCCATTTAACGAATACGTAACAATTAATAGTTTTTATGTCCCGGCAGGAACAACTACTCCTTTAATTCAGCGTGCTGTGAACATTGCTGATCCTGCAGATACAGTAAATGTGAATTCCGGAAGTTATACAGAACAAATCGAATTAGATCAAGACCAGGTTTTAATTGGTCAGGGAGCCGGATCAACAATTGTCATATCTCCGGCAACACTTCCTTTGTTCTTTACCACATCAACAAATAACCATCCTGTTATATATGCTCACGATGCTGCGAACATTGTAGTTAAAAAATTAACGGTGGATGGGGCAGGAAAAGGAAACGCAAATCATAGGTTTAATGGAGTTGGATATTTCCAGGCAGGAGGTTGTATAGAAGATCTTGAAGTAAAAGCAGTACGAAATAATCCAATTGACGGCGCTCAGGGTGGAACAGGAATTTTTGTTTACTCAAATACAGGTACAGCCAGAGCAGTGAATGTTAAAGGTAACAATGTTTATGACTTTCAAAAAAACGGTATTACAATGGCCGGGTTAGTCCTTACAGCGTATGTAGATAGTAATAAAGTAACAGGAGCTGGGCCAGTAAACTTCATTGCTCAGAATGGTGTGCAGTTATCTACCGGAGCCACAGGAAGTATCACGAAGAATACAATAGCCGGAGTTAGTTATACTCCCGCAACTGTTGTTTCTTGTGGCGTGCTGGTTTTTGGTGCAAGCGGTTTAGTAACTACTTTGGGTAATACCGTAAATAATGCCCAAGCGGGTATATATTATTATCAGTCAAGTGGTCTAATAAATAGTAATGTGGTTAGTTATAATGCTGTTAATATGGGTGCAACACCTTATTGGTATGGGGTTGAAGTACAAAATGGAACAACCACCGTTAGTCAAAACACTGTTAATGGTGGGGGAGATGGTGTGGGAATTCAAGCCGATGCAGTGACCGGCCTTGATGTTTCAAGAATTGAATCAGATGCAGTAAGTGAATATAATTCAATGATTGAAGCCGGTGCAAGTGGTCAAATGACTACAATGAATGCTATAAATAATTTTGTAGATAGTACTGATGAAGGATTTGTTACTAAGACTGCTGGTACAGGTGCTGTAGACATCTCCATAGTTCACAACAGCATAACCAACATTATTGGATATGCAATTCATAATTACGGAACGACAATTCAATATGACACCTGTAACTGGTATGGTACAGACGATTCCACGTTCATTACTAATAATAAAATTTCCGGGCCAGTAATTTTTATTCCCTATTTAACCGAAGGTGATGATGTTGAACCTGCTACACCAGGTTTTCAGCCCTGTCCTGACTGTTGTATTAAACCATTCGTCTTACCAGTTGAAATGTCATCATTTATTTCCTTAATCAACAGAAGAGACGTTACATTAAACTGGTCAACAGCTTCGGAAACAAATAACTCACGATTTGATATTGAACGTTCAATAAATGAACAATGGTCAAGTATTGGATCTGTTCAAGGTAATGGAACAACACAATCACAAAGTAATTATTCCTTTTCAGACAGAAACCTTAATACAGGTTTATATTACTACAGATTAAAACAAATAGATTTCAACGGAAACTTTGCTTACTTCAATTTAAGCAACGAAGTTAGCATTGGTACTCCGACAAAATTTGATTTGTCACAGAACTATCCGAATCCATTCAATCCATCAACAACGATCAATTATGATTTGCCGTATAATGGAAAAGCAACTTTGAAAATTTTTGATATATCAGGAAAGGAAGTTTCAACTCTTATTAATGAGTTCCAGACTGCAGGATATTATACAATAAGCTTTAACGGTAATAATCTTTCAAGTGGAATTTATTTTTATTCATTGACTTCGAATGACTTAGTTTCAACTAAGAGGATGTTGTTAGTGAAATAGTAAGTATTTTTACGTGTGGTTCAGTTGGAATAGTTAAACTTGAATTAACTCTTACAAATGTGCCACACGTTTTTTAATTCTGCAATAAATTTGTTTCCAACAATCCGACTTTGTACAAATTTATCATTATTGATTATTTCTAAATTACAATTATTATTGAGCCAGACTTTGCTTTATTACGGCCTTATTAAACCCACAAATTCAAACGCATTATTTCCAACTATTGCTGCATCGCTTGCATCAACAATTAAATCACCAGTAAGTTCTGTCGGTACATATCCTTTTACAAAATTCGTGGCATCATTATCGATAAGAGCCAGATCGCTCGCATCAATTATACCGTCTTGAGTTACATCTCCGCTGTAGATTGCAAATCTTTGAGGAGAATTATTAACAGCTGTCATATTATTACCAAATGCCATTGATGAAGATGATGTGAAGTTATAATTAATTATTCCGCCATAAGAATAATGAACTGTCTGACTACTCCAGTTTTCAAGTGAATTTCTGTGCTTGGTTTGTATATAATAATTTCCATTCGAAGCATTGTTAATTGTGAATGGACCTGTAAAGGTATCGGGATCAATTACTGATATTGATATATCGGCAATGGAATATGGAGGAAAAGAATTTCTAAGATAAATTCTGACCGTATCTTTTAATCTCATATTATCATTTGCAAGATTATAAAATCCTTCCATAATTAATGAAAGATTTAAACTTCCGATATTAAGTCCCGAAGACATTTTTGTTAAGAAGGCATTGATATTGCCTGAGCCTGAAACAGTTATTGAATCAAATGTTGCATTAGAAGAAAAATTTCCGGCCATGAATACATTTCCGGCATTTATCCAATGCAATTTCGTCACTGCGGTTACCTCCCATTCCTCCTGCTGTCTTGCCCAAAAGAATATTTCCATTTTGATCATACTTGAGAAGAAGAATATCTTTTATTCCTGGAGACGAGGTTGTTATAACACCATTACCCCAATTCACAGTGCCTCTCAGAAATCCTGAAAGATAAAGATTATTCTGAACGTCAATTGCCAGAGCGTTAACTTTTGCTTTCCCTGCATCTCCTGTAATTGTAGGCGTATTAGGTACTTCTTTTACCCAAAGAAATTTGCCCGAAGGATCAATCTTCGTCAGAAAAAAATCATAAACCCACTGCTTGCCCTGCGCCTGAATTTTTCCGAACATAAAAGGTCCCCACAGCGTACCCGCTGCATATAAATTACCCGTCTTATCACATGCAATATCTACATTTTGAAAAGTTATGTCTTCCACAAATCTCGACCATATGTAATTTCCATCCTGCGTATATTTTACAAAAAATACATTGTAAGAGTAAGCAGTCGAATTCACATGTCCCGCAAAATTAATATTTCCATTTCCGCAGGCTCCTCCTGCATAAATATTTCCCTGATGATCGACATCGATACCGCTGATAGCCCTCATGGGGGATTGAGAAATGCTCATCATTTCTATTCCGTTCAAATCAAATTTCTTTATATAGCCGGTCAATGAGTTAAGTATTCCAGCAAACAGATAATTACCTTTTACTTTTATTGCATCAAGACCGGGATTGGAAGGGTATAACACATTAACATTCTTCTTCCACGAAAAACTGCCGTTGTGATTGAGTTTAATTATATAATAATTCAGATTAAATCCGGTACCCGTGTTCAAAATATAATTTATCGAATCGATTTTTAAAGTATCCAGGAACGAACCGGAGACATATATGTTTCCGAAACGGTCTGACTGCAGATTGTCAATTATTATTTTGCCGTATAATATTTTATTAATTAACAATGTGCCTGAAGGATCGAACTTTTTAATTGACACATCACCATAATAACCGCTTCCAAAATTCTGCTTGAAATTATGAATGGTGCCAAGCAAAGAGTTTCCCTGCTCATCAGTTTCTGTAATAAAGGAAGTGAGATCCGGATTAAACGGAATGTTGATCGTTTGATGCTTGACCCATTGAAAACTTTGAGCATTTAATGAAAGTGAAAGTAAATTCAAAAGAATGGTAGTTAATGTTAAGGCCGGTAATTTACTGATCATATTTTTGTTTAATAAATTTATGCATAAGCTATCAATGGATATTTTGAAATTGTACAAATCTAAAGAAAATCTAATAATTGTTGAAAATCATAATTTAATTAAGTGTAGTATCCAGAGTTATTGGTGCCAGAGTTTATTATCTAAACTTACTCAATCAAGTCATCTTTTTCAAACAAACCTCCGGAACTCTCCGGCAACGACTTAGCAGTATTCGCTCCAAGCCTTTTAAGTCTTTCTATCTTTCCAATGATCGTTCCGCCTTTTTGTGTCGAATCATTTAGTTTATTCATAGCATCAAGGTAATCGGATTTCATTCCTTCTATTTTCCTGCCGAGGCTGGTGAGGTCTTCCATAAACCCAACGAACTTATCATAAAGCGCGCCGCTTTCTTTTGCGATTTCAAAAACATTTTTTCTTTGGCTGTCCTGTTTCCAGATATATGATATTGTACGCAGAGTAGAAAACAGAGTCGATGTTGAAATAAGCACAATGTTTCTTTCAAGAGCTTTTTCAAACAACCTGCTGTCTTCCCTTAATGCAATATGAAGCGCTGGTTCTATCGGAACGAACATTATTACATAATCGGGTGAATTAATTTCGTAAAGGTTTTGATAATTCTTATTTCCAAGATCGCTTACATGCTTATTCAGATTTTGCAGATGAACCTTGAGATGCTCAGGTTTCTTTTCATCATCTCCGTTAAAATATTGTTCATAAGCTATCAGAGATACTTTCGAATCGATAACCAGGTGTTTATCTTCCGGTAGGTTTATGACATAGTCGGGACGGAGATTTTTTCCGTTATTATCTCTAAAGTTCTCCTGTTTCCTGTAATGAATACCTTTTTCAAGGCCCGCTTTTGAAAGTATAAGTTCGAGCTGCATTTCACCCCAATCTCCCTGAAGCCTTTTATCTCCGCGAAGTGCGTTTGTAAGTTTAATCGTATCTTCACTGACCTGCTGGTTTATTTTTACAATATACTCCAATTCTTTTTTCAGGGAAATTCTTTCACGTGTTTCTTCTTTGAAAGTATCGTCAACTTTTCTTTCAAAGTCCTGAATTTTTTCTTTGAGAGGATTAAGGATATCAAAAACCTTTCTTTCATTTAGTTCCAGGAACTTCGTACTCTTTTCTTCAAAGATTCGGTTAGAAAGATTTGTAAATTCAAGTTTCATTTTGTACTGAAGTTCGGTCAGCTCATTCTTGTGCTCTTCGAGCCGCTTTTCAAGTCCCTTTGATTTTTCTTCATACTGTGAAACTTTTGCATTCAAAGAAATAATTTCATAATTCTTTTCCTTATTTTCATTGGATGCCTGTTCATATAAAGACTTTTGCACATACCCTGCTTCAAGATTTTCAAAAGGAATGCCTTCTATATTATGGAATTTTGATTTAGCAATCAACCATGCAGCGACAGCGCCAATAATGAGCCCGGTAAGAAGGTATATTATTTCCATATTCTTAATTTTATTAAATACACCAATAACTTTTTAGAGATGCAATATTTGCGTCTCTACTTCCGAATGTAATATATAATAACTTATGTTGTTAGAGTTGCTTAAAGATGCAATCTGTCTTATTAACATTTCCCCGTCAAAGTCTCTGCGCTAGCGTTGGACTCTGACGTCAGAACTGCGGCGGAGTCATTCTTAGAAGATACTCCTCGACGGTGGTTTACATGATTATAGTCGGATTCACCGGGACTGGAATTATTTCTTCTGCTTTTCCTTAAGTAATTTTTTCTGCCTTAATTTTAAATTTAATTTGAACTCATAAAAAAAATTACTTCTGAATAAAATACTGGATAAATTTATTCAAATTTATATACTTCAGCTTAAAAATAAAATCCTATAAAATTATTTTCAAAGTCACCTTGCTAATAAAGTTTTGAATCTAGTTGCCATTATTATTAAGGAATCGAAATTTTTTAGAACATTTATTTTAGCAAAGTTCAAAGTTTAAGGGCTTGTCAAAATAGGAGAAAATTTTTTATAGACCAAACCATAGTCGGATTAAAATGCATACAAATAAAATAATTAATAAATTATGTTGTTTAATATAAGTTGAAATTTTAAAGAAAAATTAAGAACAATTTATTACAGTATGCCGGGATTAAATCTGGGAAAAAAATATGAAAAGTATATTTATATTGGTTCGTGCATAGTTTTATTTTTATTCAGTTCTTTAATAATAATCAAATCCCTTAAAACTCATTATCGTTTTCTGGCTCATCCATATCAGATGGAGTATCGTGAGGGCGCTGCATTAAACATTACGCAGCTTTACCTAAATAATAGGAATCCTTATTCCATTCATGAGCAGCCGCAAAATACTTATGTATACGGTTTCTTCTTTCCTCTGACAGTAACCCCTTTTGCACGCATCTTTGGCAATACATTATTTGTACACAGATCTTTTGTATATTTTTTTATATCGGCAACCTGCTTGCTTGTATTTTATGTACTGATGTGGAAGAAAGTGAATTTTGTTTTTGCTTTTGCAGCTATGATAATACTACATCAGTCAATTATTAATGCAGCCAATACCGCAATTGCTAGACCTGAGGGATTGGGTATTTTTCTCATGACACTAGGATTAATAATTCCCTGGAGGTGGAATTTTTCAAAAATTTCACTTGCTGCAAGTATAGTATTAGGAGTACTTGGCTATCTCACAAAACCCTACTATGTTCTAGTAATTCCAATTATAGCAGCATATCTTTTTATTTTTGTAAGCAAAAGAAAATCACTAGTTTATGTTATTGTCTCATTTATATTTCTTTTGATAATAATTACAATTACATCGCTTGTATTTCCTCTTTACCTCAATAATACTTTAGTTTTTGAAATAACTGAATCCGTTAACCTTTATAGTCATATGAAAGAGCAGGTCGCTGCATATGCAGGGGTTAATGTTTTTCTTATTCTCATTATCTTTTTATCGTCTATATTGATTTTCCGGAAATTTTTACAGCGTCATTTGGATGAAACGGTTAAACAGCTTATGGAATACTCTAAAAATATGTTCATTGTTAATTCGAATTTAAGAATAACTATAGATGAGCCCTTCATTAAAAGCAGGTTTAATCTTTTTTTTGCATTTTCATTTTTGTTCATTTTTATTTTGTTTATTGTTAGGCTGGGAGGTCACATAGGAAATTGGTATGGTGCATATATGTTTCATCTTGCATCACCATCATTAATAATTGTTACTTTTCAGCTGCTAGAAAAAACTTCAAGCCAAATTTATAAATCGTTTGCTGCTGTACTTCTAATTATAACCATGAATCTTGAATTTGAAACACCGAAATATGACTTCGATAAATCTGAGTCTTGTTTTAAACAAGTGGATGAGCTTATTAAGAAAAGTAAAAATGTCCTTAATTCCCCTGAAAATGTTTCCATTATGATTCAGGAAAACAAACCAGTTTACAATTCAGGTCTTTCGGAGACGTTCTCTGGGAAAAATAATAAATCATCTATTTTAGCTGGTGTAACCAAAGGTGTCTCTGAAAGAATGAAAAAATTTCAAGAAGAAATTGATGAGAAAATAATTCGAAAAGAATTTGACCTAATACTTCTGACAAAAACAAATTACAGTTTTTTTGTCAACCGTGACTTACTAAGGCAAAATTACGATCTTACAGGAAGCATATGCGCTCCTTTTATTTATTTTGAACCGGAAGTTGAAACATGGGTACCTAAGGGAAGTAAGTCGGCAGAGTAAAATTGTAATTCTAAGAAAAAAATGGAAAATAAAGGGCTGCTTTTTGCCAGAATTACAGGCGGTGAAGATTTCACATTTCTCTTTCCCAAGCCCCAGCTTGGGAAAGAACTTGTTATACCCAGAATCTGAACCGAAATAAAAACTAGTAATAGGGAGTAATACTAATTCACTTTGTTCTCCGGTTAAATAATACCTGGCCGAGCTGTATTTCCAGTCTTCCGGTTTTAATACTAATCCTCTTTTAACCGGATTATTATGAATATATTCAATCTTCTGATTTAATATTAATCTATTTGTCATTTCCTGTGGATGATAACCTTCCTGCCAAATTTGATATTCCGATTCTATTTTATGTGCAAGTTTTTTTTCTCTAAATTTCTCAAGCAAGTGTGTTTTATTATCTATAGTTAATTCATGAATTAATTTTTTAGCCGTATAACTTTTCAAAGACTGAATCGCTTTTTCTAATGTTTTAGATTTACAAATAATGTGAAAGTGATTATCCATTATTACATAAGCAATAATATCAATTTGATGTTTATTCTGGTAAAAAACAAGATTATCGAATAAGATTCTGAAATATTTTTCGGAAGCAAATATTGAGATCCAATTAATTGTTGTAGAGGTAATGAAGTATGGATATTCTAAATTTAATATTTTATAAATTGTTCTCATAGTATTACTTATATTGTAAAAGTGTTGAAAAATATTTTATTTTAGTTGTAATGTCGAATGGTAATAAAAACAATTTGTGAAAATATTAATAAAGCTTTTTCAAGCTGGTTCCCCGCGGCGAATTGGGAAAGAGAAGAAAATTATTGTTGTGTTCATTTTACTTTCCAAAACTGGGGTTTGGATTGAGAAGAAATGAATAATCCTATCCCAAGCTGGGGCTTGGGAAAGAGAAGAAAGGCTGGCTCTATCTTTGAACGTTAACATGTTTCATACGAGTTTGTTGAGCAAATACTACCCGCTAATATTGCATTTGCGCAAATGGCTGGACTTTCTTAATTTCCATTAACTTCATTAATCCCAGAGGCGTTAAGCGTTATTATTTTAGATGGACAATCAGTCAATAAAAGCCATTTTTTTATAAGTCACGCCTTTGAGGATAAAGAGGATTTTGTACGTGATTTAGCCGAAACACTTACTTAAGAATGGAGCAAATGTCTTTATGATGA
>Ga0180121_10001180_pt1 | contig 11046 bp, 10 predicted proteins | sample AntDrymUQ5402106_2_FD_129676 | JGI IMG/M metagenome (GOLD analysis project Ga0180121, IMG submission 129676) | Polar desert sand microbial communities from Dry Valleys, Antarctica - metaG UQ540 (21.06) (version 2) (version 2) | ecosystem: Environmental > Terrestrial > Soil > Desert | place...
AAGCCAGGTTCATCACACGTACTTGCCGTCCCAAGTCTGAGTCTTCGATGCCGTCCCAGGCCATGTCGAACAGCATGAGGTAGTCGTTGTCCTTGGTGGCCAGCTCTCGGAAGTCGCCCAGGTCCGCCTCCCCACCCCGTTCTTCCAGGATGGTCTCGGCGTCCTGGATCATGGCGCTCAGCGCGAGTTCCTCTCCTACACAAGCCAGCGGCCAGTTCCCCGGCTGGATCAGCTTCGTGGCCACCGTCGCCAAGCACACGAGAAACTCCTTGGCGAACACGTGGTTGTACTTGGCCGCGAACCGTGGCGGCAGGTACTCGGCCATGTCGGTGTCGGCGAAGTCTCCACCGGCTTCGAGATGGCCGACGTCGGCGAAGAACCGGTCGAGGAGGATCGTGACGGCGGCACGAAGGGCCCCGTCCTGTTTCGGCGACAGCAGTCCCTCGGGAACGTCCCCGATCACTTCCCGCCTCCGGAGGTTTGACACTGGTTTGACATGGGCCTCCCGCCTAGCAGTGAGCCCCTCTCAGGAGGGGCTCAGACCTGCGGTTTTGCAGTAGCGGGGGCGGGATTTGAACCCGCGACCTTCGGGTTATGAGCCCGACGAGCTACCAGGCTGCTCCACCCCGCGTCGTTGAGTGCAGTTTAAGGCGGCGGCTCCGATACGCAAAGAGCGCAAACCTAAGGCGATTTTGGTGGCTATGCCACCACGCAAACCTTAGGTTTGTGTAGTGGCGCGGCTGGCCTCGCCCGTGGCGGCAGCGAGGTCGAGGGCTTGTTGGACGAGGGCCCGGGCCTCGTCGACCAGCCGTTGGTAGCCGGCGAGGTCGCCGGCACGAAGCGCCTCTTCGGCCTCGGCGAAGGCCTGGTCGGCTCGTCCCAACAGCTCGGCGATGTCTCCCTCGGGTGAGGGTTCGGGGTCGGTGGGGGTGCCGACGTCTTCGCCGAAGACCAGTGCCAGCGCCGAAGCCAACGACGGCGCCCACTCGATCCGATCCTCGAAGACGACGATGATCCGTTCGAACTCGGGGATGCCGCCCTCGGCAGCCTCAAGGAAGACCGATTGCGCGTAGAGCAACGAGTCACCGATGGGGAGCACCAGCACATCTCCTTGGAGCACTGACGAACCCCGCGTGCGCCACAAGCTGAATTGGGCCGAGATCTCGGGTTGAGCCTCGATCCGCAACGCCACCTGTTCGATCCCAGCCACCTGTGACCCGGGCGCGATCCGGTTGTCGATGATCTGCCCGTAGTCGTCGGGGTCGCTTGAGACCGTGAGGAAGCTCGATAGGTTTTGCCTCCCTCGCGGAGCGAAGGCCTGCAGCGCGACATAGCTCAGTTTCCCGTCGAGCTCGAGCATGGTGTAGTAGGGCAGCGCTTCTTCGACGAATTCGGGCGACCCGGAAACCGCCGAAACCCCGTCGCCGATCAGGTCGGCGCCCGCTCCCCGGATCGGAACCTCATCCTCATCGAAGGCACCCGCCAGCGGGATCGACCAGCGGTCGAGTCCCTGGTAAAAGATCGACACATCGGTGACGTGGTAGTCGAGGTAGATCTCCGACTGGACGGTGAGCAGGTCGAGCGGATAGCGGAGGTGGCTGCGCAATTCTTCTGGCATCGCCGACAGCCCGACAAAGAGCGAAGGAAAGGCTGAACGCCATGCAGCCAGGATGGGGTCGTTCTCGTCGATGGCGTAGAAGACGGTGGTGCCGTCGTAGGCATCGATCACCGCCTTGACCGAGTTGCGGAGGTAGTTGGTGCCCGCCCGGATCCCGGTTCCTTCATAGAGCCGGCGGCGATCGATGTTGTCGAGAGGCGTCGAGTAGGGATAGTTACCGGTCAAGGTGTAGAGGTCGACCACCCACTTGACTCTCCCGTCGACCACGACCGGATAGGGATCGGCATCCACGGCGAGGAAGGGGGCCAACTCGGCGACGATGTCGTCGATCTCGCGTTCCATCAGGATCTTCGAGTCGGGTCGGATCTGATCGGAGATCACCATGTTCAGGTCCCGGAAGCGCAACCCGAACGCCAATCGGCGCCAAATCGACGAAAGCTCCACTCCTCCGAGTCCGTTGTAGTCGGTGGAGGCGAAGGTGTCTTGTCCGGTGGGGTAGTCGATCTCCCCGGTGGCGCTGCGGACGATGACCGGCTCGTTCTCCAACAGGTCGAGCTCCCCGAAATAGATCCGCGGCTGCTCGAGCTCAAGCTCAGCAACATCGCCTTCGGGCGGCAGTTGGGAGACCAAGTAGCTCGGAGCGCCGTTGGTGCCAATTCGGGCGGCGTAGCTCGACACCAGGCCAAACCCGTGGGTGTAGCTGAGACGGCGCACCTGCCAGTTGTCGTCGATCTCGTTCGTCTCGAGCTCGCGCACCGACAACATCACTTGGGTCAGTTGGCCATCGATCACGTACCGGTCGGAGTCGACCTCGGCCAAGCGGTAATACTCCCGAAACTCCTGCGGGGAGTAGGCATTGGAAAGCACGTCGGGATCCCACAGGCGCAAGTTGTCAAAGGTGGGGGCAGCGGCGGTGAGCTCCTCGGGCTCAATCGCCCCGTCGGCGGCGAACTCCTCCACCGTCACGTTATCGAGGCCATAGGCCTGCCGGGTGAACTGAACGTTGTTGTTGATGAAGGAGCTCTGGAGGACGATCGGACTCGGCTCGACCTGAAACTTCTCGACGGCCGCCGGATAGACCACGCCGGCGCCGATCGAGATCAAAAGCCACGCCGCTCCGGCGACCACGGGCAACGTCCAGCCCTGTCGCCAAATGTTGATGACCAGCAGGACGGCGGTTACCACGGCGGTCCACAACAGAAGCTGCAGCACCGGGAGCCGGGCGTGGACATCGGTGTAGCCGGCGCCGAAAAACTCGGTGTTGCGACTCGAGTAGAGGAGTCGATAGGCGTCGAAGCGATAGAGCGCCGCCCGAACGAGAACCAGCAGCGCCAGCAAGACGGACACCTGCAGCTTGGCCCCGCGAGTGAAGAAAGAGCCGCCGCCGCGCCGCAGTCGAAGAGCACCGTTGACGTAATAGGCGGCAACCACCAAGAGCGTCGTCACCAGAAGCAGGTTGAACACCCAGGCGAGGACACTGCGGATCATCGGCAACGTGAAGACGTAGAAGCCCAGGTCGTTGTTGAAGATCGGATCGTTGATACCGAATGGCACCCGGTTCAGATACAGGAAGAGTTGCTCCGTCCACCCTCCCGCGCCTCCACCGATCAAGATCGCCATCGCCGTCGCCCCCACGAGCCACAACAGCGGCAACCGGCCCGCCACCGATTCCCGAATCCGATTGAGCAGCTCGTCGGCCTCATCGGAGTCGGCCAAAGTGAGATGACGATTAGACGAACGCTGCGCCAGCGTCAGATTGGTGTAGATGACGAGGAAAGAAAGGGCGACGAAACCGCCGATCAGGGCCCAACGCGCGATCTGACGGGTCCACCACACGTTCGCGAAGCCGACCGAATCGTGCCAGAGGTAGTCGGTCCAGACGGTGGACAGCCCGGTGAGGAGGAGGTAAACCGCCAACGCCCCGAGGAGATAAGGCAGGAAACGACGTCCACCTCGCGCCGACGCCGTTGACCCGTACCTGACCTGCATAACCAAACCTTAGGTTGTGCTGGGGATTCGAAAGGTTGCTTAGGCTGCCCATGATGGCGAGTTGGGACGATGTCCGCCGGTTGGCGCTTGCGTTGCCGGAAACGGCGGAGAAAGTCGATGGCGACTTTTCGCAATGGAAAGTGAAGGACAATCTTTTCGTCTGGATGCGCCCGTTGCGCAAGTCCGACTATGACGCTCTCGGTGACGAGGCCCCTACCGGCCCCATCCTCGGCGCCCGGACCGACGGGCTCGCCGCCAAGGAGGCGCTGCTCGCTGACGGAGGCGCGGTCTACTTCACGACCCCGCACTTCAACGGATATCCAGCGATTTTGGTCCAGCTCGACAACATCGACCTCTCCGAGCTGGAGGAGTTGGTCACTGAGGCGTGGGCGGTGCGAGCCCCCAAACGAGTGGCAGACGCCTACTTCGGTCGCTAGCGAGGACGAAACAACCCGGCTAGCCGAGCGCCCGCGGTCGCTGCGCTCGCGCTCGGATTCCGTGCGGTGGATGCGCCGACCACTCGCGGACCGCAGCCTCGATGACTTCCCCAACTCGGGGGGCAGCGTCGGTGGTGAGTCGGTGGTCAAAGGGAACCTCCACCGCCGGAACCTGGAGCAGCGCGGCCGATGCCCTTTGATCGGCAGGTGAGATCACCCCATCGTCTGAGGTGACGATCCACAGCGCCGGGGGAAGTCGAAAATCGGTCCAGGCGCGGGCGTCGAAACGGCGCAACTCGGCTGCGCTTTCTTCCATGATCTGGCGTTGTGGCCGGACCGCGTATTCCCAGGCGATCATCCGGGCCTGGTCGGGGTCGCGCATTTCCTCAACCCGCTGCCGCCTCATTGTCACCGGTGAGTTCGGGCCCAGCACGTAGGGAGCGGCGGCCACCTTGAGCTGATGCCGAGGACGGACCCAGAATGCCGAGGACGCCACGACGATCAGCCCGGTGAATGCGTGCGGTGTCGAACGCCGGACCGCGGTGAGGGCGATCGGTCCGCCCATCGAGTGACCGACGAGCGCCGGACGAACCAGGCCGGCGTCCTCGATCGCCATTTGTACCGCTTCCGCAGCCAGCTCGAAGGAGAATCGAGTCTGCAGTGTCGAGCGCCCGTGTCCAGGCAGGTCGACTGCAACGACCGTGCGCCGGGTATGAGCGAGCAAACGCCACCAGACCGAGTCTGCCGACCTTCCCCACCCGTGCACCAGCAGCAGGGGTGGGCCGGGGTCGGCGCCGAGCACGAAGCGATACGACAACCGGCCCCAATTTGTGGGCACGATGCGGACTCTTCCGGCCAGCGCGGGGATGTCGCAACGACTGGCGCTGCGCTCTTCCACCGCTCTCCGATAGCGGTGCAAAAACGCTGCGGCTGCCAGGCCCGGCAGCGCCAGGGCCAACGAGCGGCTCGGTCGCATCCTCCTCTGAGCATCGACGGTCGACCGTTCCAAGCGAATAGCTCGCTGGACCCAGCGTTGTCGCAACCAAACCGGCACCTGGCAGGGTGCCGGTTTGGTTTGGTGAGCGAGCCGGGGTTTCTTTAGGCGCGTTCGCTGTCGAGCAGGGCTGCTTGTCGCTTGGTGGCTACCTGTCGGTATGCCGCCTCCACGATGTCAGCAACCTCGTCCCACTCGACCGGGACATCGAGGTAGATCCCGAGCCATCCCCGGGAACCAACATAAGGAGGTCGAAAGAATCGGTCAGGCCGATCGGCGACCAGCCTCTCCTGGAAACCTGCCGGAGCGGCACACCAAAATCCCAACCGATCGTCGTGGTGATGATCCGCATAAGTCACGAAGACCTCCTTGCCACTGACAAACCAGGTGGGTTCACCGTGACTCAACCGCTCACTAGTTTCCGGAAAGCCCAGGCAAAGCCGGCGCAATTCGTCAAGCGGATTCATTTCTCACACGATGGGCGCCGAAACAGGAACGAGTGTGCATGAGCAGCCGGGGTGGATGGGGGGCATCGGCGGCTCATCGGCCTCGGCCGCTTCCCGACAACGAGCACAGCCGCGGCCACCCACCTCGAATTGGTGGCTGAAGCGACTTCCCAACAAGCTCCGAGCGAGGCCTTGGTGGTAGGCCGAGGAGGCCAGATCCTTGACCCGTCGCTCGGCCTCGTCGGTGCGCCATGAGCGAAACACCCGCGAGATTGCGGCCGCGCGTTCCCGGCTCCCCTCATCGGGGGCGGCGAGCACCTCGGCGAGTTGGGAGGCGAGCAGGTTGGCCATCGGCGGCGCTTCGTCGCGGGCAGGAGTAGCGGGGCGGGGAAAGGTCGATTCGGCCAGCTCCTCGGCTGCGTTGTGCCCCATTGCAAAGCTCTCGGACAACAAGACCACGAGGTCAGGGCGTAACTGGGTTTCCAGGTCCGAGATCTCGGGTCGCCACGACCCCTCCGACACCCGCGCCCCTTCGAGGGCCTGATTCTGCAGCTCTGTCAGTTGCCTTTTCAGATTGCGAAGCGCCCGATTGGTCACCGGCAGGACCACCCGTTGGTAAAGGTCGAAAGGATCGATTGCCCGGGCCGCCTTCTTGGGCGCCGGAACTTCCGGTCCAATCGCAGGGGGGGCTTCTGCGGTGAGTGGCGGCGGAGCGCCGCGCAGACGAGAGAAGATGGCGGCCAGGTCGTCGGGAGCTGGCGGTGGAGCCTCCCTTTCCTCGGTCGCCGAAGCAACGTGAGCATCGGTGCTTCCCACCTCGTTCTCAGGAACTGACAAGGCCGGTTCCAGGGGCTTAGTTTCCGCTTTGCCCTGGCGTAGGCGACGGACGTCGTCGACTACATCCTCGATACTGGCCGCCGGCTGGGCGGGGGCAGGCTGCCTTCGCTTAGACACCACCCGGACTGTTTCGCCAGGTCCCCAATCGAATTGCTCGGCCGTGGTGATGGCGCGCGCTGGTGCCGGGGCCGGCACTTCTTGGGCCGGAGATTCAGCGGCGCTGAGACCGAGCCTCGTGCGCCGTTCGTCGAGCTCGCCTTCCATCCGTGACAACGACGATCGCAACGTCTCCAACTCGGCAAGCAATTCCTGACGTCGCTGTTCGAGCGCCCGGGCCCGCTCCTGGGAGGCCTCCGCCTGGCGGCGAGCCACTTCGATGATTTCGTCGTGTCGCGCCTGTGCCTCTGCGTTCAGGCGTTCGGCTTCCATCCGGGCGGTCCGGGTGACCTCATCGGATTCGCGGCGCCCGGCGGCGGTGAGTCGATGTGCCTCCCTTTCGGCTTCTCCAAGAATGCTGAGCGAGTCGCGTTCGGTTGCTTCCGAAACTCGCCGCGCCTCCGTCTGCGCCTGGCGGATGAGCTCTTCGGAGGCAACCCAGGCGTCCGAGCGCAGATGCTCGGCGTCCTCGCGGGCCGACTTGCGTTCGCCTTCGGTTTCTACCATCGCTTCCGCACGCCAGCGGGACGCGTCACTCGAGGCCCGGTCGCGCATTCCCTCGGCTGCCTCGCGCGCGGCTTCCAGCACCTGCGTGATCTCGATGCCGACGGCAGCGAACTCCGACTTGAGGTCGCGTTCAGCGAACTCGCCAAGTCGTCCAGCGAGACGGTCGCGCTGCGAGGTGAGTTCGCCAAGCAACCCAGCCAACTCGGCGAGAAACGCTCGCACTTCGCTCGGATCGAAACCGCGAAAGGCCTGACGGAAGGTCCGGCCGGCCACCTGTTCCGGCGTCAGCTGGTCCATGAGCTGCACAAGATACCCGTCGCAGGCTTGTTTCCAGAGTCTGGCGCCGTATTCTCCCGAGGACCGAGGAGAGGAGAACGATGACCAACCGCAAATCGGACAACGAGGACGAATCGGAGATCCTGAGCGACGAGCAGATCGAAGAGGGGCCCGCGTCGATGGCCGACATGGCCTTCAAGGATCGCTGGGAGGGCGGCTCATTCTTCGCCGACCTACAACAGCGTTTCGGCACGTATGAGCTCGATTGGACCGAGCTCGAGGGCTTGGCGGACGACCGTCCCGGGCTCGCCGACCGCCTTGCCGAGGCGACCGGGATGACGAAAGAGGCGGTCATGAAAGAAATCGAGCAAGCGGAGAAGTCAACCCTGTAGACCTCGGGCCGAACGGCATGCCTCGTCAGAGGCGGTACGATTCTGTCGTGGCGGTCTTCATCTGTTCGCTCTCGGGTCTCCGCGCTCATGGCTAAGCGGGGCGGTGATGCCGCGCTCAAACGGGCCAGGGAAAAATCCCGCCTGGAGAAGCAGGAAGCCAAGCGAGAGAAGCGCCAGGCGCGCGCGGCCGACGAGGTGATCCCGCCTGGCGATGCCGACGCGTTGATGGAAGAGTTCGCTCAACTAAGCGCGAGTTTCGAGGCGAGCCAGGTCACCGAGGAGCGCTTCAACGAGGAGCGTCACCGTATCTTTGTCGCCCTCGGTCTCCAATCAGAGGACGACTGATCAGAGGGCGAATGCAGAATCCCGTTCGTGGATTTCTCCACGGAGCGGGTGCGCTTTTTGCCGTGATCGGGCTAATTGCCTTGTTGGTCCGGTCGGAAGAAGCCTCGATGCGCGTGGCCGGAGCTGTCTACGGCCTGGCGCTGGTCAGCATGTTCACCACCAGCGCCCTTTACCACGCAGTGCCGTGGGGATCGGATTGGAAGTCTCGCCTGCAGATGCTCGACCACACCTTTATCTACGTGCTGGTCGCCGGCACCGCCACTCCTTTACTCGTCGCGGCCTTGGACGGCGGTTGGCTGGCCGCCGGTCTCGCCGGCATCTGGGGTTTGGCGGCACTGGGAATGGTCCAAGAAATCAGCAAGCGGCGCACCCGACGTACCGTCCTCGCCTTGCAGTTCGTCGCCGGGGCCATTGCCTTGATCCCGATCGCCTCGACTTTGGCGGGAATCGACCCCATCGTGGGTGTGCTCATGCTCGCGGGTGGTGTCTCGTATCTGGCAGGGACCCTGCTTTTCGTCAATAGCCGTCCCCGGCTCCGGCCCGGCGTCTTCTCGCATCACGAGTTCTTTCACGTGGTGGTGATCCTCGCGAGCGCATTGCATTTCCTCGCCGTATGGAGAATCGTTGCGCTTTGAGGTGGTTCTAACCGGGAAGCGCTTCGAGGGCGGCTAGCGCCTCGTCCAGGGTCGCCACCGGAATCAACTCCATCCCATTGCGGGGCGCGGTCAGGGCTTCGTCGTAGTTGGCGGCGGGAACCAGCATTACCTCGGCGCCGGCCGCCTCGGCCGCCACCACCTTTTGTCGGATGCCTCCTATCGGCCCCACGTTGCCGTCCTCGTCGATCGTGCCGGTTCCTGCCACCACCCGTCCCGATGCGAGCTCGCCGGTGGTCAGGACCTCGATCACCGCCAGCGTGTACATCATTCCCGCCGAAGGTCCGCCGATCAGTCCGGCGTCGATGTCGATCGGAAAGGGAAACTCGAAGGTCGGGTTGAGCGCCTCCGCCGAGATCCCGATGATCGGAGACGAGGGATCATCATCGCGGGCGGCTAACACGACTTCGACCGAGCGCGCGACGCCGTCACGCTGCAACTCGATCGTCACTGCTTCCCCTGGAGCGTTGTCTGCGAGTATCGGGCCAATCGCCCCGGGAAGCTCGACTGGACTTCCCTCGACCGCGGTGATGATGTCATTGACCTCGAGCACTGCAAATGCCGGAGTGCCGGGCAGAACCTCGACGATTGCCACTCCGTCCGAGCGAGTCGTGACCTCAAAGCCGAGCGTCCGCAAAGCCAGCGTGATCGCGGTCTCCTTCGAGACATCCATCGACGCCTGGTTCCGAGTGACAAAATCCTCGTCCGACTCGTCGGGTTGACGGATCGCCGCACGCGAGACCAGATCGACTGACGGGTCGAAAGCCGCCAGCACCGCTTCGATCGGGTTCACCGTCTGGCTCGCCACCGTGAGCATCAACAGTTCCTCGTCGGGCACGAATGTCTCTTGCTCGGAAATTGTCACCGCCTCGATGGCGTCGCCCACCGGGCCAGGGGAGAACGCGTAGTAGGGCAGGGCGATGTTCCAAGCCGCTACAAGAGCTCCCGCCAGGAGGACGGAGATGATGGCAACTATTACCGGCCAACGGCGTGGTCCCATGGAACCGGCGAACCTTAGGTTTACGTGGTGGCTATGCAACCACCAGAACCTAAGGTTCAGTTGGTGGGTTCGGTTTTCTCGACCGCCGACTCGGCCGCTTCGACTGCCGCCGCCCGGAGCTCGGCCGATTGGAAGTCTTCTCCGAGGTAAGCCCGGATGACGTCGGGGTCGCGCTGTACCTCGGCTGGCGGGCCTTCGGCGATCTTGCGGCCGAAGTCGACGACCATCACCCGGTCGGCAATGTCCATCACCAGTCCCATGTCGTGCTCAACGAGGATCAGCGCGACCCCGAGCTCGTCACGGATGTCGAGCACGAAACGGGCCATATCCTCGGTCTCCTCGAGGTTCATTCCCGCCACCGGCTCGTCGAGCAGCAAGAGTTCCGGTTCCATCGCCAGGGCTCGTCCCAGCTCGACTCGTTTCTGCACGCCATAAGGCAACAGCCCCACCGGGTACTTGCGCCACTGCTCGATCTCAAGGAAGTCGACGATGTCTTCGACCTTCCCGCGATTGATCATCTCCTCCTTTTTGGCCGGCCCGACCCAAAAAGCTACTGCCAGCCAGCCCCGCTTCATACGGATGTGCCGACCGGTGAGGATGTTCTCGATCACAGTCATGTGCGGGAAGAGAGCTATGTTCTGGAAGGTGCGAGCGATCCCGAGCTCAGCCGTCTTATTGGGTTTGAGACCCATCAGCGACCGGCCTTTCCAAAGGATCTCGCCTCGTTGGGGCTTATAGACCTGGTTCAAGGAGTTGAAGATTGAAGTCTTTCCTGCTCCGTTCGGACCGATGATCGCAAACAGCTGTTTTGGCAAGACCTCGAACGAAATCCCGTCAATGGCCCGCACCCCCCGAAAAGAGAGGTGGATGTCCTTAACCTCGAGAAGCGGCAGCTCGCTCACGAAAGCCACCGCTTACGTCGTTTGTAATGCTTGACGTCCTTGAAGTTTTTTCGCTCACCCTCGCCGCGGAGACCGAGGTAGAACTCCTGGACGTCGGCGTCTTTCAAAAGCTTCTCCGGCTTGCCGTCCATCACCATTTTCCCAGTCTCCATCACGTAGCCATGATGGGCGATCGAGAGGGCCATGTTGGCGTTCTGCTCGATCAGCAAAACCGAAGTCCCCTGCTCATTGATCTCGACCACGATGTCTCGGATTTGCTGGACGAGCATTGGTGCCAGTCCTAGGGAGGGCTCGTCGAGGATGAGGAGCTTGGGATGTTGCATGAGAGCCCGGCCGATCGCCAGCATCTGCTGTTCTCCTCCGGACATATAACCCGCCACTGATTTGCGGCGATTTCCCAGGAGAGGAAAGAGGGTCATCACCCGGTCGTAGGCTTCCTCGGTTGACTTCCGATTGGTGTTGACAAATCCGCCCGCTCGCAGATTCTCGTCAAC
>Ga0180121_10001181_pt1 | contig 11043 bp, 12 predicted proteins | sample AntDrymUQ5402106_2_FD_129676 | JGI IMG/M metagenome (GOLD analysis project Ga0180121, IMG submission 129676) | Polar desert sand microbial communities from Dry Valleys, Antarctica - metaG UQ540 (21.06) (version 2) (version 2) | ecosystem: Environmental > Terrestrial > Soil > Desert | place...
AGGAGCCGACCAAGGAGCCGACCAAGGAGCCGACCAAGGAGCCGACCAAGGAGCCGACCAAGGAGCCGACCAAGGAGCCGACCAAGGAGCCGAGAAGCCATCGTGAGGACGCGTACGGCGCTGATCGCCGGGGGAGTCGCAGGAAGCGTCGCCGCGGGCGCGATCGCGGCCGGCGCCGTCGGTCGCACCGTGCTCCGCCGTCGCACCGAACAGGATCATCCCGACGATGCGCTGTGGGACCTTCCGCCCGACGATCTCGGCCCGGTCCGGTCGTTCGACGGCACCCAGCTCGCCGTGCGCGCCGCCGGAGACCCCGCGGCGCCGATGCTGCTGTTCCTGCACGGGTTCAGCCTCGACATGACCACCTGGCATGAGCAGTGGGTCGATCTCTCGGCCGATCATCGATGCGTTCTGATGGACCATCGCGGCCACGGTTCGAGCGAGCACCCTGCCGATGGCGACCTGTCACTCCGCTCGATGGGACGCGACGTCGCGGCGGTGCTCGAGGCGGTCGCGCCCGGTCGCAGGGTCGTGATCGTCGGCCATAGCATGGGGGCCATCGCCGCTCTCGCGCTGGCCGAGGTGCGTCCCGATCTGATGAGCACCTCGGTCGCCGGCCTCGTGCTCGTGGGCACGTCGGCCTCGGAGCTGGTTCGAGGGGCGATGGGGTCCATCACCGAGCTCGTACGGCCGCGCCTCGGGTCGCTGCTCTCGGCCGCTCGGCGAGTCGACCGACTTCGCAAGGCGGTGCTCGCGAGCCCGACCGACCTTCGCGGCACCGTCGTCCGGCTCACTCAGTTCGGTCCCGATGCTCCTCGCCACGTCGTCGACCACGTGGTGCAGCTCGCCGGGCGGGCATCGTCGGAGGTCTGGATCGACGGCCTCGCCGAGCTGTTCGAGACCGATCTTCGCCACGTGCTGTCGCGGGTCACGATGCCGGCACTGGTGATCGTGGGCGAGCATGACCGCGTGACGCCTCCTGCCACCGGCGTGCAGCTCGCGGCCGCCCTGCCGGCGGGCCGTTTCCTGTTGGTGGAAGGCGCGGGCCACATCGCGATGATGGAGCGACCCGTCGAGCTCGATCGGGAGATCCGCGCGTTCGCGCGTTCGGTGCTCTCCGATGGCCATGCGCCTCGGCCACGGCGTAGGGTTCCTTCGAAGGGGCGAGCCGACCGATGACGCGCACGCTGGCGGAGGTCGGGGCCAAGGCCGCGGACTGCACGAGGTGCAGGCTGGCGCAGGGACGTACGCAGGTCGTCTTCGGCGTCGGCGATCCGGCCGCCGACCTCGTGTTCATCGGCGAGGGGCCGGGGTTCCATGAGGACAGGCAGGGTGAGCCGTTCGTGGGCGCCGCCGGTCACCTGCTCACGCGCATGCTGGGCGAGATCGGGCTCACCCGCGAGCAGGTGTACATCTGCAACGTCGTCCTGTGTCGCCCCCCGGGAAACCGCGATCCGCGACCCGACGAGATCGACTCGTGCACCCCGTGGCTCGTCGAGCAGCTCTCCCTGATCCAACCTCTCGTGGTCGTGACCCTCGGCAACTTCGCCACGAGGTTCGTGCTCACTACGCAGACCGGGATCACGCGGCTGCGGGGGAAGGTGCACGATTGGCACGGGCGGAAGGTCATCCCGACCTTCCACCCGGCCGCGATCCTGCACGGGGGTGGCGAGCGGTCACGGCAGTTCGAGCTGCTCCGTGAGGACTTCCGGCTCGTCGGCGCAACCCTGGACGAGTTGACCCGAGCGGCCGGCGAGTCACCCGAGTCACCCGAGTCACCAACCGGACCCGTCGCTGTTCCAGACCTCGAGATCGACCAGATGGAGCTGTTCTGACGATGCGCATCGCTGCTCGCACGTCCTCAGCCGAGGAGACTCGCGAGGTCGGTGAGGCGCTGGCCTCGTTGCTGCGACCGCGAGACGCCGTCGTGCTCATGGGTGAGCTCGGCGCGGGCAAGACGACGTTCGCGCAGGGCGTTGCCCGCGGTCTGGGCATCGAACAGCAGGTGTCCTCGCCGACGTTCACCTTGATCAAGGAGTACTCCGGCATCCTCGACCTCGCCCACGTCGACGTCTATCGGCTCGACAGGATGCAGGACGTGGTCGATCTCGGCCTCGACGAGCTGGGCGCCGGCGACGACGTGCTGCTCGTCGAGTGGGGCGACACGATCGAGGAGCTCCTGCCCGAGGAGCGGCTGCGCGTCGAGCTCCTGACCGACGAAGCAGCCGGTGAGCACATCCGCGTGATCTCGATCTCCACCGCCGGCGCCGGGTGGGTCGAGCGATCCGCCGAGCTCGAAGTGGTCATGCTTCCTTGGGCGGTCGACGCATGATCGTGGTCGGCATCGACACGTCGACGCCGCAGACCTCGGTCGCGGTCGGGACCGAGAACGAGATCATCGCCAAGGCTTCGGTCGCGGGCACGGCGCGCCAGGAGCTGGTCACGCCGCTGCTGCAAGAGCTCCTGCATCGCAGCGACCTCACGTTGTCCCAGATCGGTGGCGTCGCGGTCGGCATCGGCCCCGGATTGTTCACGGGTCTCCGCGTCGGCGTCGCGACCGCCAAGACGCTCGCGCAGGTCGCCAACGTTCCCGTCGTGGGCATCACGAGCCTCGACGCCCTGGCGTACGCGGTGCGGTACTCACCTCGGCGCATCGCGGCGGTCATCGACGCCAGGCGCAACGAGGTCTTCTCCGCGATCTACCGGGCCGTACCGGGAGGCATCGTGCGCGAGCGCGGCTACGAGGTGCACGCGCCCGACCGGCTCGTCGCCGAGCTGCAGGCGCTGTCCGGCGAGGTGTTGGCCGTGGGCAACGGTGCGATGCTGTATCGATATGTGCTCGAAGAGATCGGGAGCCGCATCGAGTTCGCATCGCCCATCGCCGCACACCCTGAAGCCGCCGCGCTGGTCGAGCTCGCGGTGTCACGGCTGCTGCGGGAGGAGCACGATCGACTGTTCGATGTCGTCCCCCTCTACCTGAGGAAGTCCGATGCTGAGATCGCGTGGGATCGGCGAGCGCGGGGCGTCTAGCGTCGAGATCGCGCCTATGCGCCGCAGGCATCTGCGCGGCGTCATGGCGATCGAGCGACAGGTCTACACGCGCCCGTGGAGCCCGAACCTCTTCATCGCGGAGATGACGGAAACGAACGCTCGCGCCTACCTGGTCGCGCGGTTCGACAAGACGATCGTGGGGTACGCGGGATTGATCTGCTACGGCGACGAGGCACACGTGACGAACATCGCGGTCGATCCGCAGCAACATCGGCTCGGCGTCGGAACCCGGCTGCTGCACGAGCTCATCACCCGGGCGATCGAGATCGGGGGCCATGCCGTCTCGCTCGAGGTGCGGGTCACGAACTGGGGCGCGCAGCGTCTGTACGGGCGGTTCGGCTTCCGGCCGGTGGGCATCAGGCGCAACTACTACCAAGAGTTGCACGAGGACGCCCTCATCATGTGGACCGACGACATCCGAACGCGGCAGTACACGGATCGGCTGCGGGTGATCGAGGCGTCGATGTCGGGACCGGTGCCGCCTTCGTGATCACGCTCGGCATCGAGACGTCGTGCGACGAGACCGCAGTCGCCGTGGTCGAAGACGGTTTCGAGGTGCGCTCCAACCTGATCGCGTCGCAGGTGCCGCTGCATGAACGGTTCGGGGGTGTGGTGCCCGAGGTCGCTGCCCGGGCGCACGTGGAAGCGCTCAACCCGCTGCTCGAGGAGTCGCTGGCCGGGGCGGGCGTGGGGTTCGGCGAGATCGACGCGGTGGCGGTGACGACCGGTCCGGGCCTGGCCGGAGCGCTGCTGGTGGGCATGGCGGGGGCCAAGGCGCTGGCGCTCGCGACCGGCGCCGATCTGATCGGGGTGAACCATCTCGAAGGGCATTACTGGGCGAACTTCCTCGAGCACGAACGGCCCCAGCCTCCGTACGTCGCGTTGATCATCAGCGGCGGCCACACGATGCTCGTGCACGTGCCGGAGATGTTCCACCACGTCGTGCTCGGCCAGACCCTCGACGACGCGGCAGGGGAAGCGTTCGACAAGGTGGCGCGGCTGATCGGGCTCGGGTTCCCCGGTGGACCTGCACTCGACGCCATGGCGCGCCAGGGCGATCCGCACGCGATCAGGTTCCCGCGGGCGATGGAAGATTCCGGGGACTTCGACTTCTCGATGAGCGGGCTGAAGACGGCCGTGCTGCGCCACGTGAAGGCGGCGCAGGCAGCGGGGCAGGATCTGCACCTTCCCGACCTGGCGGCGAGCTTCCAGGAAGCGCTCGTCGACGTGCAGGTCTCAAAGACGATGGCCGCGTCCACGAGCGTGGGTGTGTCCACCGTGCTGCTGGGGGGCGGGGTGGTGGCCAACACGCGCCTGCGTGAGCGGCTCACGACCGCCGGCGAGGAAAAGGGCATCCGGGTCCTGTTCCCGTCGTTGCCGCTGTGCACCGACAACGCGGCGATGATCGCGTGCCTGGGCGCCGCCAGATGGGCTCGTGGGGAACGCACATCGCTCGACATCAGCGCCGACCCGCAACTAGGCTTGAGCCTGTGAGCACAGTCCTGGTGACCGGAGGCGCCGGGTTCATCGGCTCGCACCTCGCCGACCGGCTGCTGGCAGAAGGCCACCGGGTCATCAGCGTCGATGACCTCAGGACCGGCCGCATCGCGAACCTCGTCGAGGCTCGTGGCTACGGCAAGGAGTTCACGTTCTTCAACATGGACGTGCGCGCCGACGGCCTCATGCCGCTATTCGAGCGGCACCGGCCCGAGGTCGTCTTCCATCTGGCCGCACAGTCGGGCGTACGGCCGTCGCTAGAGGACCCGGCACTCGACGCCTCGATCAACCTGATGGGCACGTTGAACGTGTTGGAGTGTGCCGTCCGCGTCGAGACGCGCAAGGTCGTGTATGCGGCGAGCGGTGGCACGATCTACGGCGAGCCTCGTCGCCTGCCCGCCAAGGAAACGAGCGCCCAGGGTTCGCATCCCCTCAGCCCTTACGGCATCTCGAAGAAGGTCGCGCTCGACTATCTCGGCTTCTATCAGCGCTACCGGGGGCTCGAGTACACGGCGCTGGCGCTCGGCAACGTGTACGGGCCACGCCAAGATCCCCACGGCGAGGCCGGTGTGATCGCCAACTTCGCGTCGAGGATGCTGGCCGGCGAGCCGGTGACGATCTTCGGCGACGGCAACCAGACCCGCGACTACGTGTTCATCGACGATGTCGTGCACGCGTTCGTGCAAGCGGTCGACCGGGGTCCGGGCAAGCTCGTGAACATCGGCACGGGGCTCGAGACGAGCGTGAACCATCTGTACCGCCTGCTGGCAGAGATCGTCGGCTACGAGCCCGAGCCATCGTTCGGCATCCTGCCGCCGGGCGAGCTGCGCCGCATCGCGCTCGACATCGGCTCCGCATCGCATGCGATCGCATGGAAGCCGTGGACCCACCTCGAGGACGGCCTCGCCGAGACGGTGGCATACCTGAAAGGCGTGTGAAGGCGGGCGCCGGACGCAAACGACGGTCACTGCGTATGCTCAACGTGGACGGACCTAGGCACCGCTCGCGAGGCGCGGAGCGTTCGATCCCCGAATCTGCCCGATGGGTCTAGTACCGTTGCCGTAGCCAAGGCCAAGGACTTCGGGTATCACTGACACGCGACGAACCACACCGACAACTGGACCCCCCGGGCGATGGCGTTGATCGCCGAAGACGGCCGGGTTCGGGAACGACGAAAGGATCACGGACGATGCAGAGGCGAGCAGTCGTTGGCGGGGCCGGCGGATTCATCGGGCACCACATGGTCCGGTACCTGAAGGACAAGGGGTACTGGGTTCGCGGGGTCGACATCAAGGAACCCGAGTACGAGGCCACGTCGGCCGACGAGTTCCTGGTGCTCGATCTGCGCGAGTGGGACAACTGCCTCGAGGCCACCCAGGGCGTGCACGAGGTCTACCAGCTTGCCGCCGACATGGGCGGCATCGGTTACATCACGGGCAATCGCGTCGAGATCGCGCGCAACAACGTGCTGATCAACGCGCACATGCTCGAGGCCGCCTACAAGAACGGGGTCGAGCGCCACTTCTACAGCTCGAGCGCGTGCATCTACCCGATGTACAAGCAGCACGATCCCGACGTCACGCCGCTCAAGGAAGAGGACGCCTACCCCGCCGACCCCGAGGAGGGCTACGGCTGGGAGAAGCTCTACTCCGAGAAGCTCTGCCAGTACTACGAGGAAGAGGGCAAGCTCAAGACCAGGGTGGCACGCTTCCACAACATCTACGGCCCGCTCGGCACCTACGAGGGCGGTCGTGAGAAGGCGCCCGCCGCGATCAGCCGCAAGGTTGCGCTCGCGGTCGGAGGCGACGACATCGAGATCTGGGGCGACGGTCAGCAGACCCGGTCGTTCACCTACATCGACGACTGCGTCGAGGGCATCTTCCGGATCGCACAGAGCGATCACTGGGAGCCGCTGAACCTCGGATCCGACCGACTCGTCACGATCGACCAGCTCGTCGACCTCGTGAGCCACGTGGCCGGCAAGACGCTCGTGAAGCAGCACGACCTGACGAAGCCGCAGGGCGTGCGCGGTCGCAACTCCGACAACGACCGTTGCAAAGCGGTGCTCGGTTGGGCCCCGGAGGTCGCGCTCGAGGACGGTCTGCAGTCCACCTACGCGTGGATCGAGGGTCAGCTCGACTTGGCCGGGCGTCTGCCCGTGAAGGTCGCCACCTAACCCGTCATCGTTGTACACCAAGGCCGGGGGGCCCCTGCTGGGGGCCCCTTCGTGCATCTTGCCCGCTCGTCGGGAACACCGAAGGCGCTCGACGCGTTCTCGCAAGCGTGACCGACGACGAGACGACCATGCCGACGCTCTATCTGGGCCACGGCGCCCCACCGCTGCTCGACGATCCCAGATGGACGGGCCAGCTCGCTCGATGGGCCGGCGAGCTTCCGAAGCCTCGAGCCATCTTGATCGTCTCGGCCCATTGGGAATCCGCGCCCCTCACGCTCGGCGCGACCGAGACCGGCACGCCGCTCACCTACGACTTCTTCGGCTTCCCGGAGCGGTTCTATCGCATGACGTACCCTTCGCCGGGCGCACCCGGCCTGGCGGCGCGAGTGAAGGCGCTCATGCCCGACACCGAGCCCGTTGCCGAGGAACCGGGCTACGGGCTCGACCATGGCGCGTACGTGCCCCTGATGGTCATGTACCCCCAGGCCGATGTGCCGGTGCTGCAGATGTCGATGCCCTCCCTCGATCCGCAGCGCCTGTTCGACCTCGGCACGCGCCTGCGACCTCTCCGCGATGAGGGTGTGCTGGTCGTCGGGTCAGGCTTCCTGACACATGGGCTGCCGTTCCTCAGCGACTGGAACACCGACGCCGCCCCTCCGGGGTGGTCGCGTGAGTTCGACCTGTGGGCAGCCGAGGCGCTCCAGCGTGGCGCCGTCGACGAGCTGATGGACTTCCGGCACAGCGCTCCCGGCATGCCGTACGCGCACCCGACCGTGGAGCACTTCGCGCCGTTGTTCGTGACGCTCGGGGCTGCGGGCGACCCGGAGCGTGCTCCCGGCACGGCGATCGATGGGTTCTTCATGGGGCTCGCGAAGCGCTCCGTGCAGATGGCCTGACCCCGAGCGCCGCGCGTGTCCGACGTTGACCCCTTGGCACTCTCGTGGCTATCCTGTTAGCACTCACCCCGCGTGAGTGCTAACGAGAAGCGAGACCGGACCATCGACCCGCAAGGAGGACAGAGCATCATGGCGAAGTTCAAGCTGAAGCCTCTCGACGACCGCATCATCGTGCAGGCCAACGAGGGTGACCAGACCACCGCGTCGGGTTTGGTCATCCCCGACACCGCCAAGGAGAAGCCGCAAGAGGGCACCGTGGTCGCAGTTGGGCCGGGCCGATTCAACGAGGACGGCGACGAGCGTGTGCCGATGGACGTGGCGGCCGGCGACACCGTCATCTACTCGAAGTACGGCGGCACCGAGGTCAAGGTCGAGGGCGAGGACTACCTGATCCTGTCGGCCCGCGACGTGCTGGCCGTCGTCTCCTAGCACCGCCGGAACCGGATCTGGGTCTCGCGACCCGTTCCGTCCATACACCACGAGCCAACGAACCGAGCCAACGAAAGAGGAGGAAAACTGTGGCGTCCAAGCTGCTGAAGTTCGGCGAGGAAGCGCGGCGCGGCCTTGAGGCCGGCGTCGACAAGCTGGCTGACGCGGTCGCCATCACGCTCGGCCCCAAGGGCCAGAACGTCGTGCTCGACAAGAAGTGGGGAGCCCCCACGATCACGAACGACGGCGTGACGATCGCGAAGGAGATCGAGCTCGACGACCCATGGGAGAACATGGGCGCGCAGCTCACCAAGGAAGTCGCGACCAAGACCAACGATGTCGCGGGTGACGGCACCACCACCGCGACCGTGCTCGCTCGCGCCATGGTCAAGGGCGGCATGAAGAACGTGGCCGCCGGCGCCAACCCGATGGCGCTCAAGCGCGGCATCGAGAAGGCTGTAGCCAACGCCGTCGAGTCGATCGCGAACGAGGCCAAGGAGGTCGAGTCTAAGGACGAGATCGCTCAGGTCGCTTCGATCTCGGCGGCTGACCCGGCCATCGGCGAGACGATCGCCGAAGCGCTCGACAAGGTCGGCAAGGACGGTGTCATCACGGTCGAGGAGTCGAACACCTTCGGCATCGAGCTCGAGTTCACCGAGGGCATGCAGTTCGACAAGGGCTACATCTCGCCGTACTTCATCACCGACGCCGACCGGCAAGAAGCCGTGCTCGAGGATCCCTACATCCTGGTGGTGAACAAGAAGATCTCCAGCGTGCAGGAGCTCGTGCCGGTACTCGAGAAGGTCATGCAGGGCGGCAAGCCGCTGATGATCATCGCCGAGGACATCGAGGGCGAAGCGCTCGCGACCCTCGTCGTGAACAAGATCCGCGGCACGTTCAACGCCGCCGCGGTCAAGGCTCCCGGGTTCGGCGATCGGCGCAAGGCCATGCTGCAGGACATCGCGATCCTGACCGGCGCCGAGGTCATCTCCGAGGAAGTCGGCCTCAAGCTCGAGAATGCCGAGGTGAACCTGTTGGGCCAGGCCCGCAAGGTCGTCATCACGAAGGACAACACGACGATCATCGAGGGTCAGGGTGACGCCGACGCCGTGAGCGGACGCATCAACCAGATCAAGGCCGAGATCGACAAGACCGACTCCGACTGGGACAGCGAGAAGCTGCAGGAGCGACTCGCGAAGCTTTCGGGAGGCGTGGCGGTCATCAAGGTCGGCGCAGCCACCGAGGTCGAGCTCAAGGAGAAGAAGCACCGCATCGAGGACGCCGTGAGCGCGACCAGGGCGGCCGTCGAAGAGGGCATCGTGCCCGGTGGCGGCGTGACGCTGATCCGTGCTGAGGCAGGACTCGACAAGCTCGATCTCGAGGGCGACGAGGCCACCGGCGCGAGGATCGTGCGCAACGCGCTGAGCGAGCCGGCGCGGCGCATCGCGCAGAACGCCGGCTACGAGGGCTCAGTCATCGTGCAGCAGCTCCGCAGCGAGGGTGACGGCAAGGGATTCGACGCCGCCACCGGTGAGTGGGTTGACATGGTCAAGGCCGGCATCATCGATCCGGCCAAGGTCACCCGTTCGGCGCTGCAGAATGCAGCCTCGATCGCCGCGATCGTGCTGACCGTCGAGTCGGCCGTCGCGGAGAAGCCCGAGGACGAAGAAGCCGCGGGCGACGCGCACGGCCATGCGCACTGACGACCGGTCGATGCGAGCCTGAACGAGACTCGCGCAGCAACGCCGTGGGGCGGGCCTTCGTGGCCCGCCCCACTCGTCTGCCGAGTCCGGTGCGCCGGCTCGCGCGACGCCGGTGTTCCCGCCCTACACTCCAACCGATGTTCGAGCGCTTGATCCGAGGGTGGAGCGGTGAGCAGGTCGTCGTCCGCTTCGACGAGGTATCGAGCGCGTGGATGCTGATCGGTGTGCACTCCACCGTGCTCGGTCCTGCGATGGGCGGCACCCGGTTGAAGGCTTACCGATCGCCTGACGAGGCCCTCACCGACGTGCTGCGACTCTCGCAGGCCATGACGATGAAGCAGGCGGCCGCCGGTCTCGATCTCGGCGGCGGCAAGGCGGTGCTCGCCGTGCCCGAGGTGCCGGCGCCGGGCTCGCAGGCCCGGCGCGAGCTGCTCCTTCGCTACGGCGATCTGGTGGCATCGATGGGAGGCACCTATCTAACCGCGGCCGACATGAACATCGGCGAGGCCGACCTCGACATCGTGGGGGAGCGGACGATGCACGTGCTGGGGCGTTCGGTCGCGTGCGGAGGCTCCGGGAGCTCGGCGGGTGCGACCGCGCTCGGCGTGTTCCACGGCATCAGAGCGAGTATTCGTCATGCGTTCTCAGACGGCGATCTCGCAGATCGTCGTGTGCTCGTGCAGGGCGTCGGAGCCGTCGGCGCTCGTCTGGCCACGCTGCTACGCGATGCCGGCGCCCGGCTGGTGCTCGCCGACCTCGATGATGAACGGGCCGCGCAGGTCGCGCGTGGGCTCGGCGCGACATCCATCGCGGCCCATCACGTGCTCGACGCGGAGTGCGACGTCTTCTCCCCGTGTGCGACCGGCGGGGTGCTGTCGGCCGAGTCGATCCCGTTGCTGCGTTGCCGGGTGGTCGCTGGCGCGGCGAACAATCAGCTCGCCACCAGGTGGGACGCCGAGCGGCTGCGCGACCGGGGCATCCTGTTCGCGCCCGATTTCGTGATCAACGCGGGCGGCGTGATCCACCTCGCGGGGTACGAGCGGCTCGGGTGGGACGATGCGCAGATGACGGCGCGGCTGGCGGGTATCGGCCAGGCCCTCGCCGAGATCTTCGAACGCGCGGACCGCCAGGGCGTGACGCCGGCCGCCGAGGCCGATCGTCTCGCGCAGGACCGGTTGGCCGCCGCCAGTTGAGCCGTTGAGCCGTTGAGCCGTTGAGACAGAGTCAGACGAACGGCTTTTCCTGGCCGCCGATGCCCATGCCCACCAGGAGCCCGGCGCCGAGCACGCCG
>Ga0180121_10001182_pt1 | contig 11037 bp, 9 predicted proteins | sample AntDrymUQ5402106_2_FD_129676 | JGI IMG/M metagenome (GOLD analysis project Ga0180121, IMG submission 129676) | Polar desert sand microbial communities from Dry Valleys, Antarctica - metaG UQ540 (21.06) (version 2) (version 2) | ecosystem: Environmental > Terrestrial > Soil > Desert | place...
TGCGTTTTCAGCGTCACGCGGCGGCGCTTGTCGTCGATCGCCGAGACGGTGGCGACGGCGGTGATGGTGTCGCCGATCATGACCGGGGCCATGAAGTTCAGCGTCTGCGAGATGTAGACCGCGCCGGGGCCCGGCAGCTTGGTGCCGACGACGGTGGAGATGAAGGCGCCGCTCAGCATGCCGTGCGCGATGCGCGTCTTGAACGGCGTCGTCGCCGCATAGGCCTCCAGCGCGGGATTGACGTAATGAGTGAGCGCCCCGAATAGCGGGAAATAGGTCAGCGCGGCGATCAGGCAGCCGGCCATAATGATCTTCAGGCGCCCGATCTTGTCCGACAGCCAGCCGAAGAATATGAAGAAAGGTGTGCCCAGCAGCAGCGAAGCGCCGATCAGCATGTAAGTGGTTAGGAAGTCGAGCTTCAAGGTAATGGTCAGGAAGAACAGTGCATAGAACTGCCCCGTGTACCAGACCACGCCCTGGCCGGCGGTCGCGCCGAGCAAGGCGAGCAATACGAACTTGTTGTTCGGATACTTTAAGAAGCTGTCGGTCAGGGGTGACTTGGAACCCTTGCCCTCCGACTTCATCTTTTGGAACACCGGTGACTCGTTCAGCTTGAGCCGGATGTAGACCGAGAACACGAGTAGGATCACGGAAAAGAGGAACGGAATGCGCCAGCCCCAATCGGCGAAGTCCTTGGCGTCCATTAAAACGCGCGCACCGCCGATGATGGCCAGCGCCATGAAGAAACCGAGTGTCGCGGTAGTCTGAATCCAACTGGTGTCGTAGCCGCGGCGATGGTTGGGCGCATGCTCGGCCACATAGGTCGCAGCGCCGCCGTATTCGCCGCCCAGCGCCAGGCCCTGCAACAGGCGCAGGCTCACCAGCAGGAATGGCGCCGCCCAGCCAATAGACTCGAAGGTCGGCAGCAACCCGACGGCAAAGGTCGCGCCGCCCATCACCACGATGGTCACCAAAAAGGTGTACTTGCGGCCCACCATATCGCCGATGCGGCCGAACAGCAAGGCCCCAAATGGGCGCACCAGAAAGCCTGCCGCGTACGTCGCAAACGCAGACAGCAGCGCCGCGGTTTCGTTGCCCTTGGGGAAGAACAGCGCGGCGAAGAACGGCGCGAGTGTCGCGTAAAGATAGAAGTCGTACCACTCGAAAACAGTTCCGAGCGAAGACGCGAAGATGACTCTCTTCTCCTCGGGTTTGAAATCCGGGGTCGATTCATTAACGTTCATGGTGTCCATGCGTGCCGACATCAGGGTCTCCTCTTTATGAAAATGTCCGCGCGCCGGGCTAACTGTTCGCTTGCAGTTTTGTGTAAGCGAGGGTCAATGCGGTAACGGCATACCTGCTGTCAGGATAGCCGCTAGCGTTGGCGCCCTGAGTGGGCGATGCCCCCACCACAGTTGCAACCGGCGACGGTGCGTGACACGTTACGCGGCCTTCATCGGTTCGTCAACGTGAGCTTGCTTGACAGGCTGTTAAAATGCAGGTTGAGGATCCAGTGGTCCTTCATCCCCTGGATCCTGGCGCCCTGGCTCAAGCGGAGCACGCAAGGCTTTTGCCTCACCCGGCCAATAACAATGGAACCAAGCTGAATCGGCCTCGGCGGGCTTGCGATGCCATTTTTTTTCAGCCGCCTTTAATTTCGCGAATGATATGTTGTTGACGGCGGCTGACAGCGAGTTTTTCCTCTATTCCCTCTAGCATTACGGCCCAGTGGCCATCGCCGGCATCGTCCGTCACCCGCTCGAAGCCGCGTATAGCGCTGCGCGCCACCAGGCAGGAACGATGAATGCGAACAAACTGCAGGCCGAATTCCTGGTCCAAATTGGTGAGGGATTCTTCCAGCAAATATTCCCGTCGCGCAGTTTTGATGGTGATGTATTTTAGTTCGGCGCGCAGAAACAAAATATCAGCGACGGCCACCAATAGGATCTTGCCGCGCTCGGACACGCTCAAGTGACTTCGCGCCTTTTGCTGCAATCGCTCCAAACCGGGTTGCACCGTTCCCATGCGTGCACGCGCCTTTTCCAGCGCGGCCTGGAGCCGCTCACGCCGAATTGGCTTAAGCAGATAATCGACCGCATCGAGTTCGAACGCTCTGACCGCATAGGCATCGAATGCCGTCGTGAAAATCACAGCCGGCGGGCGCGTCAGATTCTGGGCATGACGGGCGACTTCGATGCCATCCATTCCGGGCATGCGAATGTCCAATAACACGATGTCCACGGCCGTGTCGTTCAACAGCGCGATTGTTTTGAGGCCATCGCCGGCTTCGGCGACCACGGACAAGTTGACGGCTTCGCTGACGTCTTGCAGGACCTCTTTGAGCCGGTTGCGCGCCGGCAATTCGTCGTCCGCCACCAGGATTTTTAACGGACTATCCATCAGCGCCGCGTGGTATACGGTATAGCGATTCTAACCTCGTATTGGGAACCGACGATCCGACTTTTCATGCTTGCCTCGACGTCGAAATGCAATGCAAGGCGCTCGCGGATATTGTTCAACGCCATCTTATTGCCTTGATGATGACTTGCGCCATCGCCGCGATAGGGATTGCGCAACACCATATACACGTGGTCGCGGTTACGATAGATATTGATATTGATCTCGCCGGTCTCTGTCGAGGGCTCGATGCCATGATAAACGGCGTTTTCCAATAGCGGTTGCAGTATCAGGGGCGGTACCAACGCATCGTCCGGCATCTTATCGATGTGCCACGCTACTTTTAAACGATCCCCCAGCCTAAGTTGCTCAAGCTCAAGATACTGACGGCACAGAACGAATTCCGATTGCAGCGGCACCAGCTCCCGGTTATCACCCATCAGGACGCGAAACAGATCAGCCAAATCTTCCAACACGCGCTCGGCACGGCGCGGATCCGCCCGCATCAAACTCAACACCGCGGTGAGGCTGTTGAACAAGAAATGCGGCCGGATCCGAGCTTGCAATGCTTGCAGGCGCGCCTCAGTGATGGCAGGCGACCATGCCCGGCTGCGCAAATTAAGATAGAAGAGGACGATGCTGGTGGCCAACGTGACGAACGCCAGCACTGCCGGGATCGACAGGAAGGTATCACCGGGCATGAGCTTCTGCATCCCGAAAAATATCGCCACCCCTATAAGGATTTCAAGAACGAAGACAGTGAAAACAAACTCCCGATAGGGCCGGCCGGCGAGCAATTGACGTACTCCGCACAGTAGTAGGAGGCTGGCTAGCAGCCCCGGCTGGATGAATACGGCGATAGGCAAAAACTCCTGCCACCAGCCCGGCCAGGTAGGGCTACGCGCGACGCCCGCTAAGACACCCAGCCCGTTGACGATCAAAATCACTCGCAGCATCACGCCCAGGTTGCAGAAATCCGGCAGCGTCGAGGGTGGCATATTTTGTTTTATACTTGCCATCTCGCTATTCTAAGCAGCTTTCTTCATGTCCGGTCAACAAGACGATTCCGCAAAAGCCTGGTCCGGACGCTTTAAACAACCAGTTGCGGAATTGGTCAAGCACTATACGGCCTCAGTTGAATTTGATCAGCGACTGGCGGAATTCGACATTCAAGGCTCGCTCGCCCATGCGCGCATGTTGGCGAAGCAGGCCATTATCAGTCAAGCGGACCTAGCCGACATTGAACGGGGAATGGCGGAAATTCTTGCCGCTATCCTTGCCGGAAAGTTTGCCTGGTCCATCGATCAGGAAGACGTTCATCTCAACATCGAGAAACGGCTAACGGAACTAGTCGGCGACGCCGGCAAGCGGCTGCACACGGGCCGCTCGCGAAATGACCAAGTCGCAACCGATCTTCGTCTGTTCATGCGCGACGCCATCGATCGGATCGCCGTGGCGATCAAAAACCTGCAACGCTCCATCGTCGATCTGGCCGAGACCCATGCTGCCACGCCAATGCCGGGCTTCACCCACTTGCAGGTGGCCCAGCCCGTGACCTTCGGCCACCATCTCATGGCGTATTTCGAGATGCTGGAGCGGGATGGCGAGCGGCTTGTGGATGGTCGCAAGCGGATGAACCGGCTGCCGCTCGGCGCGGCGGCGCTGGCCGGAACCAGCTTTCCCATCGACCGCGAGTTTGTCGCGAAGGAACTTGAATTCCAAGGCGTCTGTGAAAATTCGCTGGACGCCGTCTCAGATCGCGACTTCGCCATCGAGTTCTGTGCAACGGCGGCCATCGTCATGATCCATTTATCCCGCTTATCGGAAGAATTGATCCTGTGGATGAGTCCGCGCTTTCGCTTTATCGAACTCGCCGATCAATTTTGCACCGGTTCGAGCATCATGCCGCAAAAGAAAAACCCCGATGTCGCCGAACTGGCGCGCGGCAAGACTGGCCGGGTCAACGGCCATTTGGTTGCGCTTTTGACTTTAATGAAGGGCCAGCCGTTGGCGTACAACAAAGACAATCAAGAAGACAAAGAGCCGCTGTTCGACACCGTCGACACGCTGCTGATGACCCTGACTCTGTTCGCGGACATGCTAAAAGAGGTCACGGTCTACCCCAAGGCCATGCACAAGGCAGTGACGGAAGGTCACGCGACCGCGACGGATCTGGCGGACTATCTGGTCAGAAAAGGCGTCCCGTTTCGCGATGCCCATGAAATCGTCGCGCGCGCCGTGCGCGAGGCGGAGGAACAGCGATGCGATTTGAGCGCCTTGCCCCTGGACAGCTTACGAACCTTCTCGCCCTTGATCGAGCAAGACGCCTTGGCGCTCCTGACGCCGGAAGGCTCTCTGGCGGCCCGCGACCACATCGGCGGCACGGCGCCGAACCAGGTTCGCGCCGCTATTAAGCGAGCGAGAGGGAAACTAAGCGCGTAGCCGGGCTAGTTCGCCGCCTTAGGCACGTGTTCCCGGCACACCAATCGCGTCTCCGGCCCGGACAGTCGTTCGGCAAACAGGGCGCAATGGTGGGTGCGCTGGCTTTTCCGCTGACAGTAGATACAAGTATTGCAGACGCCGAAGGTTCGGGCGCCGTTGTAGCTTTGCAACATATAAAGTGTCTCGCGCAGGGCCGATACGCCGTTACGGATACGATTAGCGCTGATGTTGCGGGTTGCCGATTGCCACAGGGACGCCGGCTGCATCGCCTCCAGCATTTGATCCCCCAACGGGCTCAAGCGCAGGCGCACGACGCGCCGATCGACCTCGTCCTGATAGCGCTCGATGAGCCCGCGTCGGTCCAAAAGCATTAAACTCTGGGATACGGTGCCCTTGGTCACGCCGAGAAATTCGGCCAACGCCTGAGGTGTATTGCTGAAGCGGTTGGCCTGATTGAGGAACAGCATCGCCTCCAAATGAACCGGTTGAAGCCCTTCTTGCCCTACCACGCGGCGCATCTCCGCGCGGATCAGATTCCCCAAACGCTCCACCAACTGCAGCATCACCACCGGATTTTTGAGCATAACCAGGGAACCTCTAAATAGCCCTCAAATAGTATCGACTCGATACTAATTTACTAAACATGCATTTTATTAAAAAAATAGTGTCGACTCGATACAATCAGAATCCTATCTCACTGAATATTATGCATTTATCGGTCGCGATACGATCTTATTGCTCTCGTTAGATCAATCCGGGCCGTATCGCCTAAAACCATCTCGCGCTCTGAGAGCCAGTATCCATGCGGCTCTTCAGCATGTCTATTAAATTATCGCAGCAATTTCGCACGAATTTACTGGGGTTGGTCAGGGCGAATCTGGCGCCGACGCTGTGATAACATTGAGCCACATTTTCTCGATGAGCATACTATGGCCCGCGCAATTTGGCTAGCGATCGTCGCCCTTGTGTTGGCCGGCTGCGGCCTCAAGGGCCCGCTTACCTTGCCCGAACCGGACGATAACACGCAAAAAGAACAGAGAAAATGACTTTCCCCGCCATGGTTCGATGCATCGACAACGAGCTTTACAGCGAAGATTTATCGCTCACCCAGATCGCGTCAACGTTTGGAACGCCGAGTTACGTTTACTCAAAAGCTGCCCTGACGCAAGCTTATGCCGACTTCATAGCCGCTTTTGCGGGTCGCGATATGTTGGTCTGTTACGCGGTAAAAGCCAACTCCAACCTTGCAATCCTGGGGCTGTTCGCCCAGCTCGGCGCCGGCTTTGATATCGTCTCGGCCGGCGAGTTGGCGCGGGTTCTGGCCGCGGGCGGCGATCCGCGCAAGGTCGTTTTCTCCGGAGTCGGCAAACGCGCCGAGGAAATGCGCGCCGCGTTACGGCACAACATTCTTTGCTTTAACGTCGAATCCGAACCGGAGTTGATGCGCCTTAACGCAGTCGCAAAGGAACTCGGGGTGCGGGCGCCGCTATCGCTTCGCGTCAATCCGGACGTGGATCCTAAGACCCATCCCTATATTGCGACCGGTTTGAAACAGAACAAATTCGGTATCGCTTTCGAGGAAGCGCGTGCGCTTTACCATAAGGCGCGTTCGCTTCCCGGCCTCGATATCGTTGGCATCGATTGCCATATCGGTTCGCAGATTACCGACATCGCCCCCTTTGTCGATGCGCTGAACAAGGTGCTGCAACTGGCAGACGAACTGGCAAGCGACGGCATCACGCTCCATCACATCGACCTCGGCGGCGGTATCGGCATCCGCTATAAGGACGAGAAACCGATCATCCTTAGCGACTACGCCGCAACGCTTACCGCCCGTCTCGAAGGCCGCCCTCACCGACTCATCTTCGAACCGGGGCGTTCATTCGTCGGCAACGCCGGTCTGCTGCTGACTAGAGTCGAGTACCTGAAACGGGGCGGCGAGCGGCACTTCGCGATCGTCGACGCCGCGATGAACGACTTCCTTCGCCCTGCGCTCTACGATGCGTATCACGAAATCGCGGCGGTCAAAGCGCGGCCCAATACCCCGCCGGCTCTCTACGATGTCGTCGGACCGGTGTGCGAAAGCGGGGACTTTCTCGCCCGCGCACGCATGCTCGCCGTCGAGCCTGGCGATCTTCTCGCGGTGCTTTCGACCGGCGCATACGGCAGCGTCATGAGCTCCAACTACAACACCCGCCCGCGCCCGGCCGAGGTCATGATCGATGGTGCGACCGCTCATCTCATCCGCGCTCGGGAAAGCTTGCCGGATCTCTACTCGCACGAAAAATTGCTCCCCTAGCTTGACCACTCATCCGCGCAAAAAGAATCCCCCCTCCACATTTTCCACGATCTGGTACAAAACCCGTACAGTTGCATCAATTAGTATCGACTCGATACTAATCAAATAGAAATAGAGCAAAAAAGATGCGCGAAAACATTGATTTTCTGTGCATTTCCAAAACGCTTGCAATAGAATTCACGCACCAAGATAAATATCGCTAAGGGTGATGGTGGTTGAGGTTGTGGTCTTCACTCTGTCGATTCGCTCACCGATGCGCTTGGTCGTGTAGGCAACATCGCACGAGTCTTCACAGACCATACGGTAAAAACTTTATAAGGAGTTTATTTATGGCAACAGCAGCAAAGAAACCCGCGGCCAAGAAGCCCGCCGCTAAGAAGCCCGTAGCCAAGAAGCCCGCCGCCAAGAAAGCGGCTGCTAAGAAACCGGCTGCGAAAAAGCCCGCCGCCAAGAAGCCCGCGGCCAAGAAGCCCGCTGCTAAAAAGGCGGCGGCAAAGAAACCTGCAGCGAAAAAAACTGCAGCCAGCACTAAAGCGGTAGCCAAGAATCCGCCAGCGAAAAAAGCCGCGATAAAGAAGCCCGCGGCCAAGAAGCCCGAGGCGAAAAAGGCAACCGCCAAGAACGCACCGGCAAAAAAAGCGGCGGCGACAAAACCCGCAGCGAAAAGGCCTGCGGCGAAAAAGCCCATGGCCGCGCCGATGGCCCCCGCTCCGCTGATCAAGCCTATCTTCTCTTAAGGCTCATCCGCGAAACGCCGCCACCCGATTGCGCGGACTTACTGCGCAGTCGGGTGGCGGCGACTTCTTCCGTGTATTTCCTGACTGACAATAAACTCGCTGAGGCAGCGTTGCCTCAGAGGGCGGCGTTTTGGCGCGGTGTTGCCTTTCCCACTAAATGCGGACGCCCAACAACACGAGCAAAATAGATCCGTATGATGGGTAGAGCGCCCGCCAAACCCACCACGCGCTGCATGTAACCAAACCGCCAGATAAATTTCAGCCCCAAGGATGGGTATTGCTTGCGCGCTGCCCATCCTATATAAGCAACCGCATTTTGCATGCGCGGTGGTGCGCCTTCTCCGGAGATATCGATGACTAAACTACTCCCGGCGCTCCTACTTTATTCACCCGCATCAACCCACCCGCGCCATGGCGCTGCTTGCACTGGTACAGCACTTGATCGACGCATTCCAGCACCGCATCTAATGTCACGCCATTGGTCGGTACCTCGCCCAAGCCGATAGAGAGGCTAATATCCTGGCCGCGCGACTGCGCCACAGCTTTGACTTTTTCTTGGATTCGGCGGCCGACATATTCTGCTTCGTCCAAGGTGGTGTTCGACAAGATCAACACAAACTCGTCGCCGCCGTAGCGTGCTGCCACGTCATGCAATCGCAAGGATTCCCGCAAAACTATCCCGAACTCGCGCAACAACTGGTCTCCCGCCGGATGACCGTAGGTGTCATTGATGCTCTTGAATTTGTCCATATCGGCGAACATCACCACGATTTTTTCGCCGTGCTCTAAGGCGCGGTCGAATAGCCGCTCCGCGGTTTCGTACAAACCGCGCCGGTTCAAAAGGCCGGTCAGTGTATCGGTCGCGCTGGAGTGCTCCAACTGGCGCCGGCTTGATTCGATGCGTCCCATCAGGATATACGCGTAGATCAGCACGATGCCGGAAAAGAGCGTCAGAAAGATCATGCCCGGCGCCATACTGAGGCTGGAATTCATTTGTCGCAGCCCCAAGGTAGCCAAGCCACCGATGAAGGAAGCGATTACGCCCTCGGCAAAAAAAGGCATGCCGTAGCGCATGCCGTTACCGAGCACGACGAGAATAAAAATAATGAGTGTCGGCGGAATATCATAAGGATCATTCAGCACTGCTACCGATACGGCGAAAATGTCCAGCCACATGGCGAAACGATAACGCGGGATTGACCGCGGATAGCGCCTGGCGTGCCACAAGTTGAAAGTGTTGATGACCGAATACGTCAGGAAGAAGCCGTATATCTGCCCGCGCGACATGCCTATGTCGCTCGTTTTCTCGGAACTCGCGAAAAACACCAAAGCGATTGCGATGAACAAATAGCGTGTGAGGAACTGGACAAACTGTTCGTTCCAACTGGCAAAGCGAACCGAACCCGACCAGGTGTCCGACAGGCGCCGGTGCGAATTACGGCGATCGGAGTTCCCTTTACGGCGTTCGATCGAGTCGGGGTGATCAGCCATGGCCAAACTGACGTTTAAGGTTTCCGAGCAAAACTTAACTCCCAAGCTACCTCAAATCAAAAACAGCGTTGCCAGCCCCAGAAAAATAAAGAACCCCATACTATCGGTAGTAGCCGTCAGCAATACGCTGGAACCTACTGCCGGGTCTCGCCCCAACCGGTGCATGGTTAACGGCAACAGGGTACCCATTAACGCCGCCACCAGCAAGTTAAGCGTCATCGCGCTGGTCATCACCAGGCCCAGGGGAATGCTGTGGTAGAGCAAATAAGCGATAACGCCGAGTATGCTGCCCCAGAACAGGCCGTTTAGCAGGCTCACAGCCAGTTCCTTAACCAACAGCTTCTTGGCGTTAGCGAGATTGATGTGGCCTAACGCGAGACCACGCACGATCAGCGTCGTCGTCTGATTGCCGGAGTTGCCGCCGATGCCGGCGACGATGGGCATCAACGCCGCCAACGCCGCGAGTTTTTCGATGCTGCCCTCAAACACGCCGATCACGCGCGAAGCGATCAATGCGGTGACCAAGTTAATCGCCAGCCACAGCCAGCGATTCTGCGCGCTTTTCCATACCGAGGAAAATAAGTCCTCTTCATCGCGCAGACCGGCGAGGCCCAGCATTTGACTGTCGGACTCCTCGCGGATCACGTCCACCATGGAATCGACCGTCAAGCGGCCCACCAGGCGATTGAAGCCATCCACCACCGGCGCGGAAATGAAATCGTAACGCTCGAACGCCGAGGCCGCGTCCGCTGCCTCGTCCGTCGGCTTGAAGCGGGTAATCTCCTTTTCCATAATGTCGCCGACATTGGTGTCAGGATCTCGCACCAGCATGCGGTTCAGCGGCAACCCGCCAAGCAAATAGTCGTCGCGGTCCACCACAAACAATTGATCCGTGTGATCGGGCAATTCTCCGAGGCGGCGCAGATAGCGCAGCGCCGTCTCGATGCTGATATCCGGCCGCACCGACACGATCTCGAAATCCATCGCCGCGCCCACCGACTCCTCGGGATAGGACAACGCCGACTGCAAACGCGCGCGATCCTGGGCATCGAGACTTTCCAGCACATCCTGAATCACGTCCCTTGGCAAATCGGGGGCAAGGTCGGCAAGCTCATCGGCGTCGAGTTGTTCGGCAGCGGCGACCAATTCCCGAGTGTCCATGCTCGCGATCAGCGTTTCGCGGACTGAATCGGAGACTTCCAGCAGGATCTCGCCGTCCCGCTCCGCTTTGACCAGATCCCAAACGAGCAAACGCCGCGGCGGCGGTAAGGCCTCCAAAATCCGCGCCACATCGGCCGGATGCAAATCCTCTAGCTTTGCTTGCAGGCGATTTTTCAGATCCGCCAGGCTTTGGCGATGCACCAACGCTTCGACCAGCTCATGTTTCGGCATCGCCTGCTGGTGAACCACGTGCTCGATCAGCGCGTGCTTGTCCAGCAGCTCCGTAATGTCGCCGAAGGTACGCGCGATATCCTCCGCAGGACGCGGTTCGGTCTTTGCGAGACCGTCGTCGGTAGGCTCGTTCATCCCGTCATTCTAGGGAAATTGGCGTAGCGGCGCGTGTTTATTCTTGAGCCGACACGAGGCTAACAGACAAGTGGGGTGCGGCTCGCAGGCGATGCCGCGCCATTTGACGCACCGGTAATGGCTGATGGCGCGGTGATCAAAAAA
>Ga0180121_10001183_pt1 | contig 11037 bp, 14 predicted proteins | sample AntDrymUQ5402106_2_FD_129676 | JGI IMG/M metagenome (GOLD analysis project Ga0180121, IMG submission 129676) | Polar desert sand microbial communities from Dry Valleys, Antarctica - metaG UQ540 (21.06) (version 2) (version 2) | ecosystem: Environmental > Terrestrial > Soil > Desert | place...
ACCGGCACCGGGGAGGTGAGGAAGAAGAACGCCGCAGGCACCGGCCCACGTGCCTAACCTTGAACCCAGAGTGTCAAGGATCAGCCGACACAGATCTGTCAACAATCACCCGAAGGTCCACAGGCGCACCACGTTTCCCCAGGTCAGAGGCTCGCTCGGCCGTCGTGGATGCCGACCACGGGTGCGTCAGTCCGCAGGGAGTCCGCAAGAGCCCGAGCCGAGCCCTCGTCCAGGCGGTCCGCGACGGCGTCGAGGTCGTCATCGAACAGGCCCGAGTAGACGTCGAGGGTCATGGCAGCGGAGGCATGCCCCAGGAGCCGCTGAACGGCCTTGACGTTGGCCCCGGCAGAGACAAGCGAGCGAGGCCGCCGTGTGTCTCAGGGCATGGGGTGTGACGCCGTCCAGACCTGCCGCGACGGTGGCCGGGTCGAACACCTGACGGCGCCAGTTGCGAAGGCGCAGAACGCCCCCCGCAGGCGCCGGGAACACGAAGTCATCGGGTCCCTTGCCTGCCATCTGCTCGGCGAGCGCATCGACCAACGAGCGCGGGACGGGCACCGAGCGACGCTGATGCGTCTTCGGGGTGCCGAAGACGGCCCGGCCGCTGACCTCGGTGACGGACTCGGCGACCTCGATGCGACGCCGTAGGAGGTCGACACGCCGCACACATCGGGGCGGGTGGTCAGCGCTCGGCATTGTCCGAGAAGCGCAGCCGTGCCGCGAACACCCGCTGGGATCGGGTCCGGGCGCAGCGCGCTGCCGGAAGCGAGGACTGATGGCTGCGTTGCGTCGTACGGTCACGGCCGCCGAGGAGGCCCGGCTGGCCGACGGGTCGGTCGAGACCTGGACGACGTCCGCGGAGCGGAGCGAGGTCGAGGCGATCCTGCGCGACCGCGGCAAGGACGATCCCGTGGCCGCACGGGCACGTCTGGCAGCCCTCGACGCGAGCCCCGTCATGGCGTACATGGGCCGTGGTCGGGGCCTCGCGAGGGACGTCATGCTCGCGCTCTGGGGCATCGCCGCGAGACGTCGCCGTGCGGCGATCGCTGCGTGGGCTGCGCGGGCAGGTGTGCCCGCCCATCTCGCGCTGCGACGGTTCGGTCTTGACGGCACGATCCCGCGCAGCGCCATCACGCCGTCCGGCCGAGTCGGACCTGACCCGCGGGGTCAGCGGGGAGGCTGACCACGCAAAGCCACCGGCGAGCAGCCGCGGGAACCTCCTGGCCCGCGCTGCTCGCCGGTCTCATGCCCGCGCAGGACGGCGCAAACACGGGTCAGGGTGCATTGCGGCCAGCCTTTCCGTCTATGCGTCCCGGGGGCGGCGCGAGGTGGGGAGGGGGACCCCCCGCCTGGCGGGACTGTCTGACGAGGCGCTCGGTATCCGGCACTGCCGAGCGCTTGGATCTGACGCACATGCCGAAGAGCGGAAGTTCGACTCCGGGCAAACGGATCGAGGAGACATCCCGTCTCAGCAGTCGGCTCACCGCTTCTCTGATTCGCGTCTTTCCGGCTCCCCTCTGTTGTCAACTGGTCATCTGAGGGGTCTTCTTTGGCGAGGTGTTCAGGCGCATGGCGGCAGGTCGTCCTCGATCCGGAAGACCGGCGGGTCGGCGCTCGGCGCGACAAACGTCGCATAGCTCGTCGCCCCCGCCTTGCTCGTGACCAGCCCCGGCTCGTCGCCGCCCTCGACAAACACGGAACCGTTCGGAAGGCCCGGCCCGTACCTCTCCTTGTTGCACTTTGAATCCCAGACTGTCAGCGCACCGGACTGGATAGCCACTAGCACCAAGCCCGGGTGGTGATGCCAGCCGCTGGAGCCGCCTGCATCGATGACGATCTTCTGGACGAGGACGTCGGTCGGATCCTTCGTCCGGAACTTGACCCGGTCGCTGTTCAGGTGGACCGTCGTGTTGAGGTCCGCCTTGACGAGATTCGTCGGTGTGAATCCGGACGGGGTCGATGCGAACGCCGCAGTCCCGAGCATTCCGATCGCCAATCCTCCGACGGTCGCGGCAAGGAGGTGCTTGCGATTGAGCTTCATCTCGTACTCCTTTCGAGGCGTGCACGGCGACGGGGCGGTACCCTTCCCACCGCGGTGCTTTAACCCATGGCGGTGCCGGGTCAGTTGGCCAGGGGAACTCGGACACATCTGGGACTCCAGAGGCCGTGCGAGGAGGGCCTGGTGCGCCTTCTGACCCATCTACTCTGCTCCGAGATGACCACGCGCGCAATAGCACAGTTGGGCGGTTAGCCGCCAGCCGGGAGCAACTCGCGATGCAGGTAGTTGCCCACGCGAGGCCATCGCGCGCACGGCCCTCCTGTGGCCGCGACGCTCGGAATCGGGGCCCATTCGGGAGGTTCCATTGGGCTTGAACGCCGGTGGGCTGGGCGGCGTGTGGGATGCGGCGGAGACACCGATGTTGCTATCCACCTTCGAGCACATTGCACGTGGCGCCCTACTCCAGTGGTGGGACGAACTGGCCTCCGTGGCACAGGCCTAGACCGCAACAGGTCGAACGTCTGGCGACTCTCAGCAGGACATCCGCACCCCGCCGTGCGCGCGATGTGTTCAAGCAGGTGCCTGGTGCGCGCTGAGGAACACACGCACAGGCTCGCTGTCCGCGGACCAGGCGGCCCGCTGGGCCGAGCCTTATCGGCTGCTCGGCGCCGCGGGAATGGTCGACCGGTCCTACTCCGGCGCTATGAAGGAAATGGGTGGCCGTGGTGAGCGGTCGACCGTGAGGTTGAAGACGTCGGGGCGTCCATAGTGTCCGGCGACGTCCATGGTCCGATGGGCGCTAGCGGACACTGCCGGGTCGATGTCGGCGTAGAGGATGCCGTACTCGCGGTGCAGGGGACCGGCGACAACCTTGCCATCGGGATCGACGATCACCGAGTCACCGGAGTTGAGCCAGGTGTCCCGGTTCGGAAACAAGGTGTCGCGCGCAGGCAGCGCCGGCGGTACGTCGTCCGAGTTGAGGGCGCAGCCCGATCCGATGACCCAGCAGCGACCTTCCGAAGCGATGTGACGCATCGTGGCCAGCCATCCCTCGCCCTCGTCCCACGTGGACGCCACGTAGATCTGCACACCTTCGGCGTACAGGCTGTAGCGGGCCAGCGGCATGTAGTTCTCCCAGCAGATCAGCCCACCCAGCCGTCCGAACGACGTGTCCACCACGCGCAGCCCAGAGGCGTCGCCCTGGCCCCAGATCATTCGCTCCGGGTTCGTCGGTACGAGCTTGCGGTGCCGGTTGAGAACTACCCCGTCGCGGCCGATCGTGACCAGCGTGTTGTAGATGGTCGCGCGGCTGAACGAGCCCTCACGTTCGTGCACGCCGCAGACCACGACCACCCCGTGGCTGGCCGCCGCCTCCTGCACCGGCCTCAAGTCGTCCCCGGTGAGGTCCACGCTGTTGGCGAGCAGCTGAGCGTGGAGCTTAGAGGTGGTGTCGTAGTCACCTTGCGGGCGCAGGCCCCAGATCCACACCGGGTAACCGGGGACAAAGGTCTCCGGGAAGACGGCCAGCCCGGCCCCGGCCGACGCGACCTCTGAGACGGCGTCGACGACAATCTTGATCGTCTCGTCCCGGTCGAGCAGCACCGGTGGGCGCTGAACAACGGCGGCCGTGACCACATCCTGACCCACGACGCCTCCCGCCTAGCAGCCCACGATCCTCGGAAAATTGTAGCCGGGCCGGCCATGCCCAGGAAGCCTCCTTCGGAGGACCGCCTAGCCGCTCCTGTGTCGTCGCCGAGGCTCGGGAATGATCGAGCGATGGCCCGAAAGATGCCTAGGGGCGATGCGTTCAGCGCGATCCGTTCGGTCGCCTCGGCTTCGATCAACTCCAGCATCACCATCGGACCGGCACGCACCTTGGTCCCGACCGGGCCACGCAGATGCTGCGGCAACTTGTCCTGGACATTGCGGATCTTGTGCAGTTGACACCGGGCGAGGACCGGGTGAACAGACTCGGTCTACTTGAGGATCAACTCGGTCAAGACCTACATCCGCACCGCCTACCGCAAGATCGGCGTGCTTCGCCGCAGCCAGGCGGTGGGCTGGGCACTCGCGCACGGATTCGATGCCGCGCCGAAGCGATCGCTTCCTGACAGCTGATCATTGACGAGCCGGACGGGTCCGGAAGCCGTCGTGTAGCGCCTCGCAGAGACCGCCCGCGCGATCGCGGGACTTCGCGCCGTTCGCGCTCGAGGACCTCCTAGCCGAGTTGACCTGGCCTGTTTGCCTGCGGCGGGTGGAGACTAACGACCATGTCTTGCCGCATCGCTGCAATTGCTATCGACGCCGTGGAACCCCGAGTGGTCGCGGATTTCTGGTGCGCCGTCCTCGAATGGCAGGTGGTGGAGGAAGACCACGACGGCGTCAGCATCGCTGCGTCGGACGGGTCGTGGCCATCCATAGACGTCATGGCAGTGCCAGAGGGCAAGGCCGTCAAGAACCGGCTTCACCTCGATCTGCGTGCCGACGGCGTGGCCACGGCCGGCGAACTTGAGCGGCTTCTGGCTCTTGGTGCGCGACACGTCGACGTGGGCCAGGACCCGGACGTCAGCTGGGTGGTGTTGAGCGACCCAGAAGGAAACGAATTCTGTCTGCTCTCCCGCTCCGTGCAGGAAGTACAACGAGCGCCGGACGGGGCCGCGTCGTAGCAAACCCAACGGGCGCTTGCTGCCGGGCTCGTTCGAGAGCAACAGCCGCTAGACAGCCACCGTTGTCCTCGATCATCCGCATGCGATCGCGGTGGACGGTGAAAGCGAGGTCTACGTAGCTGAGCAAATACCGATCAGGTGTCAGCCTGACCCGGGCGGGAAGGTCTTGCGGACCTTCACCAACCCCGGGTTCGACACGTAGGTGCAGGGGTTCTGGGGCGTGGCCGTCGGACCCACGACATCGGTGCGTGTCAGCGGCTTGTCTGATACGGCGATGCGGTTGACTCCCACCCCGGGCTTGGCATGGAGTTCGTGGAGGTTCACCAGGCGGAGCAGTCGAAGGGGGCGGAGCAGCGGCAGGACGACCACCACCACGCACGTCCCGGACGCGGCCAACTGCCACGCTGGGGAGGATGGGGTAGGTGGGGCCAGCTTGTAAGGCTCCACCCGACAAGGGCCTGCGGCCGAGCCGAGGCTCAGAGGTAGTCGCGCAGGGTCGCGCCGCAGAGCGGGCATTGCGAGTCCGGCGCACGCGCGTCATAGCGGTCGATCTCGAAGCCGCACTCCGGGCAGACCACCGTGCTCGTACAGGCGCAGTACTCCGGCCCCAACGACGGCTTGCGGCTGCGCGACCAGACCGAAAACGCCGCGGCCGGCCCCAGGCAGAGCTACCCGAGCGAGGAGAACGGCTCGAAACGACCCGAGCTCGTGGTCACCTGGGCATGAGGCCGGCGTGGGCAAAATCTGAACCCTAGCCGCCCGCTCGTTCCGGGCGGAGTCTCCGCGGGTCGACCTCACGCGCAGGGTTGCGACGCAGGTACTCCTGCTCGAGCTCGGACTGCCGGCGGCTGTGGGCGTCGAGCGCGTCGTCGGAACCGTGGCGCAGCGTCGCGTGCCGAGTGGAGTGCAGAGTGTCCAGCTCCCGCAGGAGATCCTCGTCGGACAGCTCACCCGGGCCGGGGCCTGTGGTGTTGTCCTGCGTCATCCCGTGTCCTCTCGCCGCACGTGCCGTGGTTCGATCCTTGCTGCTACCCGTCACACCGCCTGGCAACGGGGGCACCAGAACAGGTTGCGCCCGGCCATCACCTCGGTGGCCACCGGCGTCCCGCACACCCGGCACAGCAGCCCATGGCGTCGGTAGACGTACTGTGCGTCCTCCGGGCGGACCCGCCCGGCCCTCGGCCGGTCCGCGGGCCGGGTGGTCACGATGCGCCCCGTGCGCACCCCGGCCTTCATCAAGGTCACCACGTCCGACCAGAGCGCGTCCCACTCGGCCCGGGTCACGGCTCTCCCCGGCCGGTGCGGCGACATCCCGGCGCGGAACAGCACCTCGGCGCGGTAGACGTTGCCGACACCGGCGATGACGGCCTGGTCCATCAGCAGCTGGCCCACGGGGGTGCGACTGCGCGACAGTTGTTCCCAGGCCCGTTCCGGCCGTGGCCGCCGTTGCAGCGGGTCCGGTCCCAGCCGCGCCTCGAGCAACGCCTTCTCGAGATCGGTCCACACCTCGACTGCCGTGGCGCCGCGCAGGTCGGCGTACGACCCGCTCCCCACCATGCGCACCCGCAGGGCACCCCGCGGAGGTGGCGGCGGCAGATCGCCGAAGACCCACGTGCCGTAGAGGCCGAGGTGGACGTGCAGCCAGAGCTCTCCGCCGAATCCGAGGAACAGGTGCTTGCCGTTGGCCTCGGCCCGGTCGAGCACCCGGCCGTCCAGCAGTGCGGCCCCGTCGGCGAAGCGGCCCTGCGGGCTGCTCACGGCCACCGGGGTGCCGCCGAAACGCTCGAGGTGCTCGAGGGCGTGACGGCGGACGGAATGACCTTCGGGCACGCCCCCACCGTAGCCAGCCGGCCCGGCACCTCGGCGTGGCTACTGCTCCCACCAGCGGGTGGTCGGCTCGCCCTCCTCGGCGAGGATCTGGGCCGACCCGGGCCCCTGTGCATCAGTCAGGTCGCACAGGAGCGAGAGCGGAACGTGGTCGTGGAGCATCGACATCATGGCCTCGTCGGCCTCGTCGGCCTCGTCGGTCCGGTCGTGCTCAGAACACACTGCGAGATCGGAGTAGGCGGTCACGGTCGGGTTCGTCATAGTCTTCGTCGTCCTCACGTCCTATAGGTCGGTCGGACCGCCTGTCGCACCGTTGCGCCAAGCAGGTGATCACAACGAACTACTCCGAGGTCATCGACGTGACCCCACCCCGGACTTGAGCAGCCGATGGTCAAGACCGGCCCATAACGACCGGTCACCAGGCCTGGATGCCCCAGGTGATCTCGTGCTCCTCGCCCGGCCCGAGCACCACGAGCCCGTCCCCCGAAACGAAGGCGCCGGCGGGACACGTCATCGGCTCGACCGCGAGGCTGCGCCGCCGTCGAAGCGGGTCGGGCAGCGGGTCGCCGCTGAACACCTGCAGCCAGCGGGTCGCCGGACCGCCCCACACCGTGGTCCCGTGATCTCCGGTCGGGCTCGCCATGGTCACCGCTACGCGGTCGTCGGCGCCCCCTTGCAGGTCGGTGAACGCGTCGTCGAGGACGAGGTCGCCGACCCGCCGCGGCTGCGTGAAGTCGTACGCCGTGCCCGCGACCGGCTCGGTGCCGACCGGGTTCAGCCGCTCGTCGGTGGTGATGCGGGTCGAAGCAGGCACGGTGAGCACCGTGTCGTCGACGAGATCGGTGAGTGCCTTCGCATAGCCGTGGAAGCCGGCGCCGTAGGGAGCAGGACGGTCGCCGTCGTTGCGCGCCGTGAGGGAGACCTCGAGCCCGTCGTCCCCGAGGCGGTACGCCGCGCGCAGCCCGATCGCGAAGGGGTAGCCGTCCTGCGGCCAGACCGTCGTCGTGAGGCTCACCCAGGCGCCACCACGTTCGGCCAGGACCCAGGGCTGCCAACGCACCAGGCCGTGGATCGCGTTGTGCCGGTGGGGTTCAGTCAGGGCGAGCTGCAAATCCTCCCCGTCCCAGGACCACGAGCCGTCGCGGACCCGGTTGGGCCAGGGCGCGAGGACCTGTCCGCGGCAGCCGTGTGCCATCTCGTGCGCCGCGAAGCCGTCGACGACCGGCCGCCCTGCCACGTCGTACGTCCGCAAGGTGGCGCCCACCTCGGTCACGACGGAGAGCTGATCCCCGTGGCTGAGCTCGTGCTGTACGCCCGACGGCAGGGTGGTCATGCTCGACATCATGCTGGGCTGCCGGGGGTCCACCTACGGATCCCCAGGTTGGCAGTGCTGGCCCGCCACGCTGCGGTGGCCGGCCGAGCGAGCTGGGCGCTGGGCAACCGCAGCCGCCGCGCGCTGTCGGGTCTTCGAACGCGTTACCGTCTGTCAGTTGCTGTTTCGCCTGCGCATAGTCGCTGAAGTCGATGTTTGCGGTGAAGTCGTGCGCATAGCGCATGTCGGCGACCACGAAGGCGACGTACGAGGCGCGCTCCCAAGCGGTGTCGAGCTGGTCGCGGAGACGGAACCCGGCGGCCAGCGTGCCCTCGACCAACGCCGGGTCGACGAAATAGGTCCCACCCGCCCGGTTCGCCAACTCCTTGAACCGACCCGGTCGCTTCTCCGGTCGGCCCTCCATGATCACGATGTTGCGGCGACGAACGATGTCGATGAACTCGTCCGGGTCTGCGCCGGTGCGCAACATCTCCGTCGAGTCCGCCAGCAGTCGGTAGGTGCCGATGACGTCGTGAGCGTCCTGGGGGCGGTCGGCGGGAATGTCCCCGTCGAAGACGATCCTGGCCGCTTCGTCAATGCCGAACTCGGTGCCCTCGATGAAGTTGGAGAAGTAGGCCTCGAAGAACGGCAGGAACTCGTACCGGCCGGGATAGGCCGGGTCAACTGGCGTGTTTTGTAGCGCAGCAGCACGCAATGCCTGGCTGAGCAGCTCAAACCGACGAACCCTCACTTGGTCGACCGGCCGCCCGGCTCGGCGCGAGGTGAGCGCCGAGGACGACACTCGTTCCGCGGGCTTCGTGCCGATCGCAACGCCCACCAGCGTCCGCAGAAGGGCCAGCGACTCGACCGGCACGTTGAGGGCCGGGGCCAAGCGTTCGGCCTCCTGGCGATATTCAGCCAGCTGCTCGGGGCCCTCGTTCTGGCAGATGTAGTCGATCCAGTCCCCCAGCTCGGTGTCGTCGAGCGTGCGCGCCGGCTGCCCACCACGTGCCCGGGACGGACGGCAGTTTTCGGCGAGCCCGCGCGCCTTCGACGCGAGGTGGACGCCACCGGGGTAGGCGATGTCGCTTGGTTGGGTGGCCGCGCCAACTCTGCTCCGCACAAGCAGCCTCGGCAGGTCCAGGTCGCGCTTGCGTCCCGGCCGGGCGAGGTAAAGCACTCCGTCGACCGGCGCGCCGGTCCGCGCGGATCGGTCGGTGATCACGGCGCCAGGCAATAGCCGCCCAACAATTTCTGGCCAGTGCCTGGAAACCGCCTCGTTCGGGTTACCGTCGGTGGTGTAGACACCGGGTGCCAGCCGTACAAGCTCGCCACGAGCGACCCGGTTGCTCAGCGTGGACCGGGCTGCGGCTCCGCTGAACACCAGGGTGCTATCCACGAAAACCTCGCAACCATTCGAACAAACTTGTACCTAGTGTATCCAGACCGAACAAATTCGTTCTTTGTTACGTTCGCTGGAGGCTGCTTGCCCAGTTGGACGATCCGCGCATATGGGGTGAGTGACGGGACTTGAACCCGCGACATCCGCGACCACAACGCGGCGCTCTACCGGCTGAGCTACACCCACCAGGTGCACCGCGCGAGCGCGGCGGGAGAAATCATACAAGTCACACAAGTCACACAGGCCGACGTCGGGCCGGTCAGGTGTGTGCCTGGGGCGGCTGTGCGACCCCGAACCCGGCGGCCAGCGCCTTCACGGTCTCGGCGTCCGGGCCGGGCGGTGCGACGAAAACCGCCTCCCGGTAGAACCTCAGCTCCTCGATGCTCTCGCGGATGTCGACCAGGGCTCGATGACCACCCTGCTTGGGTGGGGAGTTGAAGTAGATGGTCGGGAACCAGCGCCGGATGAGCTCCTTGATCGAGGACACGTCGACCAGCCGGTAGTGCAGATGAGCGTCGAGCTCTTGCATGTCGCGGGCCAGGAAGCCTCGGTCGACGTAGACCGTGTTGCCGGCCAGCGGGGCCTTGCGGGCGAGCGGCACGTGCTCGCGAACATAGGCGAGGACCCGGGCCTCGGCCTCGGCCAGCGTGACACCGGACTCGAGTTCGCTCAGCAGGCCGGAAGACGTGTGCATCTCGCGCACGACGTCAGGCATGGTCGCGAGCGACTCCTCGGGCGGCCGGATGACGACGTCCACCCCGTCACCGAGCACCGCCAGGTCGCTGTCGGTCACCAGCGCGGCGACCTCGACGAGCGCGTCGTGCTCGAGGGAGAGCCCGGTCATCTCGCAGTCGATCCACACGATCCGGTCGTTCCGTTCGGCCATGGTGATCACCCTACGACCTCACAGAACGTTACGAAATCATTACTCTGAGTACGGTTCGCCCGTCGGAGACGTGGAGCATTCTGAGGACAAGCGCAACGAAGGAGGCGCCATGGGCAGGGGCGAGACAGGCCGGCACGCGCTCCGCGAGGCACCGCTCCAGCTGGTGCCGGACCCGTCGGACGAGGGGGAGCAGTTCGGCCTGCGGGTCAACTGGCAGTCCGAGGCGGTCAAGATCGAGGCGGCGGAGTTCCTCGTCGCCACCCGGGTCCAGCACGACGCCCGCATCCGGGCGGCCCATGACCTCGAGCTGCTCCGCCACCCCGAGGAGCAGTAGAGGCGGCCGATTGCACAGGGGTGCGCAGCAGAGAGCGCGCCCGGCAGTGTCCGATGTTCAGGAGCGCGCCCGGCAGGGATCGAACCTGCGGCCAACTGCTTAGAAGGCAGTCGCTCTATCCGCTGAGCTACGGGCGCGAGGGCACCACGGTACCGACGAGAGCCACCGCCGTCAGGGCGTGAGGTGCTACCCGCACCGAAGGTGAGCGTGGCGAGGCACCGGCGGGAGGTGATCTAGGCGAGGATTGCCCCGTGGCTCCGGGCGTTGACACCTCCGCGCTGCTCGCCGCCCTCGAAGGGCTCGGCGAGCAGGTCGCGGCCCTGCGCCTCCCGCTCGACACCGCGGCGGCCGACTCGGGTCGCCGGCTGCGCCGCGAGGTCGCCGACCAGCTCGACGACTACGTGCTCCCCCGGCTGCGCCGCATCGACGCCCCCCTGTTGGCGGTCGTCGGCGGCCCGACCGGGGCCGGCAAGTCGACGCTGGTCAACACGCTGGTCGGCACCCGGGTGAGCGCGGCCGGGGTGCTGCGCCCGACCACGCGGGCAGCGGTGCTGGCCTACAACCCCGCCGACAGCGCCTGGTTCGAGCAGGCCCGGGTGCTGCCGGGGCTC
>Ga0180121_10001184_pt1 | contig 11036 bp, 9 predicted proteins | sample AntDrymUQ5402106_2_FD_129676 | JGI IMG/M metagenome (GOLD analysis project Ga0180121, IMG submission 129676) | Polar desert sand microbial communities from Dry Valleys, Antarctica - metaG UQ540 (21.06) (version 2) (version 2) | ecosystem: Environmental > Terrestrial > Soil > Desert | place...
CCACAGGTGGGCACCCGCGTCCCGGGCGGCCATGGTGGTGGCGTCGTCGTACTGGTCCCACGAAGGCCGGCCTCGCAGGGCTGTGCCCACCGCCTCGACCCGGGCGACGGGATGGTCGACGTTCGGGGCGTGCTCAGCGGCCGACACGATCACGGCGGTGGAGCCGTCCACCGGCGCGTCGCAGTCGAAGAGCCGGAAGGGCGAGGTGATCATCCTGGAGGCGTAGTAGTCGTCCAGCGTCATCGGGTCGCGGTAGACGGCCTTGGGGTTGAGGCCGGCGTTGCGGCGCGCGTTGATCGCGATCATGGCCAGCTGGTCGGTGGTGGTGCCGTACTCGTGGAAGTGCCGATGGGCGTTCAGGGCCAGCCAGTTGGCCGCCGAGTAGGCCCGGAACGGGATGTTCCACTGCATGAACCCGCCCATCCGGGGCGCCTGCCCCCCGCCCCCTCCGCCGCCGACGCCGATGCCCTGGCGACCGCCCGAGCCCTGCTCGGTGGACTCGGTGACCGTGCGGTACACGAGCACGTGACGGGCCAGCCCCGCCCCCACCGCCATGACTGCGTTCACGACCGCCGCCAGCTGCGCGGCACCCTCGATGCCGCCGGTGTGCCAGCTCACCTCGAGCCGCAGCGCATCCTGCACCTCTGGCGTGCCCGGCCCGCTGAAGCCCGGCGGGGCGCCGCCGCCGGCGCCCGGGTAGGTGGCGATGCCGTCGATGTCGGCCGGGGTGAGCCCGGCGTCGGCGATGGCCTCGAGGCTGGCGTCGATCGTGAGGTCGAGGCCCGTGCGGCCGAGGCGCCGGCCGACGTCGGACTGGCCGATGCCCGAGATGATCGACCGCCGCTCGAACTCCGTCACGTCGTCACCGGCTCGAACAGCGGGAACCACACGAGGTCGTGCTGCTCGAAGGCCACCTGCACCGGCAGGCCGATCTCGATGTCGTCGAGCGGGTGGTTGATGAGGTTGCTCGTCAGGCGCAGGCCCTCCTGCTCAGGGAGGCCGACCAGCACGATGGCGTAGGGCTCGGTGCTGCCGTCCCAGGACTGGTGGTTCACCGTGTAGGAGAGGACCTCCCCCCGGCCGCTGACGACCTCCGGGGCCACGTCGCGGCTCCCGCACTCGGGGCAGCGGGGAAGCGGGGGGTGCAGGTAGTACCCGCAGGCCTGGCAACGCAGGAACCGCAGCTGGCCGTCCTCCCCGGAGGTCCAGAAGAAGCGGTTCGACTCGTCGAGCGCGGGCTGGACTCTGAACGGCAGCTCGGCCAAGCCGCCCTACCGGCTCGCGGCGATGCGCTCGACCAGGGTCATGGCCGTGACGATGCCCTCGTCCTGGAACTTGTCGATGCCGTGACTGACCGGGGTGGTGTCGACGTCGGTGGCCTGGGCTCGGAGCGCCCCGACCGTGCACTGCTCCCGCGGGATGTGGCTGAACGCGTCGAAGCGGAAGTTCCGCATGGCGTTGAGGTGGGTGATGCGGTTGATGTCGTCCTCGGGCAGGCCGTCGAGGTACTTCATCGCCGTCTCCGGCGAGCTCGGCCACGTGCTGTCGGAGTGCGGGTAGTCGCACTCCCAGTGGATGTGGTCGCCGTTGAGGTGGTGCCGCACCTCCATCCCCGCCGCGTCGTCGATGAAGCAGGTGAGGATGTTCTCGTTGAACACCTGGCTCGGGAGCTTGTCGCCGAAGTCCTGGTTCGTCCACACGTGGTGGTGCTGGTACACGTAGTCGATCCGCTCGAGGAAGTAGGGCACCCAGCCGATCCCGCCCTCGCTCAGCGCGATCTTCAGGTTCGGGAACTTCCGGAACACCGGCGACCACACGAGGTCGGCCGCGCACTTCACGATGTTCATCGGCTGGAGCGTGATCATGGTGTCGATGGGCGCATCCATGGCGGTGATGACCGTTTCGGACGACGAGCCGATGTGCACGCAGATGACGGTGCCCACCTCCTCGCAGGCACGGAGGAACGGATCCCAGTGATCGCTGTGCCAGCTCGGGAAGCCGAGCTTCTCCGGGTTCTCCGAGAAGGTGACGGCGTGGCAGCCCTTCTCGGCCATGCGGCGGACCTCCGCCGCCATCAGCTCCACGTCCCAGAGCGGGGGGATCGACAGCGGGATCATGCGACCGGGGTAGGTGCCGCACCAGTCCTCGACGTGCCAGTCGTTGTAGGCCCGCAGGAGCTCGAGGGCGATCTCCTTGTCGGCGCAGGTGTAGAAGAGCTGGCCGGTGAAGCCGGCGATGCTCGGGAAGTTGAGGGAGCCGAGCATCCCGTTGACGTTCATGTCGCGGATGCGCTCGTGGATGTCGTAGCAACCGGGGCGCATCTGGTCGAAGGACAAGGCGTCGAGCCCGTACTCCTCGGGCACCCGACCGGCCACGGCGTTGAGCCCGACGTTGGGCAGGGCGTGGCCCTCGAACATCCAGACGTCGCGCCCGCCCTCGAGCGCCTCGACGCGCGGCGCCATTGCGGCCGCCTTCTTGGAGAGGCGCCCCTCGAACACGTTCGGCGGCTCGACCACGTGGTCGTCGACGCTCACCAGGATCAGATCGTCAACGTGCATGGAGCCCCCCGGGGTGATGTGACAGCGCTGTTAGATTAGCCGGATGGACGGCACCAGCATCGTGCGGCGCCCTCCCTTCGGCAGCAACCCGCTCGTGGGCAAGCGGGGCAGCGACACCCAGCGCAAGATCCTCGGCGCCGCCCTCGAGGTGTTCGCCGAGGTCGGGTTCAACGATGCTCGGGTCGAGCTGATCACCAAGCGGGCCGGCTGCTCGCGGCCGGCGTTCTACCAGTACTTCTCCAGCAAGGACGACGTGTTCTGGAAGCTGGCCGGCCAGCTCGGGCACGACATGGTGGCGCTGGGGCACCAGCTCGGCACCGTCGACCCCGACGCCGCCGGCGTGGCCGCCCTGGCGCGGTGGATCGACGAGTTCACCGCCCTCTACGAGGCCTACGCGCCGGTGTTCTCGGCCTTCCAGGCGGCGAGCCGCGACCACCAGCCGCTCGCCCAGGGGTCGAGCACGATCAGCGAGCGCTTGGGCGCCGACCTGCTCGGAGCCTTCGGCGGGCGCCGGAACCGCTCCGACACCTCGCTGGCCACCACCGTGGTGGCCGTGCTGATCCGGTGCAGCTTCTACTGGCAGAGCCTCGGGGCGACGGTGGGCCGGGAGCAGCTCACCGACGGGCTGGCCCAGATGGTTCACCGGCTCTTCGCCGGGACGATCGACGGCGTGAACACCCATCGTCAGCCCGTGGTGGCCCGGCGCGAGGGTACCCGGCCCACCCCACCGGTGCGTCCGGGGGACGAGGAGCGGCCCCTGCGCCCGCGCGGCGAGCAGACCCGCCAGCGGCTGCTCGACGCCGGCGCCGCTGTCCTCCCGTCGCGCGGCTACCACGACGCCCGGGTCGATGACATCGTGGCGGTGGCCGGTGTGTCCCACGGCAGCTTCTACCGCTACTTCGAGAACAAGGACGAGTTCTTCCGCGTGCTCGCCGAGGAGGCCAGCACGCGCATGGTGGACCTGCTCGGCGCCTTCCCGGCGACCGGCGACGCCGACGCCCTGCATGGCTGGCTGGAGGAGTGGTTCGACACTTACGAGAGCAACGGCGGGGTCATCAGCACCTGGCAGGAGATGCACACCGCTGACCCGCGCCTGGTGTCGTTCGGCCAGGAGGTGGCGGCCACGGTGGTCGGCCGGCTGATGGCGATGCTCGAGGCGCGCGGCTTCGGCGATCCGCTCGTCGACGCGCTGGCCCTGCTCGCCCTCGTCGAGCGCGGGCCCTACAGCGTGTACACCCTCCGGTTCACGAAGCGGGCGGACGCCATCGACGCCATGGTCACGATCGTGCGCCGCGGGCTGATGGGCCATCCAGCGTAGCGCCGTGGACTTCGAGCTCACCGAGGACCAGCTCGAGCTGCGGGACAACGCCCGGTCGGTGCTGGCGGGGGCATGCCCTCCGTCGCTGGTCCGCGCCGTGCACGAGGGGCGCAGCACCGCCGATGACCTCTGGGCGACCCTCGTGGGGCTCGGGTGGCCGGCGCTCGGGGTCGACGAGGCGCACGGAGGCCTCGGCCTGGGGTTCCTGGAGGTGGGCGTCGTGGTCGAGGAGCTCGGCCGGGTGGTGGCCCCCACCGCCTTCCTCGCCACCGCCACCCAGCTGGTCCCCATGCTGCGCGAATCCCCCGCCACGGACTGGCTGGCGGCGGTGGCCACTGGCTCCTGCACCGGCACCCTGGCCGTCGCGGAGGCTGGTCGCTGGGAGCCCGAGGCCGTCGCCGCCACCGCCCGCCGCACCGATGACGGGTGGGGGCTCCACGGCACCAAGACACACGTGCTCGACGGAGCCACGGCCGACCAGATCGCCATCGTGGCCCGCCTCGCCGGTACTGGGGGGAGCGACGGCCTGGGGGCCTTCGTCGTGCCGCGCTCCGCGCTGTCGGTCCAGGCCACCGCGGTCATCGATCCGACGCTGCCGGTGGCCACAGTCGTCCTCGACGACGTCGAGGTCGACCAGTCCGGTGTGCTGATCGAGCCCGGCGACCCCGACGCCCCGCGACGCATCGGTCGCGCCCTCGAGGAGGCCACCACCGCGATGGCGCTCTCCACCGTCGCCACCTGCCGGTCGATCTTCGAGACCACGCTGCAGTACGCCAAGGACCGGGAGCAGTTCGGCCGGCCCATCGGCTCCTTCCAGGCCCTCAAGCACCGGCTGGCCGACGTCTACCTGGCCGTCGAGCGAGCCAGCGCGCTCGCCTACTTCGCCGCCCTCACCATCGCGGAGGACGACGACCGGCGGGCGATGGCCACCTCGATGGCCAAGGCGGCCGCCGGCGACTGCCAACGACTCGTGGCCGGCGACGGGCTGCAGCTGCACGGCGGCGTGGGCTTCACGTGGGAGAACGACCTCCACCTCTGGCTCAAGCGGGCCAAGACCGGCGACCTCCTGTTCGGCACGGCCGCCACCCACCGCGCCCACCTGGCGCGCCTCCTCGGACTGGCCGCGTGAGGACGTGAGGCTCCGGTTCGACGACTCGGTGGAGGCGTTCCGGGCGGAGCTGCTCGACTGGCTGGCCACCCACCGACCCACCCCGGAGGAGATGGCGGCCGACCCGTCCTTGTCCACCGGCCACGCGCCGGCCTGGGCCCGCCGGTGGACCCGCACGATGTTCGATGCCGGCTGGCTCGTCCCCGGCTGGCCCCCGGAGCTGGGCGGCCGGAACGCCGGGCCGATCGAGACCCTCGTGTACATCGAGGAGCTGGCCAAGGCCCGGGTGCCACGCACCACCAACGTGCAGGGCCTCGGCATCGTGGCCCCGTCCATCCTCGACTACGGCACCCCGGCCCAGATCCGCGGCTACGCCATGCCGATCCTGCGGGGCGAAGCCACCGCCTGCCTCGGGATGAGCGAGCCGGGCGCCGGCAGCGACCTGGCCTCGCTCAGCACCCGGGCCGTGCGGGATGGCGACCGGTTCGTGATCAACGGGCAGAAGGTGTGGACCTCCGGGGCCAACTACGCCGACTTCTGCTTCCTGTTCTGCCGCACCGACCCCGACGCGCCGAAGCACAAGGGGATCTCGATCGTGCTGGTGCCGATGGACGCCCCCGGCATCACGGTGCGTCCGCTGCCGGAGATCATCCGTCCCGAGCACCCCGACCTCAACGAGGTGTTCCTCACCGACGTCGTGGTGCCGGCCGACCACCTCGTCGGCGAGCTCAACGACGGGTGGGCGATGGCCAACGGGTCACTCGCCCACGAGCGCGGGATGGTCTGGGTGAGCGCCGTCATGGGCCTGGAGGAGGCGATGGAGCAGCTCCTGCAGGAGGCTCCCGGACTCACGGCGTCGATGTCCGCCCCGGAGCGGGCGGTGGCCAACGACCAGATCGTGCGGCTGGCCATCGACACGGCCGCCGCCCGCTGCCTCGGGTACCGCGGCTTCGCCAAGCTGGCCCGAGGCGGGAGCGCTCCCGAGCAGGCGCTGATGAAGGTGTTCGCCAGCGAGGCGCGCCAGCGGGTGGCGCTGGTGGCGGCCGAGATCCAGGGGGCCGACGCCCTCGAGGTGGGAACCATCGAGCCCGACGGGCACCAGAGCATCGACGAGCCGCAGGGCACCTGGCTCGAGCAGTACTTCCACTCCTTCGCCAACACCATCTCCGCGGGCACCTCGGAGATCCAGCGCAACATCATCGCCGAGCGGGTCCTCGGGCTCCCCCGTGGCTGAGACGATCGGCGCGCTCCTCGCCGCGCGGATCGACGATGCCAACCCCGGTCTGGTCGCCGGCGAGGCGACCTGGAGCTGGGGGGAGGTGGTGGGCGAGTCGGTCGCCCGCGCGGCCCTCTTCGACGAGCTGGGGCTGGCCGGTCGGCACGTCGGCGTGCTGCTCGAGAACGTGCCGGAGTACGTGTTCCTGCTGGGGGGGGCCGCTCTGGCGGGCACGGTGCTCGTCGGCATCAACCCGACCCGTCGGGGCGGCGAGCTGGCGCAGGACATCCGCCACACCGACTGCGCGCTCGTGCTCACGGACGCCGGGCTGGCGCCGCTGCTCGACGGGCTCGACCTCGGCGTCGACGTGGTGGGCATCGACGGACCGGCGTGGGCGAAGCAGGTGGAGGCGCACCAGGGGGCCGCGCGGCCCACCGAGCTCCCCGACGCAGGCGCGCTCTACCTGCTGATCTTCACCTCAGGATCCACGGGCGCCCCGAAGGCGGTGCAGATGAGCCAGGGCCGCGCCGCTCGCACGGCCGCCGCCGCCGTCGGCTTCTCCCCCAGCGACGTCCTCTACTGCTCGATGCCCCTCTTCCACGGCAACGCGCTGCTGGCCAACCTCTTCCCGGCGCTCACCACCGGGGCCTCGGTGGTGCTGAAGCCGAGGTTCTCCGCCTCGCAGTTCCTGACCGACGTGCGGCGCCACGGCTGCACCTACTTCAACTACGTGGGTCGCTCGCTCTCGTACATCCTCGCTCAGCCCGAGACGCCCCAGGATGCCGACAACCAGCTCAAGTTCTGCCTCGGCTCCGAGGCCTCACCCCGTGATCGCAAGGAGTTCCGCCGACGGTTCGGCTGCTTCGTGGTCGAGGGCTACAGCTCCAGCGAAGGGGCCGTCGTCATCCAACCGTTCTCCGGGATGCCCGCGGGCGCGCTGGGGCGGCCGGCGGCGGGGGCCGACGTCGCGGTGATCGACCCGGAGACCGGCGTCGAGTGCCCGAGGGCGTCGTTCGGCGCCGAGCGCCAGCTCCTCAACGCCACCGAGGCCACCGGCGAGATCGTCGGGCGCGACGGCCTGTCGAGCTTCGAGGGCTACTACGCCAACGACGAGGCCAACGCCGAGCGGGGCCGCGACGGCTGGTACTGGACCGGCGACCTCGGCTACCGCGACGCCGACGGCACCTTCTTCTTCGCGGGCCGCACCTCGGACTGGCTTCGCGTCGACGGAGAGAACTTCGCCGCCGGCCCGCTGGAGCGGATCCTCGGCCGGTTCCCGGGCGTGGCGGCCGTGGTCGTCTACGCCGTGCCGGACCCGCGCACCGGCGACCAGGTGATGGCCGCGATGGAGCTCGACGCCGGGGCGTCGTTCGACCCCGAGGCCCTGACCGCGTTCCTGGTTGCCCAGCCGGACCTCGGCACCAAGTGGGCCCCGCGATTCGTCCGCATCGTCGACGCCATCCCGCTCACCGCCACCGGCAAGGTCGACCGCCAACCGCTCCGCACCGACGGATGGGCGACCGCCGACCCGATCTGGTGGCGTTCCACCCCCGCCGATCCGTACGAGCCGCTCACCACCGACGACGTCAGCGCCCTGCGCCGCGCCTTCGCCGAGGCCGGCCGCGAAGGGATGCTCCCGTGAGGTTCACCATCACCCACCCGCTCGTCACCCACCCGTACCACCCCGACCTCGTCACCGGCGCCGGCATCACGGCGGTGGCCACGGCGGCGGAGGCGGCGGGGTTCCACGGCTTCGGGTTCACCGACCACCCGGCCCCGTCGCAGCGCTGGCTCGACGGCGGCGGCCACGACGCCCTCGATCCGTTCGTGGCGCTCGGGTACGCGGCGGCCCACACGACCACGTTGCGGCTGATCCCCAACATCGTGGTGCTCCCCTACCGCAACCCGTTCGTGGTGGCCAAGGCGGCCGCCACCCTGGACGTGCTGTCCGGGGGTCGGTTCACCCTGGCCGTCGGCGCCGGGTACCTCAAGGGCGAGTTCGCTGCCCTCGGCGTCGACCACGCCGAGCGCAACGAGCTGTTCGACGAGGCGCTCGACGTCATCAAGGCCATCTGGACGGGCGACGACGTGAGCTTCGAGGGCCGCCACTTCAACGCCCGGGGCGTCACGTCCCACCCGAGGCCCGTGAGCGGTCCCCACCCGCCCATCTGGATCGGCGGCAACAGCGGCCAGGCCCGCCAGCGGGTGGCCGACCGGGGGGACGGCTGGTGCCCGTTCCCCGCCCCGGCCCTGCTCGCCAGGACCGCTCGCACCGTCGCCCTCGACACCCCGGACCTCCTGGCCGAGGCCGTCGACGACCTGCACGCCCGCCTCGAGGCCGCCGGCCGCGACCCGGCGTCCGTCGACATCGCCTTCACGGCCGGCGGCGATCCGTCGTCGGAGGCCTTCCACGCCGACGCCCACCTCGAGCGCCTCGCCGAGCTCGCCGCCCTCGGCGTCACCTGGGTCCAAGCCGGCCTCCCCGGCGACAGCCTCCAGCACGCCGTCGAGACCATCCAGCGCTACGGCGAGCAGGTCATCCACCCCACCTGACCGATCCCGGCCGGAGGGTTGCCACGCAAGGTCAACCCCAAGGGTGTCCGACCGCTGCCGGCGTGACGGGCTACCCGCGTTCGATCCGTGCGCTGGCGGCCGTGAGGGTGGGGTCGTGGCCGGGCTTGAACATGCTCCGCTGGCCGGCTCGCTCGAAGAGGATGGCGATGCGGGTGGAGATGGCGCTGGCCCGCACAAGGGCGAAGGTCTCGTACCAGTCGAGGTCGACGAGCTCCCGGCCCAGACCGTGCTCGAGCCTCGCGATCGCCTCTGCTCGGGTGCCGAAGCCGGGCACGGTCATGTCGGTGAGGTCGGTCTGCACCTGTTCGAGGGCGAGGAACCAGGCCAGATCCATCTCGGCGGGGCCGACGCTGACCATGTCCCAGTCGAGCACCGCCCTCGGGGCGCGGGTTGCCTCGTCGAACACGACGTTGCCGAGACGGACGTCCCCCCAGAGCACGCCACCCGGCGGTTCGTCGGTCGGGCGATGGTGGCGGCACCAGCGGAGGGCATCGGCCAGTGCCGGCGGCGGAGCGCCGTCGGTCGCCCAGGCGATGTAGCCGTCCCAGTACGCGACTTCGTCAGCGAGGCCCCGGCGAAGCCCGGTGGTGGTGGCGGTGTGGATCGTCGCCACCACATCGATGAACGACTCCCACACGGTTCGGCGGGCGGTGTCGTCGGGCAGGCCGAGCAGCCACGGGTCGGCCGGCGTGTACTGCCCGGGGATCGGCCCGCTGACGAACGGCATGGCGATGAACGGCGCGCCCAGGAACGCGTCGTCGGCCTCATAGCGAGCGGGGGCGGCGACGGGGACCCCGGCCGCCCCCACCGCTTCCTGGACCGCCGCCTGCTGGGCGAGGTCGTAGGTGGGGAAGATGCCCTCGCCCAGGGGTGGCAGTCGGACGACCAGGTCGCCCTCGACGATCAGGGTCTCGCAGGACCAGCCGGGCTCCGGACGGTCGATCAGCCCGACCGATCGATCGAGCCAGCGCTCGAGCCCGGCTCGCAGCTCGTCGAGGTCCCGCCGGACCGCGAGGCTCACAGGAAGCTGGCCTCCTCGGTGAGGCCGAGGGTGGGGTGCGGGCCGGCGAAGATGCTCTGGAGGTTGCCGATGCCGGTGCCGCCGCCCATGGGGTCGTCGACGCGCACGAGGTTGTCGCGCATCTGGTGGATCCGGCGGGCCGTGTCGGGATCGGTGCAGTCCGGGATGTGCTCCCCGTCGACGTGGAGGTCGCCCCGCCACTCGCCGTGCCAGTGGCCGTCGAGGCCGAAGTAGAGGCCGGTGCCGAGGTGGAAGCCGGTGTCGCCGAGGGCCGTGACGGTGAGCGGGCGAGCCGAGCCGTCGGCCATCGTGACGTGCAGCGTGGCGGACCGCAGGCGACGAGTGGCGTCGTCCACCTCGGGCTCGGCGACCAACGCCACGAACGGCTCGCGCCGGCCGTCGGGGTGCTCGATGCCGCCCTGCAGCTCGACGCGCTCCCAGCCGCCGATGCCGTGGCGCTGGTAGTAGAGGTGGATGCCGTAGCGGCTGCCGTCGGGGCGCTCGCACAGGATCGGTGACCACATGACCGTGGTCGCCACCCCAGCGGGGATGGGCGTGGCTTCGACGTCGGGCACCGGCTCGCCGACCATGTAGCGCACGCCCCACGAGTGGTCGCGCGTGGAGACCGCCGTCGCGTCGTCGAGCTCGTAGCGGGTGCCGTCGACCTCGGCCCACCCGGAGGCGGTGCCGATCTGGTGATAGCGGACGATGTCGGCGTCGAGGCGGATCCCGTCACGGCTGCGGTGGTGCTCGGGCTGCTCGAGGGCGGGGGGCACCGCGCCGGTGAAGGTCCACTCGAAGCTGATCGGGAGCACGTCGTTCGGCGCCAGGCTGAACCGGACGACGTTGAGCGGCTCGAGGACCTCGTAGCGGATCGGGCCGGTCTCGAGGCGCTCGCTGTCGGGCATGAGCCGCCGGCTCGACCGCACCGTCCACTGCTCCACGCCTCGGCTGATCCCGGCGTAGGCGTCGAGCACGCCGCGGTTCGGGTACTTGCCCATCCCGAAGGCGAGGCCCACCGAGCCGTCCTTCAGGGCCGCCATCGCGCACACCTTCTCCGTCCAGGAGCGGTCGGACTGCGACACCGTCGCGAACGTGTCGGTGATCTGGTGGTGGAAGGACTCGTCAGCCGGCACGAGGGGCCCGAGCGTTGTCATCGGGCGAGGACGCTAGTGACTACGGTCCGGGCCGTGGGCCTCGATCCGAGCGCGGTGCTGCTGACCGGGCGGGTCGCCGTCGTC
>Ga0180121_10001185_pt1 | contig 11035 bp, 7 predicted proteins | sample AntDrymUQ5402106_2_FD_129676 | JGI IMG/M metagenome (GOLD analysis project Ga0180121, IMG submission 129676) | Polar desert sand microbial communities from Dry Valleys, Antarctica - metaG UQ540 (21.06) (version 2) (version 2) | ecosystem: Environmental > Terrestrial > Soil > Desert | place...
GTTCAAACTGGCTTTATCATTGCACGCGACAAATGATAAGAAACGCAATGAGATCATGCCTATCAATGAAACGAATAACCTGAAGTCACTGATCGATGCGCTAAACTATTTCTACAAGCAAACAGAAAACGAGATTACACTCGAATACATCTTGTTTAAAAATACAAATGATAGCATTAAAGATGCAGAGGAGCTGATAAAAATATACCGGCAAGTGCCCGCAGACCTTGTGAATATCATTGAATACAATGCAATTAAAGAAGCAAAATTCTCCAAGCCGGATGAAGAAGTGGTAGAGAAATTTATGAGCTACCTCGAAAAAAATAAAGTAAATGCAAGACTACGCAGAAGCCGGGGTAAAGACATTGATGCAGCCTGCGGACAATTGGCAAACAAAGAGGTGTTGGGTGAAACCGAAATGTTGAACATTGTGTAGGAAATTACACTCTGACTATTCGATTTATCAATCTCAGAAAGGAATCTGGTAGTCAAACTTTATTTTTTGAAAGTAGTGTTCATTTCACAAGGTGTTTTTCGTTGCATGAAAAATATGCTGCTCATTCAGAATTAATAAACTCTTAATCAAGAGGCAACTCCTCCGGAATTCATTTCCATATATTCATAGCATATATTTCTTTTATCAATAACTTGTTGGTTAAACAAATGCTTCATGCATAAATCTTTTATATGTAAAACAAAAACAGCATTCCTTTCTACAATCCTGTTTTTTGTATGTTTTACATCCCAATCCCAGAATTCAAAAACAGAAATTTTATGGGATAATTACGGTGTCCCACATATTTATGGTAAATCCATGATAGAAATGTACTATGCTATCGGCTGGTCGCAAATGCATAACCATGCTAATTTAATTTTACAATTATATGGGCAGGCAAGAGGCAGGGCTTCCGAATACTGGGGAAAAAAATATTTTACTTCTGACAAACAAATACATCTTTTTAATTTGCCGGAACAAGCCAAAAAAATTTACAGCCGGCAAAAGCCATCAGTTAAAGGTTACCTGGATGCTTTTGTTCATGGTTTAAATGCCTATGCGAAAGCCCACCCGGATGAAATCGGAAAAGAATTTCAACAAGTATTACCAGTTACTGTACTCGATGTATTAGCACATAATATAAGAGTTATCAGTCTTGAATTTTTAGGGGGTAGTGATATAGCAAACAGCAAAAGATTGATAGAACCGGGTTCTAACTCAATAGCAATCAGTCCCTCAAAATCCGAATCAAAAAATACCCTGCTGCTCACTAATCCGCATTTACTCTGGGCAGATCTGTTCACTTTTTTTGAACTTCATATCAATGCACCCGGTTTAAGCGCATATGGCGTATGCTTAGTAGGGTTTCCCCAATTAAGTATGGCTTTTAACCAAAACCTGGGGTGGACACACACCGTAAATACGATTGATGCTAGTGACAGGTATGAACTTACACTTAAAGATGATGGATATGTACTTGATGGCACCACAGTACCTTTTGAAAAAAAATCGGTTACCATAAAAATGCGACAGGATGATGGCACAATCATGGAAGAAAAAATGCTTTTCAAATATTCACAACATGGGCCGGTGATCGGAGAGAAAAATGGTAAAGCGTATGCTGTGCGGATTGCAGGTTTTGAAAACTCCTTTATCGCCGAGCAGTATCATAAAATGGCAAAAGCCAAAAATCTGGCAGAGTTTGAATCTGCTGTAAAGATGTTACAAATGCCCCTTTTCAATATTATTTATGCAGATAATAGGGGTAACATCTTGTACCTCTTTAATGGAAATGTTCCTGTAAGAACGGAAGGCGACTGGAAGTTTTGGAATGGAACAATAGATGGCACATTATCAAAATATATATGGAACAAAACACATTTATATAAAGATCTTCCAAAAGTATTAAACCCGGCTACAGGATTTGTACAAAATGCGAATGATCCCCCATGGACAAGCACCTTTCCTGTTGCACTAGACCCAAAAAACTTTCCTGCATATATATCGCCTGTGGAAATGGGTTTACGTCCGCAACATGCAGTAAATATGATAAAAGAGGATGCCTCTATAAGTTTTGATGACCTTATAGCTTTCAAATTGAATACGGAGATGGAAGCAGCAAACAGGTTTTTAGATGATTTGCTTTCAGCCGTTGAACACTTCCCGGATAGTCTCGCAATAAAGGCCGCAACAATTTTAAAATCCTGGGATAAATCAGCCAATGCAGATAGTAAAGGTGCGGTTTTATTTGAGCAATGGTTTCGCAAAATAAATAAAGACATGTTTGCAAAACCCTGGAATATTGATGCGCCGGTAACAACGCCTGATGGTTTAAAGGATCCTAAAAAGGCCGTGGATTTACTTACACAGGCTGCAAGAGAAATTTTAAATAAATATGGTTCGCTTGATATTGCTTATGGTGATGTAAACAGGTTCAGGTCAAATAATGTGGATTATCCCGGAAATGGTGGATTAGATAGAATGGGTGTTTACCGGGCTATGGGTTTTAGAGAGGACAAGGATAAAAAGAATCGGGCTGTTGCCGGAGATACTTATGTGGCAATTACAGAATTCGGAAAAAAAGTAAGCGCAAAAGTTTTGTTGAGTTATGGCAATTCATCACAACCGGGAAGCAAACATTCAGGTGATCAATTTCAATTATTATCGCAAAAAAAACTACGCCCCGCCTTGTTAGTTAGAAGTGAAGTCTTAAAAAATCTTGAAAAAAAAGAAATAATTACAATTTCAATACACAATAAGTAAAACTATGAAATTGGAATAGTTAATTAATATCATACATACGCCTTACTTCATAAATCTTATCTCACCTATTCAGAAATTTTTTATTTCTTAACCTTATTGTCAATCCAATCTTTTGTCGCTTTAACCAATAAAGCCAGGATATTTTGCTTACCGGCTTTAAAAGCATGATCCGCTCCTTCGAATTTTACAAGTGTTGCCTGTGAAAGTGAAGAACAAACTGATTCCATTAAACTCAAGGTTGCCAATTCATCACGCGTGCCCTGTAAGAAAAGCATGGGCACCTTTACATCCTTTAAATGTTCCGCCCGTTCTACTGAGGGCTTGCCAGGCGGATGCAGTGGAAAGCCATAAAAAATAATCCCCTTCATTCCAGGAATAATGTGAGCTGACAAATATTGTGAGCTCATTCTTCCGCCAAATGATTTGCCGGAGACAAACAGAGGCAGGGAAGGAAATAATTGCATCGCATGATTGATAGCAGCTTCGATGGATTTATGCGCTACCGCAGGCATATCCGGTCTTCCCTTTTTGTTTTCGATGAAAGGGAAATTAAACCGCATAGTGGCGATACCAACCTCAGCAAGTGATTGCGCAAGGGAAATCATAAATGGATGATTCATTCCAGCACCCGCTCCATGCGCCAGTGTCATGATGCAATCACTAACCTCAGGAATGAAATATTCGGCGGAAATCATCCCGATAGAAGGAGAAACCTGCAGTGATAGGGATTGGGTATTCAATGATGTTAATTAATGTTCAATGATGAACAGCACTCAACTGATCCTGCACCCATTCTACAATTTTATCTTTTCTGAAATCAAACCATAACTGCCTGTACTCACCCGAATTATCGATCTGGGAATTAAATGCGGCAAATGGCTTACTTCCGGCAATAGCTTTTAGAAGTCTCACTTTAGTGGAATGGGTAGCAAGGGAAGCGATAAATTCTTCCATCACCCTGAAACCCTCGGTAGAATTCATTCGCTCAATTTCAATGTATTTTTCAGGATCCTTATTTATTATTTCAATTTCCTCCGGCTGTAATTCAGTTTCAGTCTCAGGATAACAATCCTGATCAAGGAAAGCGATCACTTCATGTGTGTCTTTATGAATGAAGCATTTAAAACCAGCTTCCAGGTTATCTGCAATGTCTCTTAATATTTCTTTTGAAAGTTGCATAACAAAAAAGTTTAAAATATTTGATGAACAGGTTTGCAGCTAATACTCGTTATTTCTCTTATTTCCAAACAGGTGACAAAATAAAAATACAAAACTTCAGGGTTGAGTGAATCTTCTTTTATTTATCGGGAGTGGTCAGGGACTACTGTCAATAAACCCCGATTAGAACCAAAATTCATAAATTGTTGGAATATCATAAAAAATTATCTTTTTCTTTCGATAATATTTTGGGGGAAGTTGAAAGTCTCCTATTTTATTATTGTAATAACAAATAAATACGTTAATGAAATTTTTAAAACTACCCCTGCACTTTCTTTCGAAAGGGTTTATCAGCATCCTCGTTTCATGCAGTTGGATAATTTCTTTCCCTTTGCAGGTAACATCTCAAACTAATAATCAGCCACTTTATAAAGTTTTGACTTTAACCGGTGAAAAACAAGGATCCAGGAATCTGCCACAAGACCAGGGTATGACAGGGATCTGGCAGCGATTACTGAAACTTAAGACTACTGCCAGTGTACTTCATACACAGGCTCATCCAGATGATGAACATGCTGACCTGTTAACCCTTCTAAGCCGGGGAAGAGGGGTACGCACCGCTTTGCTTTCCCTGAACAGAGGTGAAAGCGGGGGAAATGTTTTAGGAGCAGAGTTTTTTGATCCATTAGGTTTATTACGTACTGAAGAATTTTTACTGGCAGGCAGTTATTACGGTTTAGATGATTTGTATTTTACCAGGCTGGTAGATTATGGTTTTTCAAAACGGGTTGAAGAAGCCTATGACAAATGGGGGAAAGAAAATGTGATGAACGAGATGGTTCGTGTGATCCGCATCAACCGCCCATTTGTTATCATTTCTCGATTTCATGGCTCTGCTCGGGATGGACACGGCAATCACCAGGCAGCAGGAGAGATCAGTCAACTGGCATACGAACTTGCCGGTGATCCCACAGCATTTCCTGATCACATTTCCAAAGAAGGTTTACGGCCCTGGAAAGCATTTAAATTATACAGGGGTGGTGTCAGGGCAACCGAACATTCAACAATACAGTTGAATACTGGCGTATACAGTCCCTGGTTAGGAGAGTCGTACAAGAACTTTTCTTTATTGGGCTATAGTTTACACCGCTCGCAGGTGGGAGGCAATCGTAATGTGGTAAATGGACCTTTCATCCAATATTATGAGCGCCTGAAAAGCCGGGTAGATACTATCCAAAAAGAAACCAGTTTTTTCAATGGGATAGATACATCCATAACCGGTATTTTTAAAACTACCGGGGAACCTGCTCCTTCAGCTATTTTGTCCTTATTATCAGAAATTTCAGCAGATGTCGATCAGGCTATCAAATCATTTCAACCACAAAATCCGGCTTCTGTTATTCCATTTCTTACCAATGGTTTATCCAAAACACGGGCAGCTATAAAAATGATTACGAACCAGCAGGAAGCGCTTTTTTTATTACAAATAAAAGAACAGCAATTTACAGATGCAATTCATACTGCGTCAGGTATACATCTGCAGGCAATGGCTGTTCCGCAGGGAACCAAAGAAAGAAGAAATTTTTTCGAACCGCAGGCAACTATGGGCCTTGCTGTTGCAGGTCAACCTTTCAAAGTAGAAGTGTTAATAGTAAATAATGCACCAATTCCGGTTGAACCAAAAATTATACGGCTCCTGTCTCCCTCCGACTGGAAGATTGAAAACAGTCAACAGGAATTAAAGCTGTTACAAACCAATGAAAAAGTGGAGCCGTCATTTATTGTAACTGTTCCGGCAAATAATATTTATTCTCAACCATATTTTGCCCGTAATTCTCTTCAGGAAAGTTTGTATCAATTGGGTGATCAGACATCTGAGAATTTACCCTGGAGTACACCTCCATTACAGGTTTCGGTTTCGTATGTGATCAATAATGAACTGGTGGAAGTTCGTATGCCGGTGCAGGTGAGACAGGCTAATTTGCCATTCGGGTACAACAAATATACTTTGAAAGTAGCGCCTGCCATTGCAGTGAATCTGCAACCTAAAGCGGTTGTGATTCCCAGGAACAGTAAGAAAAAAAGTTTTACTGCACAGATCGAATTGATTAATAATTATGAGGGTCCCATGAATGGGGAGCTTACCCTTAAAGTTCCAGCCGGCTGGGATGTGCAACCCTTACGATCACCTTTTACTTTTACGAAAGCAGGAGAAAAGAAAAATTTCCATTTAAAAGTTTTGGTACCTGCAATAGAAGAAAAAAATTACGAGATACAAGCGATCGCCAGTGTGAATGGCAAGACCTATACGCAAGGATATAATCTAATCAGTTATCGTGACATTGATCAGGCTTTATTATACCATCCTGCAATTGCCACCATCAAGGGGATAGATGTGAATGTTGTTGCTGATCTGCAGATCGGATATGTAATGGGAGTTGGAGATGATATACCTGCAGGACTTCAGCAATTAAGCGCAAAAGTTCAGATGCTTACAACCAGCGATCTTTCTTCAGCGAGGTTAGAAGCTTTTGATGTGATCGTAGTTGGAACAAGGGCTTATGCCGTTCGCCAGGATCTTCATACCTATAATCAGCGTTTACTTGATTATACAAAAAATGGTGGTCACCTGATCATACTGTTTCAAACGCCTGAATATATTCCGGCACGTATGGCGCCATATGTTGCAGAATTGCCGGGCAATTCAGAAGAGGTTTCTGAAGAGAATTCTCCAATAAAAATATTGAACGAACGACACCCGGTATTAAATTATCCAAACAAGATCACTTTGAAAGATTTTGATCATTGGGTAGAACAACGAGGTTCGAAATTTTTCTCCAAATGGGATACCACCTATGTACCAATTATTTCCACCCAGGATGTTGGACAATCTCCGCAAAGTGGCGGATGGTTAATGGCGAAATATGGAAAAGGCAATTATACATATTGTGCGTATGCGTTTCACCGGCAGTTGCCATACGCAACAGAAGGCGCATACAGGTTAATGGCTAATTTGATTTCTTATGGGAGAAAAGATGTGAAAAAGAAATAAAAAAGGAAAAACATTAGTATAAAGTCCTCGAACCAGATGTCTTGGTGATTATTGAAATGCTTTTGGTACCATATCCTTTCCTTCGTCTTTCCTGCTGTTCTTGTTCGGACTTGTTTGGTTGAACGGGCCTTTGAGCGAAGCATCACCGAACATGGGCCGAACAACCTCCGAACAAATTTCATAGTAGACCCTAATTTTGTTGAGTCGATTATAAAAAGCTCATCGTTAAAAGTATAACCCCCTTTCATGCAAATAGCAAAAATGGATTTACCATGTTTCTCAAAACAACCTCTCTGCTCATCCCCGGAGAATAACGTACTTAATGATAACCCAAAAGCCGGGTTAATGCGCTGAAAAACTTGCATTACCTTTACACTTCCTGTTGTAAAACAGCAAAAATTCACCCATCATGAGTAAAAATGCTTTTCAACGGTTTATCGACCGGGAAGAAAAAGGCTCCAAGAAAAAAGAAAGAATACGCCAGGAAAAAAAATTAGTCAGGAAAGAAACAAAGGAATATTTCGCCAAGAAAAAGGCCGCATTCAATACGGGTGTTCCGGTCGAAACAAAACCTTCTCCTGTTTCCACGGGTAATAAAATCAGCAAGCCATCCAGACCTTCACCTTCTGTAACTGTTAACAGTCTCAAAGATCCAAAAGGTAAAGACAAAACCATTCAATCAACAACACCTGTAAAACAAGAAAGGGGAACAGCTGCCTCCCAGTTGCCCCTAAATAAATTTATTGCACATGCCGGTGTTTGTTCCAGGAGGGATGCGGCTGAACTGGTAAAATCGGGTAAGGTGACCGTCAATGGAAAACAAATCATTGAACCGGGGTATAAGGTTACCGGAACCGATGAAGTATTTGTTCAGGGGAAAAAAATAGTCATGAGTAGGAACCATGTGTATATCCTGCTGAACAAACCGAAAGATTTCCTCACCACCACCGAAGATCCCCAGGGGAGAAAAACAGTAATGGATATTGTGAAGAAGGCGACAACCGAACGAGTATATCCCATTGGCCGGCTTGACCGCAATACAACCGGTGTGTTACTTTTAACCAATGATGGGGAACTCGCACAGAAGCTTTCTCATCCGAGTTATCAGGTAAAAAAGATCTATGAAGTAAGGCTCGACAGACCGCTCACGAAAAAAGATTTTGATACCATTCTCAATGGTATCACTTTGGAAGATGGTTTTATTGCACCCGACTCACTGGCATACGCAGACGCTAAAGACAAAAGTATCATCGGCATTGAAATTCACAGCGGCCGCACCCGTATCGTCCGTCGTATATTCGAACACTTGAAATATGACGTCCGTAATCTCGACCGGGTCATGTACGGTCAGCTTACAAAAAAAAATGTCGAAAGAGGTAAGTGGCGATTCCTGACAGAGAAAGAATTGCGATTGCTGAAGTTTATGAATGCTTCGTATGGGAAGAAGCAGTGAGCCATGAGCTTTGAGCAGTGACTGAAGGTTGTCAGCAGTCAGTTGTCACCATCCCATCAATTATTCCTGTAAAATCCTGTATTATGAATGTTTAAATATTCGAACAGTGCTCACAGCTCATAGCTCAATGCTCAAAGCTCAACGCACCACTCAAATGCATGGAAATACTACTTGAAAACAACGACTTTATCGCATTGAACAAACCGGCAGGTTTACTCAGTATTCCTGACAGAGAAGGAAAGGAGATCAGCCTGAAGATAATGCTTCAGGAAAAATATGTCGACATCTATACCATTCACCGTCTCGATAAAGGAACAAGTGGTGTGATCCTCTTTGCAAAAAATGCCAGCGCACATCAATTCTTATCTGCTGCATTTGAAGAAAGAAAAGTAGAGAAATATTATACAGGGATCATCAATGGAACACTTTCCATTAAACAACAAACGGTTGACCAACCTCTGATGCAACATCCCGGTAAGAGCAGCCTGATGATCATTCACAAAAAAGGAAAAACGGCTGTTACAGATGTACAGGTGCTGGAAGAATTTGGCAAATACTCTTTCCTGGAATTCCGGATTCACACAGGTCGGACTCACCAGATACGCATTCATATGCAATACCTCGGGCACCCGCTCGTGTGCGATGAATTATATGGAGATGCAAAACCTGTTCTGATCTCTTCTATCAAAAAAAATTATAAGCTATCGCAAAACGAGGAAGAAGAAAGACCGATCCTGGCGAGACTCGCCTTGCATGCACAAAGACTTGTCTTTACGGATGATACTGGTCATCAACACACCGTAGAAGCTCCACTACCAAAAGATTTCAGAGCCTTGTTGCAGCAATTGAGGAAGTGGAAGAAGAATTAAGAATTAAAAATTAAAAATTAAGAATTTCTGCAGTTCAAAAACTCTGGTAAACCAAAAAGTTACTCAGTTATAAGTTATATATTATCCAACCTGAACACAAATCTGAAACTTTTTGCATTTTGAATTTTTAATTCTTAATTCTTATAAACTACTCCATTCTTCATCACAAACCTCACTCTTCCCATTGCCTGAACATCTTTCACGGGATCACCTGTAGTAGCAATGATATCTGCGAATTTTCCCTTTTCAATACTGCCTACGATGTCTGAAATTCCCAACAGGTCTGCGGCAGCTACAGTAGCTGACTGAATGGTTTCCATTACCGGCATCCCTGCTTCATGCATGTACACGAATTCGAGCCAGTTTTTACCGTGTGCATATACGCCCGCATCTGTTCCGAATGCAATTTTTACTCCTGCTTTGTAAGATTTTGCAAATGTGTTTTGGATCTTTGGTCCGATAGCCAGCGCTTTGGGTGTTACTAAATCCGGATAATAACCAGGTTTCCTTGCAGAATCCCCCACTGCTTTCCCTGCTGTAATAGTGGGAACATGATACGTGCCCTTTTGTTTCATTAACACCATTACTTCTTCATCCATAAGTGTTCCATGTTCGATGGAATGTACTCCGGCAAGTACCGCTCTTTTCATTGCTTCCTTACCATGGCAGTGGGCAGCTACCTTCAATCCATAGTCTTTTGCAGTTTCCACAATTGCTTTTATTTCCGCTTCTGTGAATTGTGGATTTTCCCCGCTCTTGGCCACACTTAGCACACCTCCGGAGGCAGTAATTTTTATCAGGTCTGAACCTTCCTTATAGCGTTGCCGAACTGCTTTCATGCATTCTTCCGGACCGTTTGCTACACCCACATCTGCTCCCGGATCTCCCATGAGATCTCTCCGGTATCCGTTTGTAGGATCTGCATGACCACCGGTAGTTGCAATAGATTTTCCTGCAGTGAGGATCCGGGGACCTTTTATCAGACCTTTGTTGATCGCATTTCTCAAAGAAATGTTTACGCCTGAACCACCCAGGTCTCTCACGGTAGTAAAACCGGCCAACAGGGTACGCTCAGCAAATACAACTGATTGAAATGCAAAATCAGCCGGATTGAAAGTGAACGTTTCCATATACTTATTTGGATTAGTTTCCGATTCAATATGTATATGGGAATCAATAAGACCAGGCATCACCGTATTTGATTTTAAATCAATAACCTGGTCAGCTTGCACATTGATATAACCTTTTACTACCTCTATGATCTTGTCCTTTTCAACAATTACTGACATTTCTGTTAGCATTTTGCCGGCTTTGACATCTACCAGCTGGCCGCAATGCAAAACAATTCTTTGAGCGTCTGCCTGCAACTCAGATAAAACCAGTAAGAGTATAAAAGTGTATTTCATCACGCTGAAATTTTTTTAAAGGTATTGTCACAAAAGCAAAAAGGGCCATGCGGCCCCTTTATTTATTTCTCGAAAGAGATTAATCTTTATCTGGTTGCGGTGTGTATCTCAAATAAGGTTTTACTACTTTCACTCCTTTAGGAAATTTTTTGATCGCATCGTCCGTAGAAACGGCGGGTACTACAATTACATCTTCCCCATGTTTCCAGTCTGCCGGAGTTGCGACACTATGTTTTGCTGTCAGCTGAAGAGAGTCAATTACCCGTAGCACTTCGTGGAAGTTTCTTCCGGTAGAAGCCGGGTATGTGATCATCAGTTTGACTTTTTTATCAGGCCCGA
>Ga0180121_10001186_pt1 | contig 11033 bp, 12 predicted proteins | sample AntDrymUQ5402106_2_FD_129676 | JGI IMG/M metagenome (GOLD analysis project Ga0180121, IMG submission 129676) | Polar desert sand microbial communities from Dry Valleys, Antarctica - metaG UQ540 (21.06) (version 2) (version 2) | ecosystem: Environmental > Terrestrial > Soil > Desert | place...
GGTGCTTCAACGCCGTCACTCGTGCGGAAGGCTTGCCAAGCGCGGTGCTCGTGCGCGGCGTCGAGCCTCTCGAGGGCATCTCCCTGATGCGCGAGCGCAGGCCCGGCGCGAAGAAAGACCACGACCTCACCAACGGTCCCGGAAAGTTGTGTGACGCCCTTGGCATCGTCGGCGCGATGAGCGCGAAGAGCCTGCAGCGCGGCCAGCTGGTGCTGAGAGCGGGCGTGCCCGTTCCGGACGAGTGCGTGCAGGTCACTTCACGCATTGGCATCACCCGCGCCGTCGACTGGCCGCTGCGCTGGATCGTGCGTGGCAACGCATACGTGTCACGCGGCAAGCCGAGTTGAATCGAGACAAAAAAACGGCGCCCTTTTGGGCGCCGTTTCCTATCGTTGCGCGACTCCCCGGCTAGCGGGAGCCCGTTCCGCGGTCGATCGAGCTTCCAAAGTTGTAGCGGACACCGAGCTCGAAGAGCGAGATCACGCTTCTGACGAGGAACTCACTGCTCGACGGCAGCAGGGTCTCCTGGGCAAAGAGGGCAACGCGTCCGCGCTGAATCTGGAGCCCGCCCATCGCTACCACCGCGCCACGACTGCGGCGATCATCGACCTTGAAGAAAAACGCGTCGTTGGGCGCTGCGTTGACGCTATCTCTGAGGATTCTCGCATCGCCGAAGGCGGAGATCGAGTAGCCGATGCCGCCATAAGGCGTCAGGGTCCCGAAGCGGGTCCCGAAGTGGCGCGGGAACGCCAGTGCTGCGACCGTTATCCGGCGCAGGTCGTTGACGCGCACGGTCCGCTCGCCGGTTTCCGATGCAAAGTCAAACACCTGGACGTCACGCTCGAAACCCGCCTGATCGTACGATACGTACAGACCGCCCTTCGAGCGGGTGATGAACCAGTCCAGTCCGAATCCGGGAGTAGTGGTGCTTCCCCGGCTAGCGGTGGAAAATGTGTTGAACCCGCTCTTCACACCCCAGAACCAGGAGTTCTCGAAAAGACGTGCTTCCTGTGCGCCGGCCGAGCCGGCAATTGTCACCGTAACTGCAATTCCAACGACGAGTGCTTTGATTTTCTGCATGTAGGCGTCCTCTAGATTATGCCGAGCTTCTTGCCGACAGTCTTGAAGGCGGCGATCGCCTTGTCGAGATCGTCGCGTGAGTGGGCCGCGCTGAGCTGGCAGCGAACGCGCGCCTGGCCCTGGGGAACGACCGGAAAGCCGAACCCTGTCACAAAGACGCCTTCCCCGAGCAACATGTCACTCATTTGGATCGCCGTCGCCGTTTCCCCCACTATAATGGGCACAATCGGTGTTTCCCCGGGCAGCGGCTTGAATCCGGCTTCCGAGATTGCCTCCCTGAAGTAGCGGGTATTCTCACGCAGCTTCGTCACGAGGTCCGGGTGGGCCTCGAGGTGCTCGATGGCGCAGAGCGCGCTCGCCGCGACGGTCGGCGGCAATGCGTTCGAGAAGAGCTGGGGTCGCGACCGTTGCGTGAGCATGTCGCACAATGCCTCCGGTCCGGCAACGAATCCGCCTGCCGCACCGCCTAGCGCCTTGCCGAGCGTCGACGTAATCACATCCACGTCGCCGAGCACGCCGAAATGCTCCGCTGTGCCGCGCCCTGTCCTGCCGAGCACACCCGTCCCGTGTGAATCGTCCATCACGACGATCGCATCGTACCGCCGGGCAAGCTCGAGGATCTCCGGCAGCCTGGCGATGCTTCCCTCCATCGAGAAGACGCCATCGGTCCAGATGATCCGGCGCCGCGCGGTCTTTGCGCCCTCGAGCTTCGCCTTCAGGTCGTCAAGATCCGAGTGCGCGTACACCGCCGTCGTGCACTTGGTTATCGCCTTTGCGAGCCTGATCGAATCGATGATCGAGGCGTGGTTGAGCGCATCGGAAACCACGAAATCGTTCTGCTCGACGATCGAAGCGGTGAGGCCCTCGTTGGCGTTCCACGCAGACACGTAGCTGAGCGAGGCGGGCGTGCCGACCAGACGCGCGATCGCCGTTTCCAGGTCGCGATGCACTGTGAACGTCCCGCAGATGAAGCGAACGCTGCCGGTACCGGCGCCGAACCGCTCCAGCCCCGCGATCCCCGCGTCCACAACCTCGCGCTCGTTGCTGAGCCCGAGGTAGTTGTTCGAGGAGAGGATGACGACTTCGCCGCGTCCTTCCATCTGCACACGCGCGCCCTGCGGCGAATCGAGGTAGTTGAGCCGCTTGTAGACTCGGTCCGTCTTCAGCTTCTCGATCGCCTCCGTCAGCTCGGCGTCGAAGTTCGGGTTCAGTGCCACTCTCGCCTCTCGTTGTTGTGCGCCGAAAAACCGCTCAGGCGATCTCGAAGATAACCTTGCCCGCTTCGCCGGACTTGATGGCGGCGATCGCGGCATCCGCTCCCTCGAGAGGAAAACGGTGCGTGATGACCGGCGTCGGATCAAAGCTTCCCGAGCGGAGAAAGCGCGTCATCTGGTGCCACGTGTCGTACATGCGCCTGCCAACCACGCCGTAGATCGTGAGACCCTTGAAGATGACCTCGGTCGCAAAATCGATCTCGATCGTTTTCGAAGGTATGCCGAGCATCTGCACCCGCCCGCCGACCCGCACCAGCGCGAACGCCTGGTGAACCGCCGACGGTACGCCGGACATCTCGAGCACGACATCGACGCCGAGGCCGTCAGTGGCGTCCTTCACCACCTTCTCCGCCTGTTCCGGCCGCACCGCGTCGGTCGCACCCATCTGCCGCGCCAGGGCCAGCCTCGTCTCGTTCACATCGGTGGCGATGACGCGCGATGCTCCCGCAGCCCGGCAGATCCCGACCGCGAAAATTCCGATCGGGCCGCAGCCCGTCACCAGCACCGTCGCACCGGGAATGTCCGCCGTCAGCGCGGTGTGAAAGGCGTTTCCCATCGGGTCGTGGATGCCGCCGACGTCGAACGAGATCGCATCGTCCAGATGCCAGACGTTCGTCGCGGGCATCGCTATGTACTCGGCGAAGCAGCCGTCGCGGTCCACGCCGATGATGCGCGTGTACGGGCATACGTGTGCGTTGCCGGTACGACAGAGGAGGCAGCGTCCGTCAACGATGTGACCCTCGGCGGTTACGCGGTCGCCTTCGCGCACATCCGTGACCAGCCGCCCCACCTGCGCGACCTCGCCGGCGAATTCATGGCCGACGGTAAACGGCGGCTTGCAACGGCCGCTCGCCCACGCATCCCAGTCATAGATGTGGACGTCGGTGCCGCAAACCCCGGCACGGCGAACGCGAATGAGCACCTCGTCCTCTCTGATCCCCGGTTGCGGAACATCCCTCAGCTCGAAGCCGGGACCGGCGGACTGCTTGACCAGCGCTTTCACTTACACCAACTCCGTTGAGAGAAAAGGCACCCGCGCGCGACGAGTTTCTAACCTGCCATGTGTCGGCCCGATTCGGAAGAGACGAAGATGCACGGTCGACGGTGCGCGCCGAAAAGCATTGCAGGCAGATGACTTGCATTCTATATTCGCGGCGTTACGAAAGCACATGCGTATCGTCGCATGCACATCGTGACAGCGCGTGCCGGTCAGGACGCGATGCAGGATTCTCCGGTTCGCATCGGATCCGGCAGATAGCTTTACTTCATCGTGGAGAGACACAATGGCAGCAGCGAAAAAGAGTGCACGCAGAAAGAGCGCAGCCAAGAAGGGCGCCGCCACGCGCGCCCGTAAGGGTGCCGCTCGCAAGGCCTCGGCCCGAAAGGGTGTACGTACGCGCGCTCGCAAGGGCGCCGCTCGCAAGGCCTCGGCTCGCAAGGGCGCAGGAACGCGCGCTCGCAAGGGCGCCGCACGCAGGGCTTCGGCACGCAAGGGCGCAAAGAAGAGAAAGTAGCGTCGCTCAGATGGCATAACGGGAAAGCCGGCTGAGAAGCCGGCTTTTTTGTTTCCGCGTGCAGGCAGCGAGAGTCAGCGCGAATATCGCGCGGTCGCCAGGTGGGCAATGCGCCCGATCAGAGCCGCATACTCCATCCCGGACTTCTCCGCGGCCCGGGCAAACTCGCTCTTCTGCTCGAGATAGCAGTTGGGATTCGCCTCGATCACGTAAATCTCCTCCTTCGCCGTCACGCGCAGGTCGATGCGGGCGTAGTCCCTGAGACGAAGGGCGTGAAAGCTGTCGATCGCCACCTTGTTGATCTTCTCGATCAGGTCGTCCGACAGGTCCGTTGGAAACACTGACTCAGTCCCCTCGAACTCGGCGCCCTTTTCGTCGCCGTCGTCCCCCCACTTCGCCTCCCAGCTCGCGATCTTCGGCAGGTCCTTCGGATACTTCGAAAAATCGAGCTCGATTATCGGCAGCGCCATCGCCTTACTGTTGCCGAGCACGCCGACGTAGAACTCCCGGCCATCGATGAATTCCTCGACAAGCACAGGCGACTGGTACTCTGTCTGGGTGCTCCCCATTACCTCGAGCAGTTCCTGGATGCTGTTCACGATCGACTTCTGCGTGATGCCGAGCGAAGCGTCCTCCTGCGGCGGCTTGACGAGAAGCGGGAACTTGATGTCGCCGGCCCAGTCCACCTGCCCCCTGTACATCGTTGCGAACTTCGCGGTGAGGATGCTGTGAAAGGACAGCACCTTCTTGCTGAGCGTCTTGTCGCCGGCGAGCATCAGGCCGGAAGGACTGGAGCCGGTGTATTGCAGATCTATCAGGTTGAGCAGTGCGGCGATGTTCGACTCGAGCGCGCTCCGCCCCCTGAAAGACTCGGCCAGGTTGAAGATGAGGTCGGGAGGATCTTTCTTCAGCGCATTGATGAGCGGCTGGATTTGAGCATCCACGGACAGGCGTCTCGACTTGTGCCCTTCGGCCTTGAGCGCGCCGTCGAGCTGGTCGAGGACCGGATCGACCGGCGGATCGAGCGCATCCTTGCTGTGCAGGACGGTGATGTTCACGAGTCGCCCGGCTCGGCGGTTCCGTCGATGGCGTCGGTATACCTGTAGTTCATCATTACCGCCGTTCCAAATGCAGTGAGTTCGATCAATGTCGAAGCTTCGAGGCCGCCGAGTCTCAGGCGCAGCTCCTTTCCGCGTGCGGCGAGAAAGTCGACGAACTGTCGCACGACAGAAGGGTTTTCGCCAGTCCAGTAGGAAATCCTTGTCACGACCTCGCGCTGGTGACGCACGATGAAGTCGTAAGCCTCCACCCCGGCTGGCGCATCCGTTTCGGCAACGAAGATCGTCTTCAGATCTCCATCGAAAAGGCGGGGATCGCGGATCGGGATGCTTTCGTCGTCCTCTTCATAGTGTTCGGCGACGGTGTACTTCATCGACGCGACGGGCAGGTCGTCCTCGCTCGGCTCGGGAACGACGGGGATCTCCTGTGCGACTTCGCCCATCACGCGGTCCATGTACTCGAGCTTCGTGAGCGCGCCCCAGCCTTCGTAGGCGCTTCGCCAGTCCAGGCCGGGCGTCAGCCAGACGGCAAACGTCTCCGAGAAATCTTCGTCAGGATGTTTTTGCGCGTACCAGCCGAGTATGTGGCGGACGTGGTCGTGAGAAAACGGATTTGCGCGGTATCGGTCGCGGTAGGGACGCGAGTACGGCCCGAACATCTTTCGCCAGTCGGCGCGATCGTAGAGACGGTACGCGTAGTTGAATGCGTGACCGGCTTCGTGGCGGAGGTATCGCATCGATTCTTCCGGCGTCTCGACGGCGGATGAATAGTCTTCCTCGATGCGGGAAAGGCGCGTGTCGGCGAGATAGAAGGGAACGCCGATGAGGGGAGTTCCTTCCGGGCATCCCCACTGGTCGCTCAGGTAAACCGGTGGACGGAAGGCGAGGCCTTTCGCCGCGAGCTCGACGTAGAGCTGGTCGATCAGCTTCTCGAGCAGGGTGCCGCGGATCTCCAGCCCGATATCGGAAATGCGCTGCGCTAGCAGGGCGTTGCGCTCACCTTCCCAATTGGGGCTCGGAGTCTCCACGCCGGCGTGTGGGGCAATCCTTGTACCCAAGCCGAGCGGTCGGGGGAACTCCTACCGCCTCTGGCAGGTGCAGGCGTGTGTCTCGATGTCATCCCAAAAAAAAGCCCCGCGACAATCGCGGAGCCTGACTACCCTACTTATAGATAGGAGTGGAGTCCTTATGCGGCCCGGGTGGCCTGCTCGGAAACCGGCTCGGGCACGGGACCCCAGATATAGGCCGCAAAACGGGGTGTGGGCTCCGTTCTGTCGCCGCGCGAGATGATGATGCCGATGGGCTCAGCCGAGCCCGATTCCTTACGATCCTTCTTCATGCTTACTCTCTCTGGTGAGCTGTGACGGCTCATGTATAGGCACCCGCCGTGCCCAGGTGGACGCTCAATCCAACTTGTTGTTAACAAAGGACTTGGAAAAGCGGGGGTGGTAACAGAGAGGAATTGTGTATCATTACGACACACGGGTGTGGGACACGGTGTGTCTAACCGACACGTCCCTTAGCTGGCTGTTTTTCTTGCCAGGAAGTTCTTGGACTTCTCCGTCTCGTCCTCGACCGAGATCGTCCAGCCCTTATACTGCCGCCTCAGCTCGGCGACCGAAACTCCACGCTTGCCGGAAACGATGGTTCCGACCAGGTGGACGCCGCCCTCGCGTGTTGCGCCCTGGAGAACTTCGAAGGCGCGCACCCGTTCTTCCCCGGAGAGCCCCGCGAATGCTTCCGGAGTGCAAATCACCGCCGCCAGCGAACGGGCCGGATCCCACTGCGAGAGGTCGGCGCCACAGCCCTGAATGCGATCCGTCAGGCCCGCCGCATGCGCGGCGTTCATGACGCGCTCGAGCGGCGATGCAACGCTGTCGACCGCCGACACTGTGCATCCGTGCGCGGCGAGGTAGAGCGCGGCGCGCTCGACTTCTCCGCCGGCAACGAGGACGTTGGATTCAGCGGGCGGATGTATTTCGCGGGCGAGAATTCCGTCAGGCCGGATTCCCCAGTGCTCGGGACGGCGGTACTCGGCGAGCAGCTTCAGCCGCTTGCGCCGCCACGTGTCGTAGGCCGGGAGACGCAGGCGCTTGCGGATGATCCGGTCCACTTCCCCCCAAAGCATCATCTCGTCGAGCACGAGCTGATCCTGATCGCGCATCTGCGCTGCCGCCTCGTCGCCGATCTTAAGGATGGCGGAGCGCGGAATCGATTCCTTGTAGTTCTCGATCTCGTTCTCTACGTACAGCTCGTACTCGTACTTGAGAGAGCGAGGTGCGTTTGGCGGCATGACATCGGGAAGGAGACGCGCTAACCAATTGTTTAAGCTAGACCGCTTGCAAGCGCCCGCAAGAGTTATTTTGACAATCGACGAGCGCGTGCTGCTCGATTCCCTCCGCCACCAACGCAACAGCAGACAATAGTGCCTGAGCTTCCTGAAGTCGCCGCCGCGGCGCTCGAGCTGACGAAAGCCGCGCTCGGAAAAACCATCGCCGCGGTCCGCCCCGTTCACTTCGCGATGAAGAAGAAGTTTCCCCCCGCCGATGCGCGCCGCGTCAAGGGACGGCGCATCGAAGGCATCGAGAGACAGGGAAAGCACCAGCTGATTCGCCTCGACAGCGGAGACACGCTCGTCGTTCACTTCCGCATGAATGGCGACTGGGAGATCGGTACCACGGGCGAGGAGATCGATCGTTTCGCGCGTGGGGTGATCGAGCTAACCGACGGAACACGGATCTCGCTGATCGACAGTCGCGCGCTCTCTTCCATCATGCTCGACCGCGAGGGGTCTTCGTCGCTCCCGAAGCTCGGCATGGATGCGAATGATCCGGGCCTCAATGCCGCGCACCTGAAAAACGTGCTCGCGCGCAAGAAGATCGGGATCAAGCCCGCATTGATGGATCAGGCCGTCCTCGCCGGGCTCGGCAACATCTACGCGGCCGAAGCACTTTGGCGGGCGGGCATCGATCCAACGCGCCCAGCATCCTCCGTTTCCCCGGCTAAGCTGGCAAAGATCGCCGACTCGATTCGTTACGTGCTTAGTCCCGAAGCGGCGATCCCGGGGCGCTACACCGACGGAGACACCGAGGGCAGGTTCGCCGTATACGGGCGCGAGGGAGAAAAATGCCGGAAGTGCGGGACTAAAGTCTCGCGCATCGTCCAGGCGGGACGATCGACCTACTTCTGCAAGAAATGCCAGCGCGGCTAGCCGCGATCAGTCCATCGCTTCGAGCAGCGCCCCCTTGATGTAGCCCGTCTCGGGAACGGTAAGGAGCTCGGGGTGATCGAGCGCCTGCCCCGTCACCGTCCGTATCGCGATCCGCCTTCCGCTGTCTCGCGCGGCGTCAGCCAGCATGTCGAGGAAGAGTGGTTTCGTCAGGTGAAAGCTGCAGCTCGCGGTGTAAAGCATCCCGCCGCGTGCAAGCAGCCGCATCCCGCGCAGGTTGATCTCCTTGTAGCCGCGGAGGGCGGATGGCAGAGACGCGCGGGTCTTCGCGAAAGCCGGCGGATCGAGCACGATTGTGTCGAAGCGCGCGCCTTCCTTCTCCCTCTCGCGCAGGTAGTCGAAGGCGTCGACCTCGACGAATGAAATGTTCTCGAGGCCGTTGAGCGCGGCGTTGTCGGCCGCTCTCGCCAGTGCCTGCGCCGAGCTGTCGAGGGCGGTGATGTGCGCCGCGTTGCGCGCCAGGTGAAGCGCAAAGGAACCGTGATACGTAAAGCAGTCGAGCGCCCGGCCGCGCGCGATCGTCCCCGCGAAGCGCCGGTTCTCACGCTGGTCGAGGAAGGCGCCCGTCTTCTGGCCGGTCCAGGGCGCGGCGAGAAATTTCACCCCGTACTCGTGGACCTCGATCTCACGCGGTACTTCGCCATCGAGCAGCACCGTTTCGCGCGCAAGACCTTCCTTGCCGCGCAGTGGGACATCGTTGCGGGCGAGAATCCCGGCAGGGCGTACAATCTCCCGCAGCGCGCTCACGATCTCGCCGCGAAACCTTTCCAGTCCCGCGCTCATCAGCTGCACTACCAGCCACCGGTCGTAGCGATCGCAGACGAGCGACGGCAAGCTGTCTCCCTCGCCATGTGTGAGCCGGAACGCATTGGTATCAGCGGCGATAGATTCACGCCGCGCCGCCGCCGCCGCTATCCGGCGATGCCACCACTCGCCGTCGATCCTCGCTTCGGGATCGGGATCGATGAGCCGCAGGGAAATTTCCGATTGCGGACTCCAGAGTGCCCAGCCGAGGGGGCGCTGCCGGTTGTCTTCGACGCGGACGGCCCCAGCCTGAACGGAAGGGCGCTCGGTCACGTCGGTGCGGTAAATCCAGGGATGCCCTGAAGCCCAGCGGCGCGCGCCCTTGATGTTTACGCGGGCAATCTCGCTCATTCCACCAATGTAATGGTCCCGGCGTTCGGCCCCGTACGCTTCTTGCGAATGGTAGTCGCATGCGCCGATTGATCCCCCTCACGATTGGAGCCGTCGCGGCAGGGGCGGGTGCGGTGGCGCTCCGTGAGCACCGCGATCGCGCGCTCGCCCACCGACTGAGTGCCGCCACGCTGGAGACGCTGCTCGACGCCATCGAGGCAAATGATGCCGTGACCGGCCGGCACGTGCGGCGCGTGGCTGCCTTTTCGCTGATTCTCGCCGAGGCGGCGGACCTCGATGTGAGGACGCTGCGCAGCATCGAGCGGATAGCGCTCTTCCACGACATCGGCAAGCTTCACGAGGCGCTCACGGACATCTTTCACGAGACAACGAAGCTTACCCCCGAAGAGCGCCGCGCCGTGATGACGCACCCGCAACGCGGCGCGGACGTTCTCGCCCCGCTGTCAGGCTTCTATCCCGACTTGGCGAAAGGCGTCGCCGCGCACCACGAGCGCTGGGACGGAACCGGATATCCGCGCGGGCTCAAGGGAACCCGCATTCCGCTGACGGCACGCGTCGTCGCCATCGCCGATACCTTCGATGCGATCACGCACCAGCGGCGCTACAGCGCCGGCCGGAGCTTCAGCACCGCGATGGGGGCGATTGCCGACGGACGCGGGACACAGTTCGATCCCGAGCTCGTAGATCTTTTCCTGAGCCCGCCCGTGGCGGAAGAAATCGAGCAGGCAATGCGAAAGGCTAACGGACCTCAGACGCGGCGCATGAACCGCCGCGTCCACGAAGTGAAGCGCGCGCCCGACATCACGTTCCGATGGCGGACGCGAACTGGCGCGTCGCACTCTCGGGATCGAGCGAACTGAAGATTCCGCTCGAAACAGCGACGCCAGCCGCTCCGGCGGCAACGAGCCTGCCCGCCGCGAGCGGATCTATGCCTCCAACCCCGACCGCCGGCAGGCTGACCAGCCCCGCGAGCCGCGCGAAACCTTTTATGCCGATGGCACTGCCGGCGTCGGCCTTTGTCAGCGTGCTGCTCACCGGCCCGACGCCGACGTAGTCAGCATCGCGCGCGTTCGCCAGCTCGTCGTCGGACCCGAGCGACGCGCCAATGATGAATCCTGATGGCGCAAACCGGCGCACCGCGACGACGGGAAGATCCGCCGCTCCGACGTGCACTCCCGCCGCGCCCGCCGCGAGCGCGATGTCGGCGCGGTCGTTTACGATCACCGGCACGGAGACGGCCGCGATGATTAGCCGTGCGATCTCCACGCACTCACGCGGTGAGGCGCCTTTCTGGCGGACCTGCACGCACGTCGCGCCGCCCCGGACAGCGGCAGCGATGCGGTCCACGAATTCCCCGCGCTCTCCGTTGAGCGAGGGGGTGATTGCAATGAGTCGGAGCACGCGCGGGTCTAACATCTGCAGGTGACCGGAAGGTAACCCTCAATGGTGATCTGCGACTGAGACTTCTCCGCACCGCACTAATCGACGGCCTTCGGAAGCTCGGTTGGCTGTCCCTGACGCCGGCAATCCTCGCCTGCGGCAAGGGTGGCGAGTCGACCACGCTTGCGAGCGACAGCGCCGCAACGCTCGAGTCCCGCGCGCTCAAGCAACCGCTCGACTTCCGGCTTACCGAGGAAGGGTTCGCCACCTGGAAAATCGCGCAGGACAAGCTCGACGCCCTCGAGCGAGACCGGCCGGCTCTCTTTGCCGCGAGCTCCCTTGA
>Ga0180121_10001187_pt1 | contig 11031 bp, 11 predicted proteins | sample AntDrymUQ5402106_2_FD_129676 | JGI IMG/M metagenome (GOLD analysis project Ga0180121, IMG submission 129676) | Polar desert sand microbial communities from Dry Valleys, Antarctica - metaG UQ540 (21.06) (version 2) (version 2) | ecosystem: Environmental > Terrestrial > Soil > Desert | place...
CGAGTGCTCGAGCTTGAGCAGGTCGGCGAATTCGCCGGCGCCCGCTTCCCAGACTGTCGTCGCGCCGCCGAAATCGCGGTGCTGCTCGAGCAGCGCCATGCGCAGTCCGGGGTGTCGCGTGACGATGCCTTCGGTCGGCTGCTGCGTTCCGGTGATCAGCCGGAACAACGTCGTCTTGCCGCTGCCGTTTCTCCCAAGAAACGCCCAGCGGTCGCCTTCGCCGATGGTGACGGTGATGTCCTTGAAGATCCGCGAGGCGCCGAACTCTACTCCGACGCTGGAGAGCGCAATCTGGGTCAAACGCTTAGCGCGCTCGCACAGGCGGCGAGGCAGCGATCGATGGTCTCAGTCGTGTGGTCACCCATGTGACCGATCCGGAACGTTGATGACTTGAGCTTACCGTACCCGCCGCCGATCCTGATTCCCCGCTCAGCGACGGCGGCGAGGAACTCTTCGCCGCGTCCAGCGGCCGGTAACCGGATCGTCGAAACCGTTGGCGACTGCGCTCCCTTCGGTGCAATGTTGGCGAGATCGGTGCGCAGGTTCTTGCTCGTCGTGTCGATCCACTGTTGAACCCGGGCCGCCATTGCGCGGTGTCGTTCCCAGCGCGCCTCGATTCCCTCGGCGGCGATGTCGGTGAGCTGAGCCTCGAGCGCGTACATCAGGGAAACCGCCGGCGTGCTCGGCGTCTGATTCTTTCTCGCGTACGCGTCGAGCTCTACGATGTCGAAATAGACGCCCCGGTTGCCGATGCCACGTGCCTGCTCGACGAATGCAGGCGATGCGACGGCGAAGCCGAGACCGGGCGGCAGGGCGAACGCTTTCTGCGATCCGGTGAGTACGAAGTCCAGCTTCCATTCATCGAAGAGCAGCTCGGCGCCGCCAAGACCGCTCACGCTGTCGATGATGCACGTCACGCCGTAGCGGTGCGCCGCGTTGGAAAGGGCATGCACGTCGTTGAGAGCGCCGGTGGATGTTTCGGAGTGGGCGACGGTGACCGCGCTGTACTTGCGCGCCGCGAGCCTGTCCTCGAGCTGGGGCACGGCGTGAGTCTGACCCCAGGCAACCTCGTAGCGATCGACGTCTCTCCCGCACATTGTCGCGATGTGCGCGAAACGTTCAGAGAACGCGCCATTCACCAGTGCGAGGATGCGGCCTGGCGGAGCGCAGCGCATCGCCGATTCCATCATGCCGGTGGCGGAGCACGCGGCGATGAGCACGGGCTGCGTTGTCCGGAAGACCGGCTTCATGCCTTCCTGTATCCGTGCGTAGAGCTGCTCGAATTCGTCGCTGCGGTGCGGGATCATCGGCTTCAGCATTGCGCGCAGGATCTTTTCGCGGACCTCGGTCGGGCCGGGCAGAAAAAAGGTGCCGAACGTTGAATCGCTCATCCGAGTACCAGCCCTTTCAGCTCGTGAAAAGTCGCGACAGATCGCTGAGCCGCCGCGACCACCCTGTCACGCGAAACGAATCCCGTGAATGCGACGAAAGAATCCACCGCCGGCGCCATCTCGGCGTCGGTCATGCCGTCGCCCACGGCGATGATCGGACGCTCCAGGGCGAGCAGCTCGACGATCTTGCGTTTTCCTTTCTGGTGAGCGGCGGGAGCCATCTCGTCGAAGCCCCAGTACTCACCCGCCGCGTCGAAGAATACCGAAACAGCGTGAACGTTGCTCTCCGGAATTTCGAGTCGGGCGGCCAACGGCAGGATTGCTTCGCGGATGCCGCCGCTCACAAGAAGAACATTCACTCCGGCGGCCTTCATGTCGGAGATCGCGCCCTCGGCGCCCGGGGCGATCGCCTCGACATACTCATCACCAAGTACGCCGATTTCACTCTCCGTCGGTCGCACCAGCGCGAGCCGCTCCGAATAGATGGAATCGAGCGTAAGCTCTCCCCGCATTGCCCGCTCGGTCAGCTCGCTGATTGCCCTGGCGACAGTATCGTCCCGAAGGGAGGCGAGCCAGTCGATGCCTTCGATTCCGCTCAGCGTCGAATCGACATCCAGCACCAGCGATCGGAAACGGGTCAAAGAATGTTTCCGGGGGCGAGGATACCGAGCGGATCGAGCTCGTGTTTGACGGCGGCCATCATTCCCATCTGCAAACTGGTCATCTGCAGGGGTAACCACTTCTTCTTGATTTTCCCGATTCCGTGCTCGGCGGCTACCGTTCCTCCCATCCCGAGCACCGATTCGAGCGTGAGGCCAACGACTTCTTCTATGGCAGCGAGCTCACCGGCGTCGCGGGCGATGTAGTTCTGGTGCGGATGCCCGTTACCGGCGTGACCGTAGGTGACTGCCTGCTCGATCTTTCGATCGGCCGCCAGCGCACGCGAAAACCGCACTGCCTCGGCGAGATTCCGGTACGGGACCGCCCAGTCAGTCGAAACCTTGCGTCCCCCGGCTTCACGGAACCGCGCGCCTCTCTCGTTCATGACGGACGGCACACTATGACGGAACCGCCGCGCATCGCGCAGCCTCGATTCTCCGTCGAAAATCTGCGGATCCAGGTTGGAGTTCGCGCTCTCGAGCAGCGCCAGCCACGAGTCCAGCACCACGTCGAAGTTCTCGGCGACTTCCTGCTCGACATAGACGAGCGAATTTGCATCGACAGGCCAGGGAACGCTCACATCGGCCTTCCGCGCGATCTCGAACGCCTTGTCATCGAAATACTCGATGCAGCGTGGCACCACGGTCGCCGCCTCGCGCGCCCGGACGACGAACCCGAGAGCATCGTCTTCATCCTGGAAGGGAATGCCAAGACCCACCACGCGGGCTGGCAGCGGCAGCAGCGACAGCTCCGCCTCGACGACGACGCCGAGAGTTCCCTCGCTGCCGATGAACCAGTCGATCGGATCGTGCGCGAACGCATAGCCGACGGTGTTCTTTTCCAACTCGGAGCGGCGCAGCTGGACCACGTCACCGCTCGCGAGCACGACCTTGAGGGCACGGATGTGACGGCGCGTTGCGCCGTACCTGAATGTCCGTGCACCCGACGCGTTACATGCGATCGCGCCGCCGATGGTGGACTCTTCCTCGCTGGTCGGGTCCGGCGCGAAGAGAAGTCCTTCCGCGGCCGCGGCCCGCTTTATCGCTCCGAGCAGTGCTCCCGGGCGCACGCGCATCAAGCGGGCTTCCCGATCGACTTCGCCGATTTTATCGAATGAGCGGAGTGAGAGCAGGATGCCGCGATCGGTGATGGAGGCGGCTGTCGTGCTCGTCTGCGCTCCCGCACACGTCACGCCGGTCTTGCCGGCGGCGGCCTCGCGCATGATCTCGACGACTTCTTCCACGCTTTCCGGACGCGCGACTCCCTCGGGAACGAGATGAACGCCCGACGCATCCGTCTCGTACGCCGCGCGAATCCCGGGATCGCGCACGATTTCCGCGCTCATCCTGGCTGAAAGCAGACTACGGAAGCCGACAGCACCTCAGGCAGCTCGAGCAGCTTGTTCCGGATTGCTTCGCTTACATCTCCATCGACCGAGATTGCCGCCAGCGCCTGCCCGCCCTGAGCGAGACGTGCCTGATGATACTCGGCGATGTTCACTCCAGCGGCGCCGAGCAGCGTGCCGACACGGCCGATGACACCCGGAACGTCGTTGTTGGTGAGGATGATCAGCGTATCGCGCGGCTGCACGTCGACGTGAAAGGCGCCGATGCGCGTGAGTCGCGTCGAGCTTCCCGGCTGCGCGCTGCCGCCGACGGCGATCTCCTGCATTCCCCCGCTAAGCCGGACTTCTACCCCGTATGGATTTTCCTGCGTCGCCGTCTCGGTTACCGACAGCTCGATCCCGCGGGCCTCGGCCATGGAGCGCGCGTTGATCAGGTTGAGGCGCTCCTGCTCGACGGCGCCCTCGAGAACTCCCCGCGCCGCCGACGCGAGCAACGCGGCGCGCGAACTGGCGAGCGCGCTCCCGGAGCGAACGTCGATGCGCTGGACCGCGCGCATGCCCTGCGCCGCAAGGATCGCGCGGGCAACCGCCGCAGCCCGCCGCGCGAGGATAAGGCCCGGCTGCACATCAGCCCATTCTCCGCCGACATCGGCGACGTTGATCGAGCGGGAGAGCTCGCCGCTCAACAGCGCATCGCGCACCGCGACGCAGACATCGACGGCCACGTTTCGCTGCGCTTCCGCCGTGGACGCACCGATGTGCGGAGTGAGAAGAACGTTGGGAAGCACGCGCAGTGGGTGGTCGGCGGGAAGCGGTTCCTTCTCGAATGCATCCACGACCGCGCCAGCGAGGGTGTTGCCGCGCAATGCGTCGAAGAGAGCGACATCGTCGACGATGCCTCCGCGCGCCATGTTGACGATTACCGAGCGCGATGCGAGCCGCGCCAGCTCCTTCCGTCCGACCATTCCGGTGGTCTCATCCGTCAACGGCGTGTGAATGGTGAGGATATCGGATTCATCGAGCAGCGCATCGAGCGTGTTCGTCCTCCGCACGCGGAGAGACTCGAAGCGCGATTCCGCGATGTAGGGGTCGTAGGCGATCACCTCCATACCGAAGGCTCGCGCGCGCGTCGCGACTTCGCCTCCGATCCTTCCCAGTCCGACGATGCCGAGTGTGCGGCCCTTGAGCTCCGAGCCGAGCAGTGTGGAACGATCCCAACCGCCGGTGCGCATCGAGCTGTCGGCGCGCGGGATGTGCCGCAGCAGCGCTATCACCGCCCCGAAGAAGAGCTCGACGACGGCGATCGTGTTCCCCGCCGGGGCGTTGATGACGGCGATGCCGAGCGAGGTGGCCACATCGAGGGCGATGTTGTCCACCCCGACCCCCGCCCTGCCAACGACCTTGAGCCGCTTTCCTGCCTGTAGCAGCTCGGCCGAGATCCGCGTCGCGCTCCGACCGACGATCGCGTCGTAGTCACCGATGCGCGCGAGGAGTTCGTCTTTCGGGAGCGTCGGTACTTCGTCCACCGTTAGCGCGGATTCGGCGGAGAGAAGCGCCACGCCTTCCTGGTCGATCTCATCGGTTACGAGAACTCTGAACGTCATTTCCCGATCCATTCCCGCCATTGAGATTCGCCTGCGCCGATAGTGAGCAGATTCCCCTGTCGCACGAGCGGCATTTTGAGGATCAGCGGCTCATCCGCCAGCTTCTGCAGCCAGCGTTCGTCCGAAAGCTGCGTGTAGCGCAGTCCGAGCTCTTCGAACCGCTTTGATTCCTTGTCCACCAGCTGCGCGGCACCGAACTTCTGCGCGAAGCGGCGCAGCTCGCCGAGCGAGGCCGCACGCTCCAACAGGTCGACAAAATGCGTCTTGATGCGCCGCTCGGCGAAGAACCGCAGGGCTTTTCTGGTTTCCGCGCTCTTTTTCACCCCGAATATCTGGACTTCCACTTTGGTGCCGTGCGATCCCGCGATGAATGACTGAAAGCCCTTTCGGCAGCGATGAACTAATCTACACGCCCGCGTGGTGGATTCCGGGCGGTCACCTGCAGACGCTTTGGGGAAAGCTGTTTCGGCGCCGCGCTCCTGTACCCGCGTCGCTCCTGCGCTGGGACACGCCCGATGGCGATTTTCTTGAGATCCACCGGCTTTCCGCGCCAGCGGACGCGCCGCGATTGCTGCTGCTGCACGGGTTGGAGGGAACCGTACGCTCTCACTACGTACAGGGCCTGTTTGGTGAAGCCGCGCGCAGAAAGTGGGGTGCCGACCTACTCGTGTTCCGGTCGTGCGGAACGGAGATGAACAGGACCCGCCGCTTTTATCATTCAGGGGAGACCACGGACATTTCTTTCGCTCTCGATCGCATCGTTGCCGAGTTCCCGCGCTCCCCGATAGGGATCGTGGGTGTCTCGCTCGGGGGCAACGTCACGCTCCGGTTCCTCGGCGAGCGCGGCGCGGACCTTCCGCACCAGCTCAAGGCCGCGGCTGCCGTGTCCGTCCCATTCGACCTGCAGCGCTCGTCGCGGAGAATAGGGAGCGGATTCTCGGCGGTATATCAGCGCTACTTCATCAAGTCGTTGCTGCAGAAGACCGCCGCGAAGCGCATGACGTTTCCTGATCTCGCCGGCACGACGGACCTGGCCGGGATCAGGACCCTCGAGGATTTCGACAACCTCGTCACCGCGCCCCTGCACGGTTACCGCGACGCTGCCGACTACTACCAGCGCGCCAGCTCGATCGGGTCGTTGCCAGATATTAGGGTCAAAACGCTACTGTTAAGTGCCGTCGACGACCCGATGCTGCCACGAGAGGTTCTCGACAAAGTGCGCGCCGCGGCAGCGCGCAATCCGTTGCTGGAGATCGAGTTCGTCGCGCGCGGCGGTCACGCCGGTTTCGTGGCTGGCCGTGTTCCGTGGAAGCCTGTTTATTACGCTGAGCGTCGCGTCGGACGTTTCATGGCCGCGTGCTTTGGGCAATACGATCAGAACGGGAAGAGTGAACGATGATTACAGCGCACGGGCTCACGATTGCAGCGGCGGACATGGCTGCCACACGCGCGGCGTGGCCTGCGACCATCGCCTGGTTCAGGAACTATCTCGGGGCCTGATCGAGTCTGACTCTCCGCATCGTATTTCTCGCCGCCTTCATCGGCGGACTCGTGCTCGCCGTGTTCTCGATGCTCCACGGCGTCGAGCACGCGCGCCGGAGCCGTGCGAAGGCGCCATCTCCCTTCTTCAACTTGCCGGCGGTTGCTGCGTTCGCGATCGGGTTCGGCGCCGCCGGCTATCCGCTGGTGACGCGGTCGCGACTACCGGTCTGGGCAACGCTCCTGATTTCCCTGGCGGCGGGAGCGTTGGCAGTGACGGGAATGATCACCCTGCTTGCGAAGTGGGCCCTCAAGAACGCGCCCGCGCGCGGGACTGAAGATGCGCACGACATCCAGGGAATAGTCGGCGTGGTTACCCGCGAGATATCCACCGCCGGCGCCGGCGAGATCTCGTATGAAAGGTTGCATTCGAGCCACCTGATTCCGGCGCGCGGGCTCGACACGCGAACGCTTACGGCCGGCACTGAAGTAGTGATCGACAGAATCGAGGAAGGAGTCGCCTTCGTCGAAAGCTGGGAATCGGTGGAAAAGAGGCTCTAGCTCCCAGTTCAGGAGCCGCGTACGTGAATGCCGAGCCACTCCGGCCAGTTGCCGCTCATCTCGAAGAAATCGTCGTAGTACGCCAGTCCGCTTCCTTCCAGGTCGGCGATGAGATCGGTTAGCAGATCGTCGGTCGGGAGAGGTCCAACCGCAATAAGTCCCTCGGCGGCCTGAAATTCCTGATCCGTCAGATTGTAGCGCTGGTCGATCGCCGAGCGAACGATCCCGCTCTTCTCGAAGGACTCGCGGCGGATGAGGACCGTTGCCCGGCCCTGCGTCAGCTTGAGCGGCATGTGGTTAGATACCAGACTAACGTGTTGAAGAGGGACGAAACGCTATCTTAATGTATGCCCTCAGCCGGTAATTTCGAAGCTGATTTCGACGTGCTCGTCGTCGGTGCCGGCCATGCCGGGACGGAAGCCGCCGTCGCCGCCGCGAGACTGGGCGCGCGTGTCGCGATAGTCACGACCGCCCTTGAAACGATCGGCCAGATGTCGTGCAATCCGGCCATCGGCGGTGTGGCCAAGGGCACCGTCGTACGGGAAGTGGATGCGCTGGGTGGCATCATGGCACGTGCAACCGACCTGGCGATGCTGCAATTCCGCATGCTGAACCGGAGCAAGGGGCCGGCAGTCTGGGCCCCGCGGGCGCAGTGCGATCGCGGACTGTATCGCCGAGCGGTGCGCACGCTCCTCGAGCAGCAGGCCAGCCTGCGCACGATGCAGGGAACTGTCGCGCGTCTTCTGCTCGACGATGGCAATGGCTCGGTACGCGGAATCGAGACACTGGAGGGACGACGATTCTCGGCGCGGACGATCGTTATCACGACGGGGACGTTTCTGCGCGGCAGGATTCACATTGGCACTGGCACCGGGATGGCTGGCGGTCGCGCTGGAGAGGGGGCCGCGACCCACCTCGCCGAACAGCTGGAAAAGGCGGGACTCGAAGTCGCGCGCTTCAAGACCGGCACACCGCCGCGCATAGACGGCCGGTCGGTAAACTTCTCGGAGCTCGAGATCCAGGAAAGCGAGATTGAGCAGTTCGACTATTCCTGGTCACATTTCTGGAACGCGCCGCGGAGCGGGCACGGCGCCACGCGACACCCGTCACAGATGCCGTGCTGGATCACGCACCTCGAGGCGGCCGGCAAGTCCATCATCGCTGACAACATCGGCAAGTCGGCAATGTACGGCGGCGCGATCGCATCACGCGGCCCGCGGTACTGCCCTTCGGTCGAAGACAAGATCGTAAAGTTTCCCGAAGCCGAACGTCACCAGCTTTTTCTGGAACCCGAGGGGCACGACACCTCCGAGCTTTACGTAAACGGTCTGTCTACATCACTACCGGTCGACGTGCAGCTCGAAGTGCTGCGCTCCATCAGGGGCCTCTCCGGCGTCAGCATGACGCGCGCCGGTTACGCGATCGAGTACGACTACTATCCGCCGACACAGCTCGACTCCACTCTTCAGGTGAAGGCAGTACACGGACTCTTCTTCGCCGGACAGATTAACGGTACCACCGGGTACGAGGAGGCGGCGGGCCAGGGCGTCGTCGCGGGAACGAACGCCGCGCTCCTCGCTCAGGGGAGGAGCGCACTCGTGCTTGGGCGCGAGACATCATACATCGGCGTCCTGGTGGACGATCTCGTCACTCGCGGCGTGGACGAGCCGTACCGGTTGTTCACCTCGCGCTCCGAGTTCCGGCTCACGGTGCGCCAGGACAACGCGTTGCGGCGGCTCGGCAACATTGGCCTCGGGCTCGGGTTGTACGACGAACGCGAAGCGGCCGTAATTCGCGCCCGCCTCGCTGACGAAGACCGCGCGCTCGAGCTCGCGCGTAACACGAGCATCCGGCCTGAGGAGGCGGGCCCTGTGCTCGACGCAGCGGAAAGTGCGCCCATACCGCACGCTCTCCGCATCGCGGAGCTGGCGAAGCGTCAGGAGATCGCGCTTGGCGATCTGTTCGGCGCGGCAGGCGTAGACGCTATTCTGTCGAACGAGGCGATCATTACCGCCGATCTCGAGATCAAGTATGCGGGGTACTTTGAGCGAGAGAGAGCGCAGGCGTTGCGGATGAGCCGAATGGGGGATTTTTCTCTCGAAAGGGATCTCTCCTACGAGGAAATGCGATCCCTCTCCTTCGAGGCGAGACAGAAGCTCGCCGCGCTCCGACCAGGATCTCTCGCCCAGGCGTCACGAATTCCCGGCGTGAGTCCCAACGATCTTCAGAACCTTGTCATCGAAGTCGAGCGCCGGCGCCGAATCACGGCAAAACAATAGCTTCTCGCGTGCGTGAGCTCCACTGCAACGACAGCACTGCCGCCGCGATCAACACGCCGCCGAACAATGTTGCCACCGTGAGCGGGTTTCCGATGACGAGCGCACCGAGGATGGCGGTGAAGAAGGGCTCGACAGTGGAGATGATGGCCGCGCGAACGGGCCCCAGCACGGCGAGGCCCTTTATCAGCGCCGAGAAGGCGATGACGGTTGAAACCAGCGCGAGAAGGAAGATGTTCACCCACGGCGCCACCTCACCGGGCAGGTAGAGTTTTCCCGTCAGCAGCGCCGACAGGACGAAAGTGGTTCCGGCACCGACGACGAGCAGAAATGTGGAAAGCATTGCCGGCAGGCCCCGCTGTATCGAATTGAGCGCCGGCAGATACGCCGAATAGAGGAGCGCGGATCCGAGCGCGAGTGCGACACCGAGAGGGTTGAGCTTTTCCGCCGTCGGGGCGCCTACCATTACAACGACGCCCGCGAGAGCGAGTGAGAGTGCGACGACGCGAAGTGTCGTGAGCTTCTCGCTTCCACGCACGGCCGCGATCAGCGTCACCCATGCCGGATATGTGTAGAAAAGAAATGCGAGCGGCCCGACCGGGATGTACTCGAGCGCGTGCAGGCTCAGGTAGGTGATGAGAGCCTGTCCGCACCCGCCGATGAGAAGCAGCTGGGCGATCTGCCGCGACGGATACTCCGTCATGCGCCACGGTTGCGAGACCGCGCTGAGGAGGATGGCACCCAGCACGTAACGCCACGCCATCGCCGTGAGCAGCGGAACTCCCGCCCGGGTGATGAGCAGCGTCAACACCGAGATTGAGCCGAAGCAGAGCGATGCCACCACGATCAGAAATGTCGCGCGTCCTGCCGAGCCTCCCTCATTCTGCATCGCTCGCAATGTAGCGTTCGAAGATGTTCGTGGCCATTTTTGGGAAACGAACATTTTTTCTCCGGACCGACCGCGTGACATCATCGACGTATACCGATCACCCGATCCCACCGCCTCTTGGCTCGACCGCGGAGGATTTCAAGGACCTCGGGTTCGGGGCAGAGGTTGCACGCGGCACCAGACGCCGTCTCGTCAATCGAGATGGAAGCTTCAACGTCGTCCGCAAGGGACTGAACCCGCTCTCCGCGCTCAGCCTTTACCACTGGTCGCTCACCATTTCCTGGCCCAAGTTCCTCGGCTTCATCGCCGCGAGTTACGTTGCGGTGAACGCGCTTTTTGCCGGCGCTTACCTGCTGTGCGGGCCGAATGCGCTTCAGTCGCCTACCGGCACATTCGACGGTCAGCCTTTTTACAGGGCGTTCTTCTTCAGCGTTGACAGCTTCGCGACGATCGGATACGGAAACATCATTCCGGTAGGTGTCGCTGCGAACACGCTCGTCACGATCGAAGCGTTGCTCAACATCGTCGGCATCGCCCTGGCAACCGGAGTCGTGTTCGCGAGATTCTCTCGTCCGACGGCGCGCATCATCTACAGCAGGAACGCGATCGTCGCGCCGTACCGTGACATCACGGCACTCGAGTTCCGCATCGCCAACGAACGAAGTGGGCAACTGATCGAGGTGCAGGCCAAGGTCATCCTCAGCCGCATCGAGGACGTGCGCGGTACGCCGGTGAGAAAATTCTACGATCTGCCGCTCGAACGGGAGCGGGTGACGTTCTTCGCGCTGAGCTGGACGGTGGTGCATCCGATCACGCCACAGAGTCC
>Ga0180121_10001188_pt1 | contig 11027 bp, 8 predicted proteins | sample AntDrymUQ5402106_2_FD_129676 | JGI IMG/M metagenome (GOLD analysis project Ga0180121, IMG submission 129676) | Polar desert sand microbial communities from Dry Valleys, Antarctica - metaG UQ540 (21.06) (version 2) (version 2) | ecosystem: Environmental > Terrestrial > Soil > Desert | place...
TATCATGGACCCTCCCCTCATATTCTCAGGACACAAATTCAGTTAAATACTTTCCTTTAGCTGTTGGAAATAAATGGTTTTATGTACGTCACTTCACTTTTTATCCGCCTGATTCTGTTAAGATAGAAATTACAAAGGATTCCGTCATAAATAATCATAGATATTTTTACCAATCTCCTTACGGAGGATGGATAAGATATGACTCTCTTTCAGGAAACCTATTGAATTTTTCACAAAATGGTGGATGTTCAATTTTCTCCAATGATAGAATTATTGACAGCCTTCCTTCAATGCCGGGTGACATAGTTCAATGCCAGAATCAAGTTACATTTACCAGAGAATGCACAGATACAGGAAGCATAAACTTATTTGTTAATTATCATACTCATGCAAAAAAATTCGAACATGATGGATTAGTTTATGGAATTGTTAGCTATGCAAAAAATATTGGAGTATTTTATAGTTGCAGCGGTGAGCCCCCTCCGTGTTCGGGATATTCTTATTTAAAAGGCTGTGTAATTAATGGAGTCGTTTATGGCGATACTACATTGACAGGGATTCAACAAGTCAGCAATTCAATCCCCAAAAAAATTTCTCTTTCGCAAAATTATCCAAACCCCTTTAATCCGAGAACAGTTATCAGTTATCACTTAGCAGTTAACAGTTTTATTAATTTGAGAGTCTTCAACGCAACAGGAAAGGAAGTCGCGACTTTAGTTAATGAAAAACAAAACGCGGGGAGTTATGAAGTTGAATTTAACGGAGAGGGATTACCGAGCGGGGTTTATTTTTATAAATTGGAAGCGGGGGATTTTGCTGAAACGAAGCGAATGATATTATTAAAATGAAAATTAATTTTATTTTAATTTTTCTTACTGAATTTTAAATAAATCTTAAACTAATCATTATAATATTAGTCTAAGAAAAGATTATGAAGATTCTATATTCATTCATTTTTATTATACTTTCCTGTTGTTTATCTTATTCTCAGATTGTTTTAAAACCTCATATTGGATTGAATTCACAACCATCAAACGCAGATTCGATGTGTTATTTTCAGCCATATCTTGGAAATTTCGATACAACTGGATACGAAGCTGGAGATACCCTAAATGACTTTACATTATTTAATTACATTGGTGATACTTTATACCTTCGCAGGGAATTACTTAAAGGCAAGCCAGTAGTTCTTATAAGCTGCAGTTACACCTGCCCTGTATTCAGAAATAAAATACCTCAGTTAAACTCTCTATTTTCTCAATATTCAGATAGTGTATCATTCTTTCTGATTTACACAATCGAAGCTCATCCATATCCTGATATCAGTCCTTATTTCGGATATGTAAATCCGACACAGCAAAATATAAACGCAGGTATATTATATCCGCAGCCAAGAACCTATGAACAAAGAAAAACTCTGGTGTGGAAAATGGACAGTGCAATGATTATAAATGTTCCGGTATTCATTGATGGTCCCTGTGATACATGGTTGCGTAAATTCGGACCTGCGCCTAACAATGCCTATCTTATAACAAAGCAAGGGATTGTATTTTCAAAACATCCATGGTTTAACAAACCACCAAGAAATATGTCCAGAGATATTGATAGTTTGCTTGGACTGGGTGGTGGTGGTGGAGGTCAATATAATGGAAGTTTTGTTTTTCATCTTACTGGAGATAGTATTGCTTATGGTTCTCCAGGTGAGATAATTTATGGACACGGTGAATTCGTTAACAATTCAAATGATACAGCAATAATAAAAGCGGTTAGAGAAAAACAATATTTACCTTCAGGTTGGGCAAGTTCAATCTGTATCGATGTATGCTATCCTCCGACGGTTGACACGGCCGAGTTTTATCTTCCTCAGGGCGATACTCAATCATATACAATGTATTTTTACACAGATTTAATTACTGGCAGCGGAAGCATTAAAATGAGATTCGAAAATGTAACCACATTATCAAACAATTTTATTCAATATTTCTATGCTTCGACAAATCCTGTAGGTATTAATCTGAGTGAGTCATTAATTCCCGAAAGATTTAAACTGCATCAAAATTATCCTAACCCATTCAATCCGAAGACAATTATCAATTATCAATTATCAATCCCGACAGATCGGGACAAGTTGTTCAATTCAGTTAGACTGATTGTTTATGATGTTAAAGGAAAAGAAGTTGCAATTTTAGTTAATGAGAAGCAGCATCCGGGAAATTATTCAATTGAATTCGATGGTACGAATTTTCCAAGTGGAATTTATTTTTATGAACTGAAGACAGAAAATTACTCTGAAACGAAGAGAATGATTTTGCTTAAGTAAAAATTATTATGAAAATTTTTAAAACAACTTCTATTTTTTTACTTATTATATTTTTTCCTTTTCATATTTATTCTCAATATAAATTTGAATGGATAAATCCATACCCTAATGGATATAAGGTCAATGATTTAGAATTTGTAGATAGTTCAACAGGCTATGCACTTGAACATGATATATACTTTTCAAGAATTGTCAAAACTACGAATGGCGGTGCTAATTGGATTGTCAAGGACTCTTCAAAACTCTATTTAACAAAACTAGATTATCTTGACACTTCATTAGGATATATTAGTTCAGCACATGATGTTTTTAAGACAATAAACGGCTCAAACAGTATGGTATCTTTATTTTCAATTTCAGGGGGGTCAGGTGGATATATCTATAAAATTTATTTTACGAATTCTTTTAAAGGTTTTGCGATAGGTTACATTAATTCACCTTTCGGACCAGCAGGATTTTCCTTAAAGACCAGTAATGGAGGTGCAAATTGGTTTTCAGCACTCAGTTATAATTTTCAGATAACCCAGGGGGTTACATTCTATAAAGATATTGGATTCATTTTCGGTTTGGATTCTAATAGGTTAAGATTTTTTTGGACTGATAATGAAGGCGGTTCATGGGGTATTAGAGAATTTAATTTAGGAATCCCAAATATTTACGGATATGCTATTGCAGACAGCATGAATGCATTTTTATTGGGAATTAATACAATTTATAAAACCACCAATCAAGGAATAAATTGGTTTGAACAGTTAAGAACCGATGTTAAACTCAATAGTATTAAATTTTTTAATAATACAGGATTTGTAGTCTGTGATACCGGCTGTTATTATAAAACTACTGATAAAGGAGTGTCTTGGAATTTTCAAAATAATCTGAACACTAAAAATAATTTATATTCAATTTCATTTATTAATCAAAGCGAAGTTTGGTTTGGAGGTGAAGGTGGTTCGACTTTCAAAACTACAACAAATGGTCAAAGTTGGTCTACAAATTCTTCTAACATAATAAAAAATGACTTGAGTGAAATTGATATTATTGATTCTACAATTTACATTATAGGTCAACCAGGAAAAATATTAAAATCTTCAGACGGAGGAAAAAATTTTGTAATACAAAATTCAAATTCCACTTCTACTTTATCAGATATTCAATTTATTGATAAGTTAAAAGGATACATTTGCGGAAATCAGATTTTTTTAAAAACAAATAATGGAGGTTCATCATGGCAGATTATAAATACCGGACTTTCAGATCATTATTTTAATCTTTCATTTATTAATGAAAATACAGGTTGGATAGGTTCGAGGTATGGCAAATATCTTAAAACAACAAACGGTGGATCCAATTGGCAAATTATAAATTTCATTAATTCTGGTTTTATCACTGAAATCTATTTTATAAATGAAAATATAGGTTGGATTGGTTCTCATGGAACTAAGATTTATAAAACAACTGATGGCGGAAAAAACTGGGTTATACAACTTGAACGGCCGAGCGTTGCTTTTATTCGAAAGATAAAATTTCTTACTCCAGATATCGGTGCGGCTGTATTTGATGGAGGAGTCGCTCTTACAACAAACGGTGGAATTAACTGGATGTATAATTCCAATTTTGGAAACCACGATCATTATGATATTGATATCATAGACTCAAACAGAGTAATATTTGTAGGTAGCTTTGGTGAAATATACTATACAAATAATTTTGGAATGTCATGGAATAGACTTGATGCTTATACAAAGTTTTCTTTTGGGGGTATTAAGTTTATGAATAATCACATTGCATTTACCGTTGGCTCAAGAGGATTAATAATGAAACTTACTTCTTCAAATACCATAGGAATAAATAACCTGAATAATGAAATTTCAGAGCAATATATTCTTTATCAAAATTATCCGAATCCATTCAACCCAAAAACAATTATCAATTATCAATTGTCAATGTTCAATTTTGTATCATTGAAAGTTTATGATGCCCTGGGAAAAGAGGTTGCAACTTTAGTGAATGAGAAACAAAATGCAGGAAGCTATAAAGTTGAATTTGGTGGCTCAGCTTATCCGAGCGGAATTTATTATTACAAATTGTCCGCAGGTGAGTATTCAGAATCAAGAAAAATGACACTAATTAAATAAATTATAATAAAATGAGAAAAATCATTATTCTAATCATAGCTCTTTTTATTGTCGTAACTGATATTAATTCTCAAAATTCCTGGTTCTGGCAGAATCCGTCACCGACAGGATACCGTTTATACTGTGTAAAATTCTTAAACTCAAATACTGGTTTTGCTGTCGGATACAACGGTTCAATTGCACGCACTTTAGACGGCGGAAGTAATTGGAGCCTTCTTTCATCGATCACAACAAGAGAATTGCACGGTATAGATTTTCTAAATTCCAACTCCGTTATGGTTGTTGGTCTTTATGGTTCAATACTAAAGTCAACAGATTTAGGGAATAACTGGACCGATTTGTCTGTATCTACAAGCTATCATTTCTGGGACATTGATTTTGCAGATGCAAGTACAGGTACAATAGTAGGAAATAAAATACTTCGGACTTCGAATGGAGGATTGAATTGGGTTGAACAATACAGCAACACCTCGCCTATATGGGGAGTACAATTTATTGACGCTAATACAGGAACTGCAGTTGGAACTCAAAATTTTACTCCTTTGATCTTAAGAACAACAAACGGTGGAATAAATTGGATTCAACAGTTCAGTCCATTAAATTTGTATCCAAGAGATGTTTTTTTTACAGACATTAATACAGGATACATTTCAATGGCAGGGCAGCGTGCGGTTCTGAAAACAACTAATGGCGGTAATAACTGGTTAATTTCAGATTATGGAGGGTCGGGGTCCGGTCAACTGTACAGTGTTTCGTTTATGGACAACAATACAGGTGTAGTAACCGGCGACCGCGGGAGAATCGGTAGAACTACAAACGCAGGTTTGAGCTGGAATTATATTTTTTTGTATCCTAGCGAATCTTACGCCTGGTTTTACAACGTTTCATTTTCAGATCAACTTACTGGAAGCATTGCAGGTGAATCCGGTTTGCTATTTCGTACTACAGACGGAGGTTTAAGTTGGTTCAGCCAAAACAAGGAAACAATTAATATTTTAAACGGAGTATATTTCCTTAATAATAATAGAGGATTTGTTGTAGGTAATAATGGAACAATAATGCGAACTACAAATGGAGGGCAAAACTGGATTTTACAATTTTCAAACACTGCAAATAATATCAGAAGCGTTTATTTTCACGATGCAAACAATGGAATAGTAGCAGGTGATTTAGGTCTTGTGCTTAAAACATCGGATGGTGGTTTAAGCTGGATACAGCAGCCGAGCGGAACAAATAATAACCTTATTTCAGTCTCTTTTGCAAACGTTAACAATGGTATCATATGTGGAAGCAACGGAACAATCATTCATACAACTAACGGAGGAGTCAGTTGGAATATTCAAAACAGCGGAGTTACACGCTATTTGACAAAAGTTTTCATGACCGATGTAAATAACGCATATATTGTCGGAATCGGTAGCAGGCTGAAAACTGTCAACGGTGGTGCGACCTGGTCGGTTTTATATAATTGTATAGGCCAAGGATGTGAATATTTAGCGGATGTACAATTTTTCAATGCTAATACAGGTTATGTTAGCGGTGGGGGATTTAAGAAAACAACAGACGGAGGAATAAACTTCACAAATTATAGTGGCCCTATCAGTTACGCGCATTTTATTGATGAAATGAATGGTATTGGAGTTCATTATCAAACAGTATCAAGGACTACAAACGGCGGTATTAATTGGATTAGTAATTCGCTAATAAATGGATCTTACAGCCAATTTTATGATGTGCATATGAGCGATTTAAATACGGCAGTAATTGTCGGCAGTTTTGGAGCAATTATGAGAACAACAACCGGTGGATCAACTTTTATCGAACCGGTATCCAATGTATTACCGGCAAAATTTTCTCTTACACAAAACTATCCGAATCCGTTCAATCCAAAAACAATTATCAATTATCAATTATCAACGTTCAATATTGTTTCATTGAAGGTTTTTGACGCATTAGGAAAAGAAGTAGCTACACTAGTTAATCAAAAACAGAATGCCGGAAGTTATGAAGTTGAATTTAACGGAGAGGATTTGCCAAGCGGAGTTTATTTTTATAAATTGGAGGCGGGTGATTTTTCTGAAACGAAGAGAATGATTTTATTGAAATAATTTTAATGCCATGAAAACAAAAAATATTTTCTACGCTTTTGTTCTAATAATCTTTATGCAAACAAATAATTCGCAAGCATGGGATACAACAGCTGCAAAGTTTTATCCATTATCTATAGGTAATGTTTATGTTTTTGTGCATAATGATTTGACCTTCTCTTGTACCTATCCTACGTTTATAAGAAAGCATAAAATTGAAATTACAGATTTTGTACAAAAGCAAAACGGAAAATGGTATTATAAATTTAATGGATGGTGGATGCAATGGGGTACTCTATCTGTAGGTTGGAATTATCAACGGATTGATTCGAACAGTATGAATGTATATGGATATGATTCCATTACCAACAGTGAAATTCTCTTAGACAGTCTGAAAGGGGGGTTGCACGAATCCTTTAAATGTGAAAGATTCAACGCAAAAGAGCCTTGAGGAAGGATTGACTGGATTGATACTATTAGTACATTTGGTACGACCCGGATACGAAAAATGCTCCAATGTCGAAATTATTTTATTGTTGTTTCTACGTATTTTTATTTACTTGAAAGGATCGGATTTACTGGTTATTCGGAGTGTGAAGCAGGGGGAGGAGGAGAATTCAAACTGAGGGGATGCATCATAAACGGTATTCTTTACGGGGATACTACACTGACAGGAGTAAATCAAACAAGCACCTTAGTCCCTGATAAATTTTTTCTTTCCCAAAATTATCCAAACCCATTCAACCCGAAGACAATTATCAATTATCAATTATCAATGTTCAATTATGTTACTTTGAAAGTTTATGATGCAACGGGAAAGGAAGTCGCAACTTTAGTAAATGAAAAACAAAATGCCGGAAGCTATGAAGTTGAATTTAACGGAGAAGGATTGCCGAGCGGGATTTATTTTTATAAATTGGAAGCGGGTGATTTTGTTGAAACGAAGAGAATGGTCTTGTTAAAATGACTTTATTAAGAATTATGAGAATTAAGATACTTATATTTTTCGGAATTATTTCTCAATCAATGTTCTCTTACGCAAATTTTACAGAATATTTTCCTTTGAAAGTCGGAAACGTCTGGTCTTATAATTGGATGAGCATATCCGGAAGTGGAAGAATAAATGTTAGTATTACAAGAGATACAATATTTAATTCAAAAAAATATTTTTTGTGCAACTTTCCTAATCTTCCTCATTGGATGAGGATAGATTCAATTACAGGAAACATTTATTGGTATTCATCAGGCGGTGGCTGTTCCTATCAACCGAACGAGAACTTACTAGACAGTCTGGCATCTAAAAAATTCGACAGTACTAATTATTGCGGGTTTGTTAAAAGAAAATGTTCGGATACGGGTAATGTTTTATTATTCGGAAACACTTATGCAAAAAAAGAATTTAATCCCATAATCATTCTGACTGCGTCTTCCCGAAATTATGCAAAGAATATCGGGTTATATTATTTGAATGAAGGAGACCCGTTTACTACAACTTATTCCCTGCGAGGCTGCGTAATTAATGGTGTTGTTTATGGAGATACTACACTTACCAGTGTTAATCAGACAAATTCTTCCGAACCACAAAATTTTTCTCTTTCTCAAAACTATCCAAACCCTTTCAATCCAAATACAATTATCAATTATTCAATTCCGTCAAAGGTCAAACGTCAAATGTCCCCCAAGGGACAGGCAAACGTGAAACTCATGATTTACAATGCTCTGGGAAAAGTAATCGCAACATTAGTAAATGAAAAACAAAACTCCGGAAGTTTTGAAGTTGAATTCAACGGAAAAGATTTACCAAGCGGGATTTATTTTTATAAATTGGAAGCAGGGGATTTTGTTGAAACGAAGAAAATGATTCTTTTAAAATAAAAAATTAAAGAATATGAAATCGAAATTATTACTCCCCTTCATATCAATTTTTATAATATCCTGTAATTCAACAAATGCACAATATCAAATTATCTATGATGCGCCGGTTAACAGGCAGTTAAAGACGATTTCCGGTTATGATAACATTCATAATCAGGATCTTGCATTTTATATTGATGTCGGGGGTAATGTGGTAACTTCCGCATCGCCGTATTGGATCCGATGGGATAGGAAAAGCAATTCATTTATTCAAAATCCACATTATAATTTGTTGAATGGATCGACTTGTTACACCGGTCAAGGCGGATTTGAGTGGAGCAAGGTGGGCTTCTTTATGAAGTCTTTTCTTGATACAAATTTTATTATGGCAAGAGCAGACTGGATAAATTGTCAATGGTTTGAAGGTTGGTATTCCAACGTGTTGTCATATAATTTGGGAATTAATACGACCATTCTAAACAATGTTGGCATGTATGACTTTGATATTGACCGGGAAAATGACAGTATTATCTACGGAGTGGGCAGCACTTACTTGTCCCCGTGTAAATTCTGGAAATCAACGAACAGAGGAGTTAATTGGTCTGCAATTCTGCCTGCAGGAATGAATTTCCTTGATAGGCCTTCAATTAAAATAAATCCATTAAACAGGAACGTAATTACAATTGCAAGTAATAAGTTATGGAAATCTTTTGACGCCGGAGCAACTATCAGCTTAATTTCGGTTCTTCCTATTCAGGCTTCAGACTTGTTAATAGATTATATTGATTCATCTATTTACATACATAATGGTTCTCATGGAATATATAAATCAACAAACGGAGGTTTGAATTTTTTTCAAAGTTCTGCAATTCATTGTAATGTATTGCTCATTAATCCGGATAATCATAATATATTATATACAGGTACTGATAATGGGTTATTCCGTAGTACTGACGGAGGAAATATTTGGACATTATATTTTAACAGCTTTAATAATTACAATGGGATAGTGGGAATCGTCAAATACAAAAATGATGGTGATACAGTTTTTATTTCAAATCTATCCTCCGTGTATAAGATTTGGGAAAGTTTAGTGAACATTAATACTATGAGTAATAACGCTCCTTCCAAATTTTCTCTTTCTCAAAACTATCCAAACCCTTTCAATCCAAATACAATTATCAATTATTCAATTCCGTCAAACGTCAAAGGTCAAACGTCAAACGTGAAACTCATGATTTACAATGCTCTGGGAAAAGTAATCGCAACATTATTAAATGAAAAACAAAACTCCGGAAGCTATGAAGTTGAATTCAACGGAGAAGATTTACCTAGCGGGGTTTATTTTTATCAATTAGAAGCGGGTGATTTTGTTGAAACGAAGAGAATGATACTGTTAAAATAAATACATTTTAACTCATGAAAAGAATTATATTCTGTCTTTTCGTCTTATTTATATTAATTCAATCTGACGATTCACAAGCCTGGGATACAACTGCAGCAAAGTTTTATCCCATCAATTTAGGTAATACTTATATTCATAAAAAAGAACATTATGATTTTTTTTGTGTCATATTAGTAAATACACAATATTTCAGAGTCAAAATAACCAGCGACACTATTATGCCAAACGGGAAAAAGTATTTTAAGTTCGATGGTTACGATTATTTCAGTTCATGGAATTATCAGAGAATTGATTCCAATTCAATGAATGTTTACGGTTATATCAATGGTTATGAAATACTGCTAGATAGTTTACTTGGAAGAGTAGATGATTTTTTTTCGGGGAAAAGAAATTTTAATTCTGTATTTGCCAAAGTGGACGGAAAGATAAATAATTTTTTGTTGTTCGGTAGCCCGCGAAATGCAAAGATTATTCTTAACAACAGTAGTGAATTGTTTTTTTCATATTATCTTGTTGAAAATTTTGGCTTGGGTTATATGGTAGTATGCACTGAAGATTCCGGTTACATTTTTTCAACTCTTGGATGCGTAATTAATGGGGTTGTTTACGGAGATACTGCATTGACAGGAGTATCTCAAATAAATTCTTCTACACCCGAAAATTTTTCTCTCTCACAAAACTATCCAAACCCGTTCAATCCGAATACAGTTATAAATTACTCAATTCCGTCAAACGTCAAGGGTCAAACGTCAAATGTGAAACTTGTAATTTATAATGCAACGGGACAGGAAGTCGCAACTTTAGTGAATCAAAAACAAAATGCAGGAAGCTATGAGGTTGAATTCAACGGAGAAGGATTGCCAAGCGGAATTTATTTTTACCGCATAGCGGTCCATTCGGATAAATTGGAGTCGGGAAATTTTTCTGATACGAAGAGAATGATCCTTTTAAAATAAAAAAAGATGCTTCATGAATAATAATACTAAAAAAGTAATTAGTTACGCTAACACTTTCAGTTTTTCATTTAGTTTGCGGCCATTGTTAAAATACTGGAAAAGGCAAACTGCAAAGAATAGATTATTTTCCTTTTCTTACGATTATATAAGTCAGAAATTAAAAAATGTCCCGGAATTACTTGAGCCAATCACAGACCTTTCCGTAATCGAAAGGAATCGTGAACTAGTAGAAGAGCTACTGAGTATATGTGTGTCGCCTGCTATCCAGGA
>Ga0180121_10001190_pt1 | contig 11023 bp, 9 predicted proteins | sample AntDrymUQ5402106_2_FD_129676 | JGI IMG/M metagenome (GOLD analysis project Ga0180121, IMG submission 129676) | Polar desert sand microbial communities from Dry Valleys, Antarctica - metaG UQ540 (21.06) (version 2) (version 2) | ecosystem: Environmental > Terrestrial > Soil > Desert | place...
ATTCAGCATAATTTTTAATATGAACTTCTTTTCTGTAAACAAAATAAAATATAATTATTGTAAGAAAAAATCTTAAGAATACAAACAGTACCGGCGAAATAAACTTAAGCGAAATTTTAATTACTGGAAACGAAAGACCCCATGAGATAGTAATTATGAGCAGAATCAGTTCGGCCTTGTAAGTTTTAATAAATGTATTTTGTATTGGAGAGATTTTTTCCGGACGCAATTAAAATCCTAATTTAGCTTTATATATAATTAATGCGCACGATATGAGCCATAGAAATGAATTAATGATAATAGGAAGGTCCTTGGTAACAATCTGAGTCGGACTTTCGCCTAGATTTTTTTGATGCAAAAGGTATAGGTACCGAAAAATACCATAAATTACAAATGGAGTAGTGTAAATTAATTTATCAGAGTGAAAAGATAAAATCGCTTTTTCAGAAACTGTATAGAGCGCATAAGATATGATAGTCCCGGTCGCAGCAATGGTGTTAAGCTGATCGACAAATACAACATCATAATCGCCCAAGACTTTTCTTTGTTTTTCTAAATTTTCCTGGTTAGGACCTGAAAGTTCTGCCCTTCGTTTTGAAATTCCCAAGAATAAAGAAATAAAGATTGTAGTAATAATCATCCAGCTTGAAACTCCGACATCTATGGCAACTGCCCCGCCGATAACCCTCAGTATAAATCCGATTGAAATTGAAAAGACATCAAGAAGTACAACATTTTTTATTATTAATGAGTAAAGAAGATTATTTATAAGGTATGCAATAACTGCAGCTAGAAAGAGTGTCGGAAGTTGCGACGAAATTATTGTTGTTATTCCCAACAATATTACAAACAATATCTTTGCATGTTTAACGGAGATAAATCCCGCGGCGAGAGGACGGTATCTTTTCTTTTTATGTACTCTGTCAAGCTCAATATCTATGATATCATTTAATACATAAACGCTGCTTGATACAGCGCAGAATGCAAAGAACGCAAGTATGTTTGTTAAGAGCAAAGAGAAATCCATTAATTTCCCTGCAAAAAGGATTGGAGCAAACACAAATAAATTTTTAACCCATTGTTTCGGTCTTATCAGTTCGATAAATTTTAATACGGTCAATATTTTCGTACGTTAAAGTTTGTTTTATAGACTTTCATTTCGGTGCCGCCGCAGATTGTATTGTCTTCGAGAACCGCGCTGGTGATAAACGTAAGGTCTTTTCCATATTCTTTAAGATATTCTTTAAACCAGTCATCATAAATAATAATATAACTAACATTATTTTTCTTTAATAGATAGTTTACAGAATCCAGATTGTCTTTGCCATAGTATTGCCTGTAATGAAGCATTTCGGGTGTGACGAGGCCTGCAATATCTATAACTCTGTTTTTATTAATGAAAGTAATAGCGCCTATATCATTCAAGGCGATTGTTTCATTTCTTCCGACATTTTCATTTACCCACCTTGCAAGTTTAACCTGCTGATCGTTTATATTATCGGTGTTTTTACCCAATGCAATCGCATATACAATAAAGTATGCAAGAGAAATTACTGGGATGATCCATAGAGCATTTTTTTTCTTCAGAAAAAAATTCTTCATCAATCTTTCCTTATTTATAATAATCATGAAAAGATAAATTGCTGCCAGATTTATAAATGGAAGTAGCGGGATCATGTAACGGACGTGATGTCTCCAGTTAGGAATAAGTACTGAAAAAATAACCGGCAAAAATATTATCCATAGAAAAATTAGATTAATATCTTTCAATTCTTTGAAGTATTTTTTTAAATTTGAGAAATAAAATATAATTGACAGCAAATAAAGCAGCCCAACTGCAAAATTATCCCGGAAAAAATAAATTGTAACGATTCTTAAATATTCAAAATCGGGAATAAAATTTAATCCGCCTCCAAGACCGCGAAATGTATTGGGAAAGAAATGACCGGAAATTTTAAAAGAGAAGATCAGATAGGGTAAAGTTATTATGGCAAAAATAAGAATAGCTAGCATTAATTTCAAAAAATTATTTTTGATATTTTTATTTTTAAGTAAATTTATTATCACATCAATTAAATACAAACCGAATAATAAAAACCCTTCAGGTCTTGAGATTGTTGCCAGGGCAATAAACAAACAAGGCACAATAGTAAATCTATTTTGTTGTAAATTTTTAATGTGATGATATACTCCCACTATACAGAAAAATGTAACCATCGTTGTTTCCATTCCCGATAATGACGCCCATGTAAAGCGTCCAGTGAATACAGTCAGTGAAGCAACCAATAAAGAAATGAATTCAGGTGATATCTTTTTTGAATCAAAATCTTTCAAAGGAGAGTCATTGGATTTGAATATTAGTATTGAAATTTTATAGATGAATATGCAGGATAAAAGATGGAATGCTGCGGAAAGAAAAACAGAACTGATGATAAAATCTGTTATTAAGATACTAAAAGCCCCCAGAACTATTACATACAGAGGAGAAGTAGTGCCGGCAGTTGGTTCTCCCGGATTGTATTGATAAAAAAATCCTTTCGTAAAATTGTCGGCAAACTGAAAGTGAATCCAGGTGTCATCTAATGGCACACCCATCGTTCCGTTTGTAAAAATATATTCAAAGATTAGATAAAATAGGTATGTAAATACACAAGCTCCGGTTATGTAGTAATAATTTTTATTTAAAACTTTTATCATTCAAAACAAAAGGCGAACAGAATTCGCCTTTTTAGTTATTAATTTAAAATTTGAACTTTATTTAAAATACTGCCTGTTCCTCATAAACTCCAAACACTTCCTTCAATTCTCCGCACATCTCCCCTAGAGTCACGTATTTCCTTGCACAGTCCAATACTCTCGGCATCATATTTGTTCCGTCTTCTGCAGATTTTCTAAGTTCTTTCAAAGCAGCTTCTACATCATCTTTATTACGTGATGATTTCAGCTCTTTCAGCCTCTTTATCTGTTTCTCCTCAACCTCTTTCGAAATTTGTAAGATAGGAATGTCAATTTTTTCTCCTTCTTCAACAAACTCATTAATTCCAACAACTATTTTTTCTTTCTTATCCAATTCAATCTGATACCTGTATGCTGCATCTGCAATTTCTCTCTGGAAAAATCCGTTTTCTATACACGATATTACTCCTCCCTGTGAATCAATTAGTTCAAAATATCTTTCCGCTTCAGCTTCAATATCGTCGGTTAGCTTTTCTACATAATAACTACCTCCTAAAGGATCTGCAACATTAATTACTCCATGCTCATAAGCAATTATCTGCTGAGTTCTTAAAGCTATCTTTACGGCTTTATCGGAGGGCAGCGCTAATGTTTCATCCATTGAATTTGTATGAATACTTTGGGTTCCACCTAACACGCCGGCGAGAGCTTCGATTGCAGTTCTTACAATATTATTTTCCGGCTGCTGAGCTGTTAATGAACATCCTGCGGTCTGGGTGTGGAATCTTAATTGCCAGGACTTTGGATTTTTCGCGCCGTATTTGTTCTTCATTCTCTTTGCATAAATTCTTCTTGCAGCTCTGAATTTTGCTATCTCTTCAAAAAAATCCAGATGTGAATTAAAAAAGTGAGAAATTCTTGGTGCAAAAGCATCCACATTCATGCCTCTCTCAATGCATGCTTCAATGTAAGTAAAACCATCGGCTAGGGTGAATGCAAGCTCCTGTGCTGCAGTGGAGCCTGCTTCCCGGATATGATAACCGCTTACACTCACAGGATTAAATTGGGGAACTTCAGTTGTTGAATATTCTATCATATCAATAATTATTCTCATAGATTCCTTAGGAGGATAAATGTATTCCTTCTGCGCAATGTATTCTTTTAAAATATCATTTTGAAGTGTTCCTCTTAATTTATTAAAAGGTACACCATGCTTTTCAGCCACTGCTAAATAAAAGGCATACATCATAATAGCAGGGGAGTTTATCGTCATTGATGTCGAGACTTTATCCAATGGTATTCCGTCGAAAAGAATTTCCATATCCTGCAAAGATGAAATTGCAACTCCGCATATACCTACTTCGCCTTCTGATATGGGGGCATCAGCATCCCAACCCATTAGTGTAGGCATGTCAAACGCAGTAGATAATCCTGTCTGACCGTGTGCAAGTAAATATTTGAATCTTTGATTTGTATCTTCCGGAGTTCCGAATCCTGCAAACTGTCTCATCGTCCACAATTTTCCACGGTACATATTGTGATGAATTCCCCGGGTATATGGATACTCACCCGGATATCCTATTTCATTATAATAATTTGTTTCTTTAATATCTTCAGGGGTATAGCAAATATCAAGTTCTCGTCCGCTGAGTGAAGTGAATTTCATTCCGTTGGTCTTCACTTTTGATGCTGTCTCAAGCCATTCAGCTTTTGATGCACTCTTCTTTGGCTCGGTATTATTTTTCATAAATAAAAATTTATTTTATTAGTGAACAAATATAAAAGAATTAAAATGGAAAATGAATTCATAAAAAGTTCAGGTGCTTTCTGTACGATTGATAATCAAAAATCGAACGCGTTGATCAAAAATAGACCGACAGACCGAATTTGACGGCATTGGCATTTAAGGAAACTATGTCATATGTACTTTCAATTTGTTCAAATGAAGGAATTGTAGTTTGATCAAGAGATTTATCTTTTCCAAAATTAAAAGCATAACTGTATTCAGCAAATAAACTAAGTCTTCTAAATACAAAGTATTCTGCACCAGCACCTAATACAGGACCAGCACTCGAGGATGTGCGGTTCGAAAAGTCGTACAAACCTGCACTTGAGTTATATCTGTAACTATACTGACCTCCTGCATATCCATATATATTAAACTCTTCGTTCGGATTGAGATAATATATAAAAATCAAATTGAATCCCGCTGCAACCTGCTTACTGTACATAGAATTGTTTGTATCGTTTTCATATTTAAAATAGCTACCGTTAAATGAAAATCTTAATGCTGTTCTTTTAGAAAAATGTCTTTTGATTGACAAAGTTGCTCCGTCAAAATTAATTAAAGTAAAATTTTCATCTATGGCAAACTGCAGCGCCCACTTCCCTTTTTTTAAAAAATTGTGTTCTTCATTTTCGTCGGAACTGGCGGTAATTTTCTTTGAATCAACATCCTGCGAATATAAAGTTCGTAAAAAAATGAGAGAGAACAAAGCAACCAATATTAATTTAAAAATGTAAGCTTTCAATCTTTGTTGGGTTAAATTCTTTGAATTTTTTTTTCATTTATATAATTAGAAATAAACCGATAAACCAAAATTAACATTGTGCTTTATAGAGATAGTTGAAAGTTTTTGTTTTCCTGTTAATTCATAAGGATAATAAATGCTATAAGTATAAATCTCTCTTTTTCCTAAATTAACATTAAACTTATATTCTGCAAATAAACTTAATGTCTTATGGACAAAAAATTCCGCTCCCATCCCTAACGCTGGCCCGAAAGTTTCGTCATCTTTGATTTGATTAATTGTACCTTCTTCAAATTGTTGTTTTCTATTATATTGAATTCCTGCATATCCGAAAACATTAAAAATATCTTTGGGATTAAAATAATACAGCAAAATCAAATTTCCCGAGAAAAGTTTATCAATTCCGTAACGAATATTTGTTTCTTTTTCGATTACCTCAAAATATTTACTCGTAAGGTTTAACCTTAAAGCTAAGTGTGATTTGAAGTGCCTTTTAACAGATAATGAAGCGCCTTCAAAATTTGTTAGTGTTAAATTTTTTGCGATTCCGAATTGGAGTGCCCATTTACCCGGTTCAAGCGAATTACTATTTTCAGATTTAGCCGAAATACTATCACTGAATCCGTTTGTTGGAAAACAATTGTTGGAAATGAAAAGTATTAGAACAATAAATATTCTTTCCATAATCTTAAAATTCATTCTAAACTGATTTTACATTTTAACACACTGGATTTTTGAATTGTCAGATTTTCAAAAAAAGTACAAAAAAACAAAAGGTAACACAAAAAAATTGTATTACCTTTTTTGGATTTAATTATTCTGAAATCTTAAAAATCTCATTTTTTTCCACCTAAGAGTCCGCCCAGCATGTCCATTAATCCTCCTCCTGATCCCTGATTATTCTCAGCTTTTTTGCCGGAGAAAAACCCCATAACATCATCAACAACGCTGCCATCACCATTCTGATCCAGGAAAGAGGCGAATCCTTTCGAACCTTGTGGATTATTGTCACGACTCTTGGTAAGATAGCCCATAATCAGCGGCGCCAACATTGGAATAATTTTTGCAGCCGTACCGCTGTCGAGGTTAAACTTCTTAGTTATAATATCGGTGACCTGTGAGCCTGAATTTCCGATAAGTCCGCCAAGATTTGTATCGAAGTTATCCGTCTTAGCCACTTGATTTACATGACCTTCTACATTATCAAGAATTTCCGGGTCGCCATATTTATTTAAAATATGATCAACTCTCTCCTGACCGCCGTTATTTTCACTTTGCTTTTTCAATCCTCCAAGTATCATCGGTGCGATTACTGGAATTGCCTGTGTAATAATGTTTGGATCAATGCCGAGTGTTTTACCGATCTTATCGGCCGCTCCGCCGCTTATATTACCTAATAAATCATTTAGAAAATCTGACATGTGTTTTACTCCTTTACATTTATATTTTTAAAAAATAATTTTTTTTGTACTATTATTTGCTAAATACTGATTGTTAACTGCTACCCGTTAACTTGTTAACTGTTTAACTGCTAACTGTTTAACTGCTAACTGTTTAACTGCTAACTGTTGAACTGCTAACTGTTGAACTGCTAACTGTTTAACTGTTAACTGTTTAACTGCTATCTGTTTAACTGTCTTTCGCGCATCTAAACCCTGATATCATCCATCTCTCATGGGTCTTGAAGAAATTCCTGTAAGTGCTTCTTGTTGAAATTCCTTCCGTACCGAATGACCCTCCTCGAAGAACCTTTTGATTATTAAACCATTTGTCATTATACTCTTCAAAGCCGGATTTAAAACCGGGGTAAGGCATAAACTCCGAAGAAGTCCATTCCCACATATCGCTAACCATCTGATGACATCCGTAGTAACTTTTTCCTTTTTCATAAGATCCGATTTTATTTGGAGCCCATATTTTTGAATTTAAAAGATTCGAATTTTCTTCATTTGGAAATTCGTCTCCCCAGGGATAAAGCCTTTTACAATTTTTATCTTCGTCAAATGACGCTGCTTTTTCCCACTCGGCTTCCGAAGGCAGTCGCATACCCGCCCACTTTGCATAAGCGTGTGCTTCGAAGTAACTAACATTTATTACAGGTTCGTCAGAGATATTTTTCAAATTGTTTTCCCCTCTGAAATCTATTTTTATCCATTCATTATTGTCAGCTTTTTGCCAATACATAGGAGCGCTCCAGTTATTTTGCTTTACAGCTTCCCAGCCCTCCGATAACCAATACTTAAAGTTTTTATAGCCGCCGTCATTGATGAATTCAATGTAATCTCCGTTAGTTACCGGAAAAATATCTATATAATAACCGTCGAGATAAACTTTATGCAAAGGCATTTCGATGTCATAAGCAAATATATCTTTGTAATTATTTTTATCAAAACCCATTTCAAAGATTCCGCCGTCAATCTTTACCATTTCCTTTTTGAAATTTGAAGTTGAAACTGCAGAAATATCACTCATCTTGACAGGATTATATTTATCGGCAAGTAAGTGCTGAAGATCGTACACCATTAATTCCTGATGCTGATATTCATGATGAAAACCAAGGTGAAACAATTGTACAAGCTCGGTATTCAATATTCCATTTGCAGATTTCAAAAATTTATAAACTTCTCCATTGACCCAATTCCAATAATTCAAGGTATCTTTTACAGTAGGGCGGGAAATGGTACCCCTTTTTGATTTATTGAAAAGTTCACCGAAGGAAAGATAATATGAATTGAAATAATAGTCGTAATTTTCTTTATGGGGTTTATAATCCGTATAATATTTTCTCAACAGCTGATCGTAAAACCATGAGAGATGACCGATATGCCATCGTGGTGGACTCATAAAAGCTTCTGTTTGAACTACATAGTCTTCTATTTCAAGCGGAGTAACTATTTCGATAGTTTGATTGCGAACATTGAGGAAACTGTCGAACAAAGAATTTCCTTTTTCAAAATCTTTAGTAACTTTTAACTCAGTGAGAATATTGGTATTATTCATAACGATTTTTAATTGTGCAGAGTCATTAATAGTCATTTCATTTTATAAATTCTAATATAAAAAAGAAACATAGAAATTAAATTAATGTATCCGGTAAAGTTTGATAATATTTCCAAAAATTATTCGGGCAAAAAGATACTTGATAATATTAATTTTCACATCGAAGAAAACAAAATCACTTCTATAATTGGCAGAAGCGGAAGCGGCAAGTCTACAATTCTTAAAACTATTAACGGATTAGTTAAACCTTCAAGCGGGAAAGTGATCGTCTTTGATAATGAGATTGATTACGATCGTATTCACGACCTACGCTTACAAATCGGATATTCGGTTCAAGGCACAGGTCTGTTTCCGCATATGAATGTAAATGAAAACATCACAATCCTTTCACGCCTCCAAAAAAACTGGAGTAAAAATAAAATTGAAAAAAGAGCTGAACATTTGATGCATCTGGTAAGTCTGCCATTCGATTTTAAAACAAAATATCCTTTTCAATTATCCGGTGGAGAGCAGCAGAGAGTCGGCATTTGTAGGGCTATGATGCTGAATCCGAAAATATTTTTACTTGATGAAGCCTTTGGGGCACTGGATCCGACAACTAAGAATGAAATTCATATTGAATTATTGAAAATTCAAAAAACAGAACCGCGAACAATTGTATTGGTCACTCATGATCTTCGTGAAGCATTTAAACTTGCAAACAAAATTATAATTATAGATAAAGGTATCATCCAGCAAATCGGAACTAAGGAAGAAATAATGGATCAACCTTCAAATGATTTTGTAAGATATTTTATTAAATCACAATTTGATTAAAAACATTTTTGTCATTCCCGCGAATTCCTGCCTGGCGCAGGAGTTTGTCTCAAAAGCCTGAGAAAACAAACATTATGCTTATAAAGCCTCCCGCCTGCGTCGGGCAGGCAGCTTTGTAAGCCAAAATTCAAATTTCCCCAGCAGGGGCTTGGAAAGAGCAGGGTTTTGAGACAAGCTCCACAGACAGGCGGGAATTTACTAAAATTAATAATACTATTTTTGTTATCCTTATATCTTTTGTAGTTCAAAGTTTTCCAGTTGAAAAGTTCATGGTAAATGTAAAACAAATTTAAATTTTGAAAAAGATCATCTTCATATCGCTTTTATTTCTTTTCTCATCCGCTAACTCACAGACAATTAAAGTCGGAGCCAAGCATTTTAACGAAGGATATATCTTAAGTGAAATTCTGTCGCGTCTATATGAAAGTGAAGGATACAAAGTGGAAAGGAAATTCAATCTCGGCGGGACTCTTGTCTGTTATGAAGCGCTGGTGAACGGTGAGATCGACATCTATCCCGAATATACAGGTACGATCTCGGAAGCCATTTTAAAAATAAACGAAAAAATTTCTTTTGAAGAGCTGAGAAACAAATTAAAAAATATTAGTTTAGAAATTTCAAATGAGTACGGTTTTAATAATACATATGCATTTGCAGTGAAGGATGACCTCGCAAAAAGTTTGAATTTAAAAACAATTTCGGATTTGAGATCTCATCCCGAATTGAAATTCGGATTAAGTTATGAATTTCTAAATCGTGAAGACGGCTGGAAAAATTTAGCAAAAGCTTACAACCTTCCTCAAAAGTCCGTCGGTCTTGAGCACGGGCTTGCATATAAAGCAATAGATGACAAACAAATTGACTTAACTGATGTTTATTCCACTGATGGAGAAATTCCAAAGTATGCTTTAACGATCTTAGAAGACGATAAGAACTTTTTTCCGAAATATTTTGCCGTTTCGTTTTATAAATCAGGAGCTGATCCGAAGATCAAAGAAATCGCAGGCAGGATCGCAGGAAAAATTTCAGAAATTGAAATGCAGGGTATGAATGAAGAGGTTTTATATGAGAATAAAAGTTTTACTGAAGTTGCAGACAATTTTTTGAAAAAGAATAACCTTTTTTCAAACAAAGTAACTCAATCAAATGAAAAAGAAAGTATGCTATCGGAAATAATTCCGAAAGCGCTACAGCACCTGAAGATAACGTTTATTGCATTGGTACTTGCAATATTAATAGCAGTGCCTCTGGGAATTTTAATTTATTTTTATTCTTCTATTTCCAAGCCGGTACTATATATTGCCGGATTGCTTCAGACAATTCCTTCAATTGCTTTGCTTGCGTTCATGATACCGTTGTTTGGAATAGGTGTAATCCCGGCCATTATTGCTTTGTTCCTGTACGGTCTGCTTCCAATTTTAAGAAATACAACTATAGCATTGTTCACAGTTGATCCGCTTTTAAAAGAAGTTGCGAGTGGAATAGGACTCACTCAAATGCAGAAGTTAAGATATATTGAGTTGCCGCTATCAATGCCGACAATTATCGCGGGCATAAGAACGGCGGCAGTGATAAACATTGGTACTGCGACTCTTGCGGCTTTTATCGGCGCCGGAGGACTTGGTGAGTTTATTGTGACAGGGCTTGCCCTTAACAATACGAAATTAATTTTAATGGGAGCTGTTCCGGCTGCGATACTTGCGATATTGACTGAAATAGTTTTTGAAATTATAGAAAGGTTGGTTATTCCGAAACATCTTCAAAAGAGAATAGGGAATTGATATTTATTTTACCTTAAGATTTGTTTCCGCTCGCTTAAGCTCATCGATAATATCTTCAGGAACCGGATATCCTTCATCCGATCTTAAATAAGACACATGCAAATGAGTTTTACCGGCATTTAAAATTGCTTTTCTCCCGGTACGCCCCACTTCACCTATCTTATCTCCTGCATTAACGATATCTCCCGGCTTAACATTAACCTTCGACAAATGTGAATA
>Ga0180121_10001191_pt1 | contig 11015 bp, 6 predicted proteins | sample AntDrymUQ5402106_2_FD_129676 | JGI IMG/M metagenome (GOLD analysis project Ga0180121, IMG submission 129676) | Polar desert sand microbial communities from Dry Valleys, Antarctica - metaG UQ540 (21.06) (version 2) (version 2) | ecosystem: Environmental > Terrestrial > Soil > Desert | place...
CCACGCCACCGCCGTCGCCTCCCAGTCGGGCGCGTCCGGTGGCCGCACCCCGGCTGGCCACCCGCTCGGGCTGACCGCGGCACTCATACGAACGGAGGCTGTCACGGCACCCCCCGGGCGGGCATCATTGCCCCGTGACACAGGCGATGTGGGAGTCGGACCGCAAACGCCGCCGGCACTCGCAGTGGTGGGTGCCCGTCGTGGCGGGGCTTGTCATCGCCCTCGCCCAGGTGACCTTCGTCTACAACGCATGGGACGACTGCGGCGTCGACTCCGCCGCCGGGCTCACCAGCTACTCGCTGTACGCGCTGGGAGTCCCCGCCCTCACTTTTCTCAACGCGGTCCTGGTGGCGATGCCGGCCGAGGTTTACTACAACCGCGCCGGCAGCCGCGCGACCGCGCTGTTCCTCACCGTTGTGTCGGTGGCCATCCTCGTTGCGGCGGTGACGCTGATCCTCGGGCATTTCGTCGCCACCCCGTCGGAGCCGGTCGGCACCCTGTGCGTCGACAACGTGCCGACCTGGTGGCCAGATTGGATGCCCACCTGACCCACTGGAGGCCTCAGTCGTCGGGCAGCGTGAGGTAACGGCCACGCCGGTACCCCAGCACTCCCGCGCCAGTGCCCGCGGACAGCTCGGTGTGCTCCAGCTCCAGCTCAACCAGCAGCGGCCACCCGACGGGCCTCGGCTCGCCGACCAGTCGCCCGCCCGCCCAGGCCCGCCCCGAGACCACGGGTCCCCAGTCTGTGCCGGTCCACTCCCCCGTACGAAAGGCGCCACCCGGTGACGGCGCGACGCCCGCGAGCACGTCGGCCAGCTGCCGGTCGTCGGGTCCGAGCACGCTGACCGCCGCCCGCCCCGAGTCGCGGAGCACCGGCCACAGCGCTGACTCCCCGTCGAGCAGGCAGACCAGCCGCGCCGGCTCCCCGTCGGCGACGAGCAGCGACGACACCGTCAGCCCGGCCTGCTCCCCCTCGTAAGTGCTGGTCCAGATCGTGACCGGCGCCGGGAGCCGGCCGCGCAACCGGCGCGCCGGTCGCCGGTCGCCCTCCGGGTCGCTGAAGGGGTGCTCGGAGTGGATGGTCACCCGGTCCATCCTGCCGGGGCGGACCGGGCCAGGGGTAAGGCGGGTTCTGACCCGGATCCCGCCCGCCACGGTCCGCGGGACACGCCCTAGTAGTCGAGTGCGGCGCCGTTCAGCGGCAGCCGGACGGTGAACCTTGCCCCACCGACCGGCGAGTCGGTCACCTCGACGGAGCCGTCGTGGGCCGAGACGATGCCGGCGACGATCGCCAGACCCAGCCCCACGCCACCCCCGCCGCGGTCACGAGCGGCATCCAGCCGCGTGAATCGGTTGAACACGACCTCCCGGTGCCGCTCGGGGACACCGGGGCCGTCGTCCTCGACCGTCAGCACGGCCTCGGTGGCGTCGGCGGACAGGCCGACCCGCACCTCCGCCGCGGCGTAGCGCACGGCGTTCTCGATCAGATTCCGCGCCACCTGCTCCAGCAGGTGAGGGTCACCGCTCAGCTGGACCGGACATACGGCGGACAGGTCGACGGCTACGTCCCCCTGGCACGAGGTCACGGCGGTTTCCACCGTGTCGTCCAGGTCAACCGCCTGCCGGTTCGGCGCCAGCGACCCCGCGTCAGAGCGGGTCAGCAGCAGCAGCTGGTCCACCAGCGCGTGCATGCGCAGCGTCTCGTACATCAGATCGGGGACGAGCGCCTGTACGCCGCCGGTCCGGTCCCGTGCGGTCTCCAGCTGCGCCCGGATGCTGGCGATCGGGTTGCGCAGCTCGTGGGCTGCGTCGGCCACGAACCGCCGCTGACGCTCGGCGCTGCCCTGCAGGCGGGCCAGCATCGCGTTGACGGTACGGGCCAGGCGGCCGATCTCGTCGTCCTGGACGGGCTCGGGAACCCGTCGGTCAAGCTGGTTGCCGCTGACCTCCTCGGCCTGTGCCGTGATGGCGTCCACCGGCGCCAGCGTCTTTCCGATGACGAACCACATCACCCCGCACAACGCCAGGACCAGCAGCGCGATGCCGGCACCGCCTACCCTGGCCGCCGATGCCACCGTCTCGGCGACGTCGTTCACGGAGATGGCCACGAAGATCGTGACGTCCCCGGCGGGGGCGGCAACGCCGACCGCGGCGACGCGGAACGGGCCGTCCTCCGTGAGCGGCAGCCGCTCGACCTCGAACACCTGCCGGGTCCCCACCGGAGGCTGGGGAAGGTCCAGCACCGCGGCGGCTTCGAGGTTCGGCGTCGCCGCGAGCACGCGGCCGCCCGAGACCACCTGAACCGCCGCCTCCTCGTCGTCGACCAGTTCGGGCAAGGTGGCAGGCAGGTTGTCCTGCTCGACCTGCCGGCTCACCTTGTCGGCCCAGGAGGCGCCCACCTCGTCCGCGGACTCGACCAGGTCCGCCTTGACGGCGAGGCCGATCAGGACCCCGCCGGCCGCGACGACGATGGTGACCACCAGCGCCGTCAGCACGATCATCCGGATACGCAACGATGCGCGCGGACGCCAACCGGAGAGTCGAAGCCAGGCGGTCACGTGTCCTCGCAGACCTGGTAGCCCTGACCACGAACGGTGCGCAGGGTAGCGGTGCCGAACGGCCGGTCGACCTTGCGGCGCAGGTAGCCCATGTAGACCTCGACGAGGTTGGGGTCACGTCCCGTTACCGCGCCCCACACCTCCCGCAGGATCTCCTCCTTGGACTGCACCGCGCCAGGATGACGCATCAGGCACTCGAGCAGGGCGAATTCGCGCCGAGTCAGCTCGATCGCGGTGTCGTTGCGACGGACCGTCCGCGTGCCGCTGTCGAGAACCAAGTCGCCGACACTGAGCTGCGGAGGTCGCTCGGCCGGGCCGCGTCGCAGCAGTGCCCGGCACCGGGCGACCAGCACCGGGTAGGCGAACGGCTTGCGCAGGAAGTCGTCCGCCCCGGCGTTCAGGACCTCCGCCTCCCCGAACTCCTCCTCCGCGGCGGTGAGCACGAGGACCGGGGTCCACACTCCGTTCGCGCGCAACCGCCGGCAGACCTCCAGCCCGGGCATGCCCGGGAGCAGCAGGTCGAGCACGATCACGTCGACACCGGGCTGCATCGCCAGCCGGTAGCCCTCTGCCCCGTCGTGCGCGGTGCGCACCTCGAAGCCGTGGTCTTGTAGCCCGCCCGCCACGGCCCTGGCGAGCCGCACCTCGTCCTCGACCACCAGGATGTGTGCCACGTCCCTGATGGTCACCGCATCACGCCCGCTGCGGAGGCCACTGCGACGTCGCTGTGCCGGATGGGCGGGCGAAGCGCAGGTACAGGGGTGGGACGACGAACAGGTTGAGCAACGTGGCCGTGACCAGACCCCCGAGGATCACCACGGCCATCGGGTGCTCGATCTCCTGTCCGGGGATCGAGCCGGTCACGATGAGCGGGATGAGGGCGAGTCCGGTGGTCAGCACCGTCATCATGATCGGCACTAGGCGCTCGGTCGCCGCCCGCATCACCAGGGCCTGGCCGAACGGCACGCCTTCGGCGCGTTCCAGGTGCTGGCAGTGGCTGATCAGCATGATCCCGTTGCGGGCGACGATGCCGAACACGGTGAGGAAGCCGACGAGGGAGCCGAGTGAGATGACCTTGTCGCTGAGGTAGGCCGCCAGCACGCCACCCACCAAGGCGATGGGCAGGGTCACGAAGGACAGCGTGGCCAGCCGCCAGCTCTTGAACGACGTCTGCAGCAGCAGGAAGATCAGGATCGCCGCCCCGCCCGCGAACAGCAGCAGGCGGCTCTGGGCGGCCTCACGCTCGGTGTACTCCCCGAGCATCTCCGCGCGGAACTCGAGCGGCCATTCCACCTGCGCGAGGCGACTCTCGATGTCCCCCACCACCGAGCCGAGGTCTCGGGTGCCGTCCAGGCTGGCTCCCACGTCGATGGTGCGGAACAGGTCCTCGTGGTGGACGGTGTTGGGCACGGACATGATGCGGATGTCCGCGAGGTCGGACAGCGGCATCTTGCCGCTGACAGGGGTGTCGATGGGCACGTTCTCCAGGTCCGTGACACTTTGTCGAGCGTCGGGGGGACTCCACACCTGCACGTCGTACGCTCGGCCGCCCCGGTAGATGTCGCCGGCCTCCTCGCCGGCCATCATCCAGGCCGCCTGGCGGCGGACGTCGCCAGGCTTGACCCCGTGCCGCTGGGCGGCGGCCAGGTCGACCTCGACCTGGAGCTGCGGAATGGCGTCCTGGAATTCGACGTAGCTGTCAGAGACGCCGTCAACGCTGCCGATGATCTCGTTGACTTCCTCGGCCTTCTCCCGGAGCAGGCCCAGTTCCTGCCCCTGGATGCGGACCGTGATGGGGTCGCTGGTGCCGGTCAGGACCTCTCGGATGCGCTCCTTCAGGTAGGTCAGGACGTCGCGGTAGATGCCTGGGTAGCCGTCGACCGTGTCCTCGATCCGGTCCACCGTCTTGTCGTAGTCCACCGAGGGGTCGACGCTGACCCAGTTCTCGCCGAAGTGGACGCCGTACGGCTCGTCGCCAAGGAACGCGTTGCCGATGTGCGACCCGGCGTTGCGTACCCCGGGGATCTCGAGGAGCTCCGCGTTCACCAGGCGGGTGGTGCGCACCTCCTCCTGCAGCGAGGTGTCGGGCTTGGCCAGCCAGTGCATCAGGAAGTCCCGCTCCTTGAATGACGGGAGCAGGGCGTTGCCCAGCAGAGGCAGCAGGACGAGCCCGAGCGCGGTGGTCGCGCCGACCGCGGCGTAGGCACCGCTCGGTCGGGTGATCGTCCTAGTCAGCAGCCACCGGTAGGCACGCTTCATCGGCGGGACCACCGGCGACTCCCGCTGGTCGAGCGACTTCGCGCTGCGGAAGAAGATCAGGGCGAGCGCGGGTGTGACCGTGAGGGCCACGACCATGGACGCACCGAGGGCAAGTGCGTACGCCAGCGCGAGCGGCTGGAAGAACGACCCGGACAGGCCCGCGAGCAGGAAGATCGGGAGGATGGCCACGATCTCGATCATCGTGGCGTACACGATCGCACTGCGGACTTCCATCGATGCGTCGAGGATGACCCGCGCGGTCGACCGCGTGCCGCCCTCCTGTCGGTGCTGCCGCAGCCGGCGCACGATGTTCTCGATGCCGATGATGGCGTCGTCAACCACGTCGCCGAGAGCTATGACGAACCCGGCCAGCACCATCGTGTTGATGGTGACGTCCCTCGAGTTGAGCACCAGCATCGCGGCCAGCAGGGACAGCGGGATCGCCACCACGCTGATGACCGCGGTCCGCCACGAGTACAAGAACAGCCCCATCATGAGCACCATCAGCAGCGCGCCGATGACCAGCGCGCTAGAGAGGTTGTCGATCGCGTCCTCGATGAACGTGGCGGGCCGGAAGATCTCCGAGTCGACCGCGATGCCCTGCAGGCTCGGGGCGAGCTCGTCGAGCGCCTCCTCGACGCCGTTGGTGACGTCCATGGTGTTCGCCCAGGGCAGCTTCTCCACGATGAGCATCAACCCCGGGCCCTCGTTGATGACGGCGTCACCGATCAGCGGCTGGTGGTCGCGGCGCAGATCGGCGACGTCGGCCAGCTGGATCTGCCTACCGTCCCGATTGGCGACCGGCACCTTGCCGAGGTCGCTCGGGGTCACGACCGCTTGCACGTGCCGGATTCCCACCCGGCGCTGCTGGCCGTCGATCCACCCGCCACGCCCGATGAAGTGCCCGTCGGAATACTGCAGCAGGCCGGCGTCCAGGGTGTCCGCGGTCGCGTTCATGACCTGGTCCAGCGTGACGTCCCGGGCGGCGAGCCGCTCCGGGTCGGCCTGCACCTGCAACATCTCCAGGCGCTCGCCCCAGATCGGCACGTTGGCAACCCCGGGGACCTGCAGCAGCCGCGACCTGATCTTCCAGTACGCGGTCATCGACAGGTCCATCAGGTCGAGGTTGGGGTCGTCCACCGACAGCCCGATCTTCAGCACCCGGCTGGTCGCCGACAGCGGTTGCAGCATGACGGGGGGCGCGGCCCACGTCGGCAGGGTCGGCGTGACCGTGGCGATCCGCTCGGCCACCAGCTGCCGCGCCTCCAGCAGGTCGGTGCCCTCCTCGAAGAGCAGCACGATCTGGGACAGCTGCTCCACCGAGGACGAACGGATGGTGTCGACACCCGGGATCGCGTTGAACGACTGCTCCAGCGGGACGGTGATCAGCTCTTCGACCTCTGTCGGCGCCAGGCCGACGGCGAGGGTGTGCACCTCGACCTTTGGTGGCGCGAACTCGGGGAAGACGTCGACGGCCGCGTTGTTGACCTGCTGAACGCCCACGAACACCAGGCCCGCGGCGAGCGCGACGACGATGAAGCGGAACTTGAGACTCAATGCAACGATCCAGCGCATGGTGCTCAGCCATTCCCCACGTCAGTGCCCGACCTCTTCTTCGATCCCGTACAGCTCCGCGACCCCGACGGTCACCACATCAGTCCCCGCCTTCGGGCCGCTGGTGAGGAAGGCGCGGGCGCCCTCTACCGACTCGATTCCGATCTTCTCCCGGACGAACTGGAGCGGCTCGGGGTTGGTGAACACCCACCACTGGCCCTCGGTGTCGACGAAGATCGTCGTCGACGGGACGACCAGCCGTTGGCCTCTCGTCTCCACCTGGGTGGTCTGGATGCGTAGCCGCTCGGCAGCCGACTCTTCGAGCACGACGAGGGTCTGGTGGGTTCCGGGGATCGGCACCGCCTTGCCCGGGTCGTTCTCGATCACGTAGTCGTCTGCAACCGCGTCACCGCAGGCGGGGAGGAATAGGACAGGGACTATGAGCGGCCACACCGCCCTCGCCGAGCTGCGGTGCGCCACTCCGGCCGGTTCCCGGGTCTCAGCGGGCCGCTGCTCGGGCACATCCTCGAACAGGTCGTCGGGCACGCCGTCGCGGCCGACGAATCCGAACCGCAGGTAGAGCGCCGGGACCAGGAACAGGGTGACCAGCAGCGTGGTGACCAGACCGCCGAGCACCACGATCACCATCGGGCCCAGGATCTCGAACCCGGTGACCCCGCCCGTCACCGCGATCGGGGCGAGAACCAGCGCCGTGGCCACGGTTGACGTGACCGTCGGCACCAGGCTGTCCCCGGTGCCCCGCAGGACCAGGTCGGAGCCGAACTCGACGCCCTCCCTGCGATGGAGGTACTGGTAGCGGCGGATCAGCACCACCACTCCCCGGGCGGCGATGCCCAGGACGGCCAGGAACCCTGCGACGGACCCGAGCGTGATCGTGCCGCCGCTCAGCAGCACCGCCACCACTCCTCCGATCGGGGCCAGCAGCAGCGACCCGAACCCGAGCAGCCCGAGCCGCCAGCTGCCGAAGGCTGCCTGCAGCAGCAAGAAGATGGCGAACAGCGCGCCGAGCCCGGCCGCGATCAGCTGCCACCGGTCGGCCTGCTGCGCCTCGTAGCCGCCGAGGATCTCGGCGTGGTGCTCCTGCGGGAACGCGACGCCGTCGACCAGCTCGTCGATCCGTGCCTGAACGTCGCCGACGTCACCCTCGGGCACCTGTGCAATGACGTCGAGGTAGCTCGCCACGGCCTCGTGCCGGATGATTGTGGGGCTGGACACGACCCGCACGTCCGCGACGGCTCCGAGGCGGACCTGGCTGCCGCCGGGGGCGTCGATGAGCAGCTCCTCGACGTCGCTCTCGCTGTTCCTGATGGCGGGGTCACCCCACACGACGACGTCGAACACCTTCTGCTCGTCGAACAGGTTGCCGACGGTGATGCCGCCTAGCAGGCTGGCCGCGGCGCGCCGGACGTCACCGGGCTTCAGCCCGACCCCCTGGGCCTTCTCCAGGTCGACCTCGACCTCCATCGTGGCCTCTTCGGGGGCGCGGTCGACCCGGGCCGTGGCAACGCCGTCGACTCCGGCCACCATGGTCTGCAGCTCGGTGGCCATCCGCTCCAGAACGCCGGCGTCCTCCCCGTACGCCCGCACGACGACCTCGTCACCAGAGCGCCCGAGAACGTCGCTGACTCGTTCCTCGGAGTAGGTCAGGACCTCGGCCGAGACGTCGGGGTTGTCGGCAACCGCAGACTCGATGGAGGTCACCGTCTCGTCGTAGTCGGCGTCGGAGGTGAGGTGGACCCAGACCTCGCCCGAGTTGACGTCCACCACCTCGTCTGCCATCACGGCGCGTCCGACGTGGCTGCCGACGTTGGCAACACCTGGCAGGGAGCCGAGCTCGTGGACCACCTCGTCGGTGGTCGCCGTCATCCGCGGCAGGGACGTGCCCGGCTCGGCCTCGATGTGGACCAGCACGTCGCGTTCCTCGAGCGCCGGACGCAGCGAGGAGTCCAGCAACGGGGTCATCGCGAGGCCGATCACCACGGCGCCGGCCGCGACCGCGAGGGCCGCACGGGAGCGGGTGACCAGCCCACGGGCGACCCGGTCGTATCCGCGCCGCAGCCGTCTGGTCAGCGGGGAGCAGGCGTGCCGCGACCTCGACGAGGAGAGCAGCAGCATGGCCAGCGCGGGCGTCACGGTGACCGCGACCAGCATCGAGACCGCGCCCGCGAGCAGGTAGGAGAGAGCGATCGGCGGCAGGAACGCCCCGCCCTCGGCGCCCAGGAAGAACAACGGCAGCGTGGCCGCCGCCACCACCAGCGCGGCATAGAGGACCGAGCGACGGGTCTCGGCGGCGGTCTCCACGATGGCCCGCCACCCCGACGTCGCATCGTCCCGGTCTCGCCGGCGCAGCCGGTCGGCGAGACCGTCGACGTCCGTGACGGCGTCGTGGATCACCACGGTCAGGCCGACCACCAGCCCGGCCGCGACCATGAGGTTGACCGTGGTGCCCAGCAGCTGCAGGACCACCACCCCCGCGGCGAGCGACACACCGATCGCGAGCACGCTGACCAGTGAGCTGCGCCAGTCCCAGAACAGCGCACCGAGCACGAGCAGGAGCAGGAGCCCGCCGACCAGCAGCGCCCAACCGAGGTTGTCGAACGAGGACTCGACGTACGAGGCCGGACGGTAGACCGAGGAGTCGAACGTGATGTCCGCGAGACCCGGTTGCAGCGCCTGCAGAGCATCCGCAACGCCCTGCGAGACCTCGACGGTGTTCGCTCCCGGGAACTTCTCGATGACGAGCAAGAGGCAGTCCTCGCCACCGGGGCAGACGGTATCGCCGATCAGCGGCTGGTGGTCCTCGACAACGTCGGTGACGTCCCCCAGGGTCAGCGGCGCGTTGCCGTTCGATCCGCCGCCGGTGTCCTCGAGCGGCACCTGGGCAAGCTGGTCGGAGGTCTTGATCGCCTGCTCGTGGAAGATGTTCAGCCGCTGGTTGGGCATGTCGATGAACCCGCCGGTGCCTGGGGTGGAGGCTTCCAGGAACGAGAGCGGGGAGACCTCGAGCGCGTTGCCCGCGGTCTTGACGATCTGCGCGAGCGTGGCGTCGTTCTGGGCGAGCCGTTCCGGGTCGACGAGCACCTGAAGCTGCCGCTCCCGGTTGCCCCATGTGACCACGTTGGCCACGCCGGGCACGCTCATCAGCCGCGGGCCGATCACCCAGCGAGCCAGCACCGACACCTCGATCGGCGTCAGCTCCTCCGAGGACAGCTTCAGCATCCCCACCCGGCTGTTCGAAGACAGCGGCTGGATCATCTGCGGCGGCTTGGCGACGTCGGGCAGCCCGGCCACCCCGACCGCCTGCGTCAGCCGCTCCTGGACCACCTGCCGTGCGTCCAGCAGGTCCGTCCCCGGCTCGAAGGTCATCACGACCGAGGACAGGCCGGGCATCGACACCGACTCGATCTCGTCGAGGAACGGCACCCCGACCAGCAGGTCCTGCTCCAGCGGGACGGTGATCAGCTGCTCGACCTCCTCGGTCGACAACCCGAGCGCCTCGGTCTGCACCTCCACCATCGGCGGGTTGAACTCCGGCAACGCATCCACCGGGGTCTTCCCGACCTGGACGATGCCGACGACGATCACGCCCGCCCCAACGGCAAGGATCAGCCGCCGCAACCGCACACTCGCTTCCACGATCCAACCCACCGCTGGGTACCCCCGCCCTCTCGATCGCGTACCGTCTGGAGGAAATCTGAGAATCCATCCCGGCGCTCTCAGGATCATCCGCGCCGGCACCGTCGACCATGGCCCCTTTGGGTGGTATTCGGATGCCCATCCAGACGTGCCGGAGTAGTCCGCCCGTGTCTGCACCTCCCGCGGCTGGGCCAGCGAGAGCGGCTGCGGGCGGGCGGGTCTGACGCGATCTGCTGGTCACCGCCGGTGTGTCGTCAGTGTGTTTGCGCCACTCGGCGCCCGTGCCCGGGTCAGCCGAGCAGGCTGCGGACGAGCAGCGCCAGCGCCGACCCGGTCACCACGACCAGCACAGCGACCCGGAAGGGCTGGCCGGACAGCCGCCCACGCAGGCCCAGCGACAGCAGGAAGCCGACCAGGAAGAACGGCAGCATCGCCGCGCCGGTCCACACCTCGCGCGCGCTGAGCTGGCCGGCGACCGCCAGCGCCCCCAGCGACAGCAGCGAGCCCACCGCGAACACCAGCGCCAGGGTCGCGCGCAGTGTCGCCGCCTCCGCCCGCTGGTAGACCAGCGCGAGCGGTGGCCCGCCGATCGCGGCGGCGGTCGCGCCGATGGCTGACAACACGCCGGCGCCCGCCAGCGTGGAGCGGGTGGCCGTGACGTGCACGGTGCGCACGGTGAGCGCCACCGCGACCAACGTGAGCAGGGCGACGCCGATCGCCAGCTGCTCCCGGGTCAGCAGCGCAACGACTGCAACCCCGGGCGCTGTGCCCAGCACCCGGCCGAGGAACACCCACCCGACTCGTGGGTCGATGTGGCGGTGCTCGGAGACCAGCGACAGCACCGGAAGCGCGAACCCGACCACGAGCAGACTCCCCGGCATCAGCGACGGGTCGAGCAGGCTGACCACCGGCGCCGCCACCAGCCCGACGCCCAGCCCAACCGCACCCTGGATGACGGCACCCACCAGCACGGCGATGCCAGCGACC
>Ga0180121_10001192_pt1 | contig 11009 bp, 7 predicted proteins | sample AntDrymUQ5402106_2_FD_129676 | JGI IMG/M metagenome (GOLD analysis project Ga0180121, IMG submission 129676) | Polar desert sand microbial communities from Dry Valleys, Antarctica - metaG UQ540 (21.06) (version 2) (version 2) | ecosystem: Environmental > Terrestrial > Soil > Desert | place...
CAAGGCATAGACACTGTCTTATCAAAAGCATATGACAATGGAATAATATTGGCGGGCGGTAGCGCGGGTTCCTTATGTTGGTTTACTGGTGGCTACACTGACTCACGACCAAAAGAAATGACAATCATAAAGGCATTGGGTTTTTTAAATTATAGTCATTCAGCACACTACCACTCAAACCCAACAAGAAGACCATTATACCATAAGGCAATATTAAATGGTAAGCTTACTGAAGGTTATGCCAGTGACGATCTCGCAGGGCTTTTATTTATAAACGGTAATGTAAAAAAGTCTGTTTCACAAAACGCTACAAATAATAACTACTTTGTTTCTGTTGAAGGCGGAAACATTAAAGAAGAATTGCTATCTGCTGAAATAATAAAATAGTAACATCATCATCAACATACATTTCCCAACTTCCACTTACCGGGTAAATAGATGGAAGAAATCTATAAAAAAATGCCAGTATAAACTGGCACCTTGATATTCTTTTTATTTTGATACAAATACAAATAAACTACTCTTTTATTGTAATATTTCCACTGATTGGAAGGTAAGTAGGAAAATTATCCGCGCAGGATGCACCAGTATAAAGGACTAAATCACTAATCATATCAGCAGTTGATCTACCTTGTCCGTTATCCTGCACTGAAAAAGAGGCTCGCTGACCAACAAAAATAAAAGGAGCGCTGCCGGTTCCTCTTACACTTGTTACAACTCCACTAAGAGTTGCTCTATTACCATTAATTCTCATACAATCAATGTCCATTTGTATGTCAATATCTCCCTGGCGAAATTTATAATTCAAGTGACCCGTAACATCGCCGTCCATATGTTGCACTGCGTTGAATACAAATGTGGATACCTCACCCCCTTCCATCGTTGTACCTCCTCCATTTACATGTGCATTACCATTCGGGAATTGTCCAATATTTGCTTTTGTTACCTTGTGAAAAGAAGTTGTTTTAGTGTAGCTACTGATAGCTATTAAACAAGAAATTAATAAGCAAAAAGAAAGAATTTTTTTAAACTGTCTCATGTGTTAGTTTTTGAAAATTATACAATTGTTTTAATGGATATTGTTTTAACAGACAATTTTCGATGGGATACCAATAGTATGGAGATAAAAAGAATATACAAATAGAAAAACTACAAAATGATATTGATGGCAAACAAAAGATCCTCTAAATCAAGCCATTTTATTAAATTTACCTCAATGTTTTGAATAGAAAAAAGTTTTAATTTTTTCCTTGACGATGTGTGAAATTGTATTGATAATATTCGTCACAGGTGCAAACGTCTCATGAGTCAGAACCTGGCGAAAAGAAAATCCGGAAAAATATACTTACCTCGTGCATTCCGCACATCCGAAAACAGTTATTCGTATCTTAAGCAACCAGGAACTGGGAGCATTTGAATACAGGTAGTGATGTTACCAAAGTCAGGATTATGCATCAGACTTCACAAACATGAACAAGGCATCGTTTTTCTATAAGTGATAAGAACAGGAAAAATCACTTTGACATAAGATCAGAACAGGCGGATAGGCCTGGCATAACCGGTAGTTATTATAGTGGGCATAATTGTCGAAAAAAAATTCACAAATAAAATAAATAACAATGTCAATTTCACCCAAAAGCCCTGGCATTCATCATATTGCCCTTCGCTGCCTTGATATGGAGACCTGTAAAAATTTTTATCAGAATATTCTCGGACTTCCACTTGCTTTAGATACGGAAGAATTAATTGCGTTTATTGCAGGTTCTGTAATAATTGCTTTTAAAAAGGCATCTCCTCCTAATCCCACCGATAAATTCTTCACTCCTTTTAATATCGGATTGGATCACATCGCTTTGGCATGTGAAGATGAAGAAGAGCTTAATCGTGTAGCAAAAGGGCTGAAGGATGCAGGAATTGAAAACACCGGAGTAAAGCTGGATGAAACACTTCAGAAACGATATGTGGCATTTAAAGATCCTGAACGCATTCAATGGGAGTTTTATATGAAATAAGTTAACAATAAAGGGTATGATGATCAGCCAAAACGATCTAACGGATCAAAAGCTTGCTATAGACAACCTGAATAAGGAAGCATGGCAATACAGGATAAAAGATTCTGGTCAGGCGCTTATACTAAGTAAAAATGCAGTAGATCTGGCTGAAGCCATTGACTATACACAAGGAAAAGCAGAAGGGTATAGAAGTTTGGGATTCAGTTTTATAAGGTTATCCAGGCATAAGGAAGCGAATGCACTTCTTGAAAAAGCACTTGATTTATTTACGCAAGTGAACGATTTACAGGGGCAGTCAGATGTATATGAATTCCTGGGAATTATTAAACGAAGTTTGGGTGATTACAGTGCATCACTTGAATTCCTTTTCAAATCCCTGGAGCTCCGAAAACAAACCAGCTATGCAGAAGGAGAATGTCTTTCTTTCTATCATCTGGGGGTAACTTATAAATATTTAGGCGATTATGATAAAGCATTGAAATATTTGCTGGAAAGTCTATCTATCGCCCAATCCATTCATTACTGGGTTGGTGAATCGTATTCTTTGAACCTAATCGGCATGGTATATTATGAAACCGGGGCTTTTAACAAAGCGCTTGAATATTATCATCAAAGTCTTGCACAAAGGGAGGAAGCAGGAGATAAATGGGGTGAAGCGGGTTGTTTGGATAACATTGGATATACTTATTTTAAGTTAAAAGATTATAAACAGGCAATCGATTTTTGTACAAGAAGTAACTCGATATGCGATGCCATTGGCGACAAAAAAGGGCAAAGCAATTCACTTTTTCATTTGGGAGTTATTTATAAAGACTTGAATAATCCGGACAAGGCAAAGAGGTATGGACATAATAGCTTAGAGATACGCAGGGAAATTGGTGATAAAAAAGGTGAAGCGGAAATCTTGTTGTTTTTAGCGGAACATTTCAACGATCAAGACAAGGAAACAGTTTTAGAACTATTAAGTAAAGCCTCCGAACTCGTACAAGAAGTCAATGCACTGGACTTACTATCGAAAATTCATTTTGATTACTATCGTTTCTATAAACTTTCGGATTTATATAAAGAGTCCCTTTCACATTTTGAGTTATTCATGGAAGTTGAAAAAAAATTGCACAAGGAAGCACTTGATGAAAGAATACAAAATCTTGAAATATCACATAAAGCAGAACAATCTAGAAATGAAGCAGAAATCTTTCGTCTTCGAAATGTTGAGTTAGCAGCATTGTATGAACAAAGTATCAGACAAAAAGGGGAAATTGAAGAACAAAAAAAAATAGCTGAAGAGTCATTAACCGACCTGAAAACCACGCAGAATCAATTGATTCAACGTGAAAAGATGGCTTCGCTTGGCGAACTCACGGCTGGCATTGCACATGAAATTCAAAACCCCCTGAACTTCATCAATAATTTTTCTGATGTCAATAAAGAATTGATCGATGAAATAAAAAACGAACTCCATCGGGGTAACAACGAATCGGCCCTTTTGATTGCAGATGATATTAAAGAAAACGAACAAAAAATAAATCATCACGGAAAACGGGCAGATGCAATCGTGAAAGGAATGTTGCAGCATGCCAGGACCAGCACCGGTAAAAAAGAACCCACTGACATCAATGCATTGGCTGGTGAATATTTGCAATTGAGCTATCATGGTTTTCGCGCGAAGGACAAATTTTTCAATGCAGAAATGGAAACACATTTTGAAGCTGCCCTTAAAAAAATAAATATCAATCCGCAAGATATGGGCAGGGTTTTATTGAATTTGTACAATAATGCCTTTTATTCCGTTTCCGAAAAAAAGAAACAATTCAATGCAAGTTTTGTAGCATTAGTTTCTGTTGGCACAAAACGAATAAAAGATAAAGTTGAAATTGTGATAAGGGATAACGGAATCGGAATCCCTCATAAAATGATAGATAAAATCTTTCAGCCATTTTTTACCACAAAGTCTGCCGGTCAGGGAACAGGTCTTGGCTTATCTATGAGTTATGATATTATAAAATCCCATGGGGGTGAGTTAAAAGTGGAAACAAAAGAGGGGGAGTATGCGGAATTTATTATTTACCTGCCGGTTTAAATCTTAAACGGCCTATGCATTCCATATAAAAGATGAAAAATTGTCTTGCTTTATCTTTAGTTACTTTCTTACTTCTTTTGGTAAATCAGGCATTATCACAGGATATTATTTTCAATAATGTTATACCCCCTGCCGGAAGGCCTTTTGGATGGATAGGCGGCATTACGCAGGATAAGAATGGATATATGTGGTTTGCCACACGATTAGGGCTACACCGGCATGATGGATATAAATTCAAATTATACCTGCATGATCCATCTAATCTCAACTCTCTTTCTTCCAATCATCTTGAAACAGTACATGCTGGTAGTAATGGCGACATCTGGATAGCAACCAATGCGAACGGGGTAGATAAACTGAACCCTTATACCGGAGTGTTCACTCATTTTGGTTTATCTGAAAAACTAAATACCCTGAGTAGTGATACAGTCCGTGCTATACTCGAAGATCATGAAGGTATCGTTTGGATAGGGACCCACAACGGCCTTGACCGGATAGATAACGAAACAGGCAGGATATTGCATTATCGCTATAATCGAAATGATCCTTCCACCATAAGTTCTAACATCGTACGTGCTCTTTATGAAGATAAAAGCGGAACTCTCTGGGTAGGGACAGGAAGCACCTGGAGTAGTGATGGAGGTGGTGCTGATCCTGATGATGGTGGCCTGAATCGCTTTGACAGGAAAACGGGTCGTTTCACCCGTTATAAGCACGATCCCGGGAATGCAAATTCACTTATAAATAATAAAGTACGGGCCATCTTTGAAGACAGCAGGGGAATATTTTGGATAGGAACCGGAGGTGATGGATTGCATACCATGGATAAAAACAAAGGAACTTTTATCAGGCACACCTATGATTCCCTGAAGCCGCACAAGTTGAGCCGACCGCGAATGAAAGTATCTTATTCTGCAGAACATATCACTTTTATAACGGAAGATGCTGTAGGTAGTATTTGGATAGGATCAATTTTGAATGGCATCAACCGGTATGATCCAAAAACGAACACGACAATCCATTATGGAACGAAGGATTCTTCCGTGGGATTCAATGCAAATAGTGGGTGGTCAGTATGCAACTCCAGGGATGGAATTCTATGGATAGGTAGCTGGGAAGGAGGTCACCTGTTTCGTATTGATCCATTTCACAAAAAAATACCTTTTATATATACCGGGAGTCCTGTTAATACATTCAAGGAAAGAAATCCGACTGAATTATGGATAGGGACAAACAACGGACTTATTCTTCGTGATAAATATAATCTTCGTTCTAAAAAGTTCATACTTGATGAAAACAATCCGGCAAGCCTGAGTAATGACATTATTTATTCGCTTGGAAAAGATAGTCATGGAACGCTATGGGTTGGAACCCATAATGGTCTCAACCGGTTAAATGAAGATGAAAATTCCTTTACCCGAATCAGGAATAATTCAACAGACAGCGGCAAAATAATTACAGGAGAAATCAGTGCAATTGTAAATGGAGGAGCGGATTCATTGTGGATAGGTACGTACAATGGACTGTATTCATTAAACACCAATAAAAATACCCTTTCTCATTTTCGACACAATCCAAAAGATTTAAATTCTTTAAAAAGAAATGAAATATTTTCTTTAGAAACAGATCTATCTGGTAATTTATGGATAGACAATTTGTTCGGTGATGGGCTTGACCATTTTGACAAGTCAGCCAGGAAATTCAAGAGTTTTTTAATAGGGATACCTGTAATAAGTATTTTCAAATCGGTTGATGGTTTATTTTGGATAGGGACAGAAAATGGCCTTTACAAAAGCGATGACATTACAAAGAGTGTTTCAAAGTTTGTTGATCCGGCCAGCGGTATTGAAACAGCATTCATTATAGGAATTCAGGAAGATAACCAACATAATTTATGGGTGAGTTCTCTCTCGGGAATTTTCAAGATAAATCTTGCCAACAATCAAACAACCGTATTTGGATCGAACCATGGAGTGAATGCCTCACAATTAAGCAGGCGCGCAATTTACAAGGGTTTTCAGGGAGAAATTTATATTGGTGAGCAGAACGGTTACTATGTCTTTCCTCAGGACCAGGTGTATACCAATCCCAAACCTCCTCAGATTGTTTTAACCGAATTCCAGATCGGAGAAAAGCCGGTGAGGTCTGGACCAAATCAGCCGCTGAATGAACCTATTGAGATTGCTAATGAAATATCATTAAACTATAGTCAGAATGTATTTTCATTCGAATTTGCCGGAATAAGTTATAGTAATCCGGAGCACAACCGCCATCTCTATATGCTTGAAAATTATGAAAAGGTTTGGCATGAAACCGGCGCAGAGAAAACAGCAACCTATTATAATGTTCTGCCCAGTACATACTTCTTTCGCGTAAAGGCAGCCAGCAGTGACGGAATATGGTCAGAGAAGACTATCAAAATAACAATTACCCCACCGTGGTGGCGTACCTGGTGGGCATACTGCATTTATGGGCTTTTGTTTTTTGCTTCAGCCTATGCTATTCATCAGATACAACGCCGCCGTTTGATTGAGGCTGAACGCGAAAGAACAAGGGTGCGCGAGATGGCACAGGCAAAAGAAATTGAAAAAGCATATCACGAATTAAGCGCAACCCAGGCCCAATTAATCCAACGCGAAAAAATGGCTTCCCTCGGAGAGCTCAACGCAGGTATTGCTCACGAGTTACAAAACCCTTTGAATTTCGTTAATAATTTCTCTGAGGTGAACGTAGAATTGATTGCTGATATGCAGCACGAATTGAATGCAGGAAATAAGGAGGAAGCCATTGCAATTGGGAATGACATACGGGAAAATCAGCAAAAAATAAATCATCACGGTCAGCGTGCAGATGCTATTATAAAATCAATGCTTCAACACTCACGCACCAGTACAGGACAAAAAGAACCTACTGATATTAATGCATTGGTGGACGAATATTTACGTTTAAGCTATCATGGTATGCGTGCCAAGGATAAATCTTTTAATGCTACCATGCAAACAGATTTTGATGAAAATATTGGGAAAATTAATATCGTTCCACAAGATATAGGCCGGGTGGTATTGAATTTATTTAATAATGCATTTTATTCTGTTTCAGAAAAGAAACGACAAACAAAAGAATTTGATCCAAAATTATTAGTGACAACTAAAAAAATAAGCATGCCAAAATCAAGTACCGGAAGTATAGAGATTAGGGTACGAGACAATGGCCTGGGAATCCCCCAAAGAATAATCGACAAGATATACCAGCCATTCTTTACTACGAAACCAACAGGACAAGGAACCGGGCTGGGTTTATCTATTAGTTACGATATTATTAAAGCACATGGAGGAGAATTAAAAGTGGAGACAAAGGAAGGTGAGTTTGCTGAGTTCGTCATTCAATTGCCCTTAGATAAATAAAGTAATTCGCTTTAGTATGAGGTATACTCTAACATTTTTTTTATGGATGATTGTCGTATTAATATCACAGGCTCAGCAAGAGGGTTTAAATCAGATTGATAGCCTGAAGCGAGAACTTTCTTTGGCATCACAAGATAGCAGCCAAATACTGATACTTGCAAAACTGGGAGAAGCTTACCGGGGTATAGATCCTGATTCCGCGATGCAATATGGCCAGTCAGCTCTGACATTTGCGAGAAAAATAAAATTTCACAAAGGTGAAGTAAAAGGGTTACTTGTTATTTCTGTAGTAGAAAGAGAACTTGGTAATTTATCAATTAGTTTGGACCTGGCTCAACAAGCCTATAAGATCGCACAGGTTAATCACTTTGCTAATGAAGAAATAGTTTCCCTTCTACGCATAGCTAATGTATATATTGCTGCAAAAGATTACCTCAAAGCCTTGATTTATTTGCAACTTGCAGAAAATAAACGGAAATCATTACCGGTTGATTTTAATTGGGTAGTAACTCATACGTTCATGGGCGAAGTGTATGAACGTATGAATAAATTGGATTCCGCATCATACCATGCCAGGCTGGCTTATACCAGAATGGATGATATCGAAGATCAAAGTGTATTAAGACAGGGTGTTTTAAATTTAATGGGCAATATAGAAGTTAAATTATCAAATTATCAACTTGCGTTACACTATTATCAACAAGGAATCCAGGCCGCATTTGAAAGCAGTGATCATCGAACATCTTCAACTATTTATACGAATATTGCAAACCTATATAAAAAAAGAAACCAGTCAGATTCAGCTATTCATTTTGCTAAGCTTGCCCTCACTTACGGGCAGAAGCTTTCCTATAAAAATCGTGTCTTGGCTGCCAGTAGTTTATTGTCTGAATTGTATGAGCCGATTGATATCAGGGAATCGTTCCGGTATTTCAAAATCGCGGCAACTGCTAAAGACAGTTTGTATGGAGCAGAAAAGATACAAAAGCTGCAGGCTATAACATTCATTGAACAGGAGCGGCAACGCAAATCCGAGGCTGATAGAGAAGCATTTCAAAACAGGGTGCGCCAATATGCTTTATTGACGGGTCTCGGCGTTTTTTTATTGATAGGACTCATTCTCTACAGGAACAATCGGTTGAAACAAAAAGATTTTGAATTGCTTCAAAATCAACAAAGGGAAACGGATGCGCAAAAAGCAAAAGCTGAACAAGCTTTGGAGGAGCTACAAATTACTCAGGCACAACTTATACAATCGGAAAAAATGGCCTCCCTTGGAGAACTTACTGCCGGAATTGCGCACGAAATTCAAAACCCACTCAACTTTATCAATAATTTTTCAGAAGTGAGTATGGAACTATCAAATGAATGTAAGCAGGAAATAATCAACGGCAATAATATGGAAGCTGAAAAGATTGCTGTAGATATTAGTCAGAATTTGGAAAAGATCGTACATCATGGCAGACGCGCAGATTCGATTGTAAAAAATATGCTTCAACACTCCAGGCAAAGCACCGGACATAAAGAGCCAACAGATATTAATGCATTGGTAGATGAATACCTGCGATTGAGCTACCATGGCTTGCGGGCAAAGGATAAATCGTTCAATGCTATGATGGAAACAAAATATGATCCGGCTGTTGGAAAGATTTCAGCGATATCACAGGATTTGGGACGTGTGCTGCTTAATCTTTTCAATAATGCATTTTATTCCGTAATGCAAAAAAAGAAATCATTGGAACAAGGATATGAACCCTTGATTGTAGTGAATACGAAAAAAACACAAGAAGGCATAGAGATCACAATTCATGATAATGGCTTAGGGATCCCGAAAAAAGCACTTGATAAGATCTACCAACCCTTCTTCACTACGAAACCGTCAGGTGAGGGAACCGGATTAGGTTTATCCCTGAGTTATGATATTGTAACCAAAGTTCATGGGGGAACCATGAAAGTGAAAACGGAAGATGGAGAATTTGCTACTTTTCATTTGGTATTACCCATTAAATAATTAACAACCCTATTATGAATATTCTGGTAGTAGATGATGAAAAAGATATGCAATTCTTATTTGAGCAGCGATTCCGCAAAGAGATCCGTGAACTTAAGATCAATTTTGCCTTTGCTAATTCCGGGGAAGAAGCACTCGTCTTTCTGAATCAACATGATCATGAAGCCGTACTCATTCTTTCAGATATTAACATGCCAGGAATGAGTGGACTGGAGTTGCTACAGCAGATCAAACAAAAATATGCAGCACCACCTCCGGTTGTGATAATGGTGACAGCATATGGTGATGAAGAAAATTATAACCAGGCTATGAAACTAGGGGCAGATGATTTTGTGACCAAGCCTATTGACTTCAACTTATTAAAAGAAAAATTAAAAAACCTGATTAATGGTTAAAATATTAGTCGCTGATGATGAAATAGATCTGGAAATGCTCATTAAGCAAAAATTTCGTCGACAGATCCGCGAACAGAAGTATGAATTCTTATTTGCACTGAATGGAAATGAGGCGCTGGAACAACTAGCGCATAATCCAGATGTTGAGGTGGTACTGAGTGACATCAACATGCCTGAAATGGACGGACTCAGCCTGTTGACTAAATTGTCAGAAAGCAAACCTTTGATAAAATCCGTGATGGTATCAGCCTATGGGGATATGGAAAATATACGAACTGCAATGAATCGGGGAGCTTTTGATTTTGTTTGCAAGCCTGTCAATTTTGAAGACCTGGAATTAACAATTGAGAAAACAATCCGACATGTAAATCAGGTAAAAGAAACGCTGAAAGCCATCAAAGAGAACAACATCCTGCGAATGTACGTAGATGAGAATGTTCTCAATTTCATGGGAACTCGTGAGTACGAAACTTCTTTGGTGAGTAATGAAACAGTGGAGGCTACCGTAGTCTTTATTGATATATGCAGTTTTACTTCTATCAGTGAAAATGAGCCGGCAGATGTAGTGGTTAAGCTTTTAAATAAATACTTTGAAGTAATGGTAAAAGAAATATTAGCGCAGGATGGTCACGTCGATAAATTTATTGGGGATGCAATCATGGCTGTTTTCAGAGGAAATTATCATTTGGACAGGGCGGTTGAAGCCTGCCTTGGAATTCGAAAACAAATCGAAGAATTACCAGAAAATAAAAGTACAAATTCTGGCTTTTCGCCTAAAGTTTCAATTGGACTTAATAGTGGAGAAGTTGTATCTGGAAATATCGGCTCCGCCAGCTTGCGTAGACTAGACTATACTGTCATTGGGGATGTGGTCAATATTGCCCAGCGTTTACAAACGGCCGCGCAGGAACAACAGATTTTTCTAACAGAGGCATGCTATGAAAAAATAAAACAATCCTTTCATTGCCGGCTGGTAGGTAAAACTAATTTGAAGAACAAAGAAGGTGAATATGTTATATATGAAGTGCTAAATTGATTTATAAATTAATATTTTGAAAATAATAATATTATTTCTTTTTACATGTTTGCAGATCAATTCATACACCC
>Ga0180121_10001193_pt1 | contig 11007 bp, 13 predicted proteins | sample AntDrymUQ5402106_2_FD_129676 | JGI IMG/M metagenome (GOLD analysis project Ga0180121, IMG submission 129676) | Polar desert sand microbial communities from Dry Valleys, Antarctica - metaG UQ540 (21.06) (version 2) (version 2) | ecosystem: Environmental > Terrestrial > Soil > Desert | place...
AAGAATAACCGGGGTTAAGAACACTCAGAAGATAACTCGCGCGATGAAGATGGTTGCTTCGGCAAAACTAAGAAGAGCTCAGGACAAAATTATTTCAGCAAGACCTTATGCAAAAAAGATAAACGAATTGTTAAGTGATCTTGTGAGCGCTGCAGAAGAAGGAGTTGATGAACTTTTGGATGCAAGAGAAATAAAGACCCGCTTGCTTGTCGTTGTTTCTTCAGACCGGGGACTTGCAGGCTCATTTAATACTAACATCTTGCGTACTTCCAGTAATTATTTAAATACTCTCGATAGTAATACCAAAGTAGTCATTGTCGGTAAGAAGGCTAATGATTCATTAAAAAAGAAAAACTTAAATCTTATCAAAAGTTACACCGGGATATTTGGTGACCTGACAATTGAACATTCGAATGAAATCGTGAATTACTTAGTAGAGGGGTATAAGAAAAGGCAATTCGACAGTGTTGAAATAATTTATAATGAATTTAAAACTATTGCAAAGCAGGTTACAGTTAAGGAACAGTTTCTTCCATTAAAAAAATCAGATAAAGGAGAAGACGGAAAACCAAAGAAAGCCAGTGATTATATTTATGAACCGTCGCAAGTTGAGATCATAAAAGAGCTGATCCCCAAACAACTGAAGGTTCAGTTCTGGAAAGTATTGCTTGAGTCAAACGCAGCCGAGCAGGCATCGAGAATGACCGCGATGGAAACTGCTACGAAGAACGCTTCGGACTTGCTTAAGATATTGGAATTGTCATACAATCAAGCCAGACAGGCAGCTATTACAAAAGAAATACTTGAAATCGTCGGGGGAGCTGAAGCTTTGAAGGAAGCGTAATTAGATTTTAGATTTATGATTTAGGATTTTAGATTTATGATCCCCGATATCAATTATCAATTGTCAACTATCAACTATCAACTATCAACTACTCTTCAAGCACAGACAATATATTTCCAGCAGGATCTTTAAACCACGCGATCTTAGGACCTTCGCCGCTGAAAATACCTTTACTGTCTGTCTTAAGATCACCTTCATCATAAATTTCCATCTTTACTCCCCTCTTGGTTAATTCATCTACAGCTTCATCAATATTCTTTACAGGAAAATTTAGCACTGTAAAAGTTGCCGGAGCATGGTTAGTCTTGGGATAAATTATTACATTATTACCGCCTGCAACATGAAGAGATAAGATACCCTCCATTTCTTCACTTACTTCCAACCCAAGTACTTTACGGTAAAAGTCTTTTGCTTTCGGAATATCGTTTGAAGAAAATCCACTGAACGCTTTACTGTTTTTGAACATTGTTCCTCTCCAATATTTAATGATTAATTAATAATTAGTTATTTAAAAAAAGACTGAATTTTCAAAGAACTGAATATCTTAAACAATCTACACTCGGGCAACCACTGCTATAGATCTAGAGGTCGACAATAATTTTAAAACCTCCAAACGACATACGTTTGTCATCAAATGGCATCGCTTTTGGATCCATCATCTTCTTAATCCGCGGATCTTTCATGACCTTTGCATTGACACTATCACGGTGTGCTTTGGATTTATAAACTATCCATGAAAAAACGGGAACCTCATCTCCCTTCAGTTTCATCAACTTTGGAAAAGGTAATCCCATTTTAGTACTCAGATCATCACCTACGGTTTCACGATACTCGAGCGCACCGTATTCCTTCCAAACCTTCCCTGCGGTTTTCGACATCCGGATATATGCTTGAATATTTTTCTTTGGAACAGGTATTAAAAACCCATCTACGTAATTCACGAAAATTTCCTTTCAATTAGTTTTTTACTTTTGAAATGAGATTGATATTGTTAAAATTGTCATAAAGAAAAAATGACCAACCTAAAGCTCATTGATTTATCTCAGATTTACTGAATTAAGCTTCTTGAAGATGTCAACTTAAGAAAATTATTTCTTACATATAATTCATTGCATCATATCCAAGCTGCCTTCGTAACAAAGCGATCTGACCAATACAGCTTGCTTCCCGGTAAGCCATAAAAGCAAATAAATCAAAATAAGGCATGGACATTCCTTCCATACTAAACGTACTGTCAAGTTTTTCATCACTTACATTCAACAATGCATTTCTATAAAGCGGGCTGATCTTTTCCCAGTCTTTTTTAAAATCAGCTAATGATGGATAAGTAACTCCATCCTGAATTCCCTTATGGTCTTTGAATAATTCGTCTGCGCTTTGTTTCATATCAACACCAAATCCCTTAGCCCTTTCAAATCTTTCCTGTACAAGACTACCTGTTATCCAGGCAATGTGATTCGCCTTTGTGCCCTGCCTGTTCTGCGCATCTTTGTCGGAGATTCCGTCAATTGCCCTTGAGAAGTAATCGGTATGTAGGTCACACAGAAAAATTAGGGAATACATTCTGGTACTTTTTGTTTTTATTTCCATTTTAGTTTTATTTAGTTTAATGTTAAAAAAAAAGTTTAATATTTAATTGTGCTTTTTTAAAGATTCATAGTAAAGACCTACAACGCCCGAATCAAAATCTTTTGATTTTACAAGTTTTAGCTTAACTCTTTCATTAATTTCTTTGAATAATGGTTTTCCGCTTCCTAAAATAACCTGTTCGAGTTTAAGTCTATATTCATCTATCAACCCCAACACTACAAGGGTGGCTGCCATTCTTGCACCGCCGAATATTACCATGTCTTTACCAGGCTTTTGTTTCAGTTTCTTCACTTCTTCGGAAATGTCTTCATCGCTTTTGATCTGAATTAATTCTGAATTTTTCCATTCAACTTTTTTAAGGGTTGTGGAAAAAACAATTTTTGGTGAGTTGTCTACCCAGTTAGCAAAATCTACTAAGTTTTTCGGGGTTGAAGGATTCTTTGCAGTTGCAGGCCAATAACTTTCAAAGCCCTGGTAAAGCACTCGTCCAAGTAACATAGTGTCCGCATTAGTAAGTAAATCTGCAATGAGATATTTTCCCACCTCGTCATCGTTCATTGTTACCCAATCCATTTCTCCGTTTGGTGTTGCAACAAAGCCATCAAGTGAGACGTGCATAAAAAAAATTATCTTTCTCATTTTTTATTTTGAAATTTAACTTGATAACTTTTTGAAGAATGTTTTTTAACTGGTGAGTGTGTCTTTGTTTGTGATAAATGTCAAAGTAAATCCATTCTAATCTTGTAAACTCTCCCAAATCCGGAACAGCAAAACTTTCGCAGGTTTCAGATAAATTTTTTGTATTAATGACTTTAGTTATCTGATCTCTTTTTTCTGCCAGAGAATTTAACAGCTTCTCTTGATCATGTGCTTTATTTGAGGGGGTATTAAAATCCGGAGATTTCATCTTAGTATTAAAATCTAAAAACATTTCTTTAATGATCTTAATCTTTTCATCCGGCTGTCGTTCAGTTTGTTTCATAGAGCCGTTCAAAGTTTTTAGTATTAAGACATCCGATTTTAACAAATGTTCCCCAAGCTGTCCTGCGGTCCAGCTTCCTTCAAACGGAACAGCATTAATTTGCTCTTGATTGAAAGAAGAAAAAAGTTGAAGCAGTTCTAGATTAGTGTCTTCAAAATCTCTGAGAGTTTCTTTTGTCATAATTTTTTAATTTTATAGATTTTATTAGGCGCGGCGCAGGGAATATTTCAAAAATTAATTCTCGTGAATATTGATGCTTTTTTTCTTAAACAACAAATAATCAAGACTGTATTTACCTGCTCCAATGAAAACCAAAGCTACAAAAACTGCAAACATCTCTATTGGATTCATAACCACGTACCAGGGATCACGCATTGATAAGTGGTGGATAGCTGCCACAAACATCGTGAAAGCCATAAATGCAGCGGCAGGACGTGTAAATAATCCAAAGAAAATAAGAATTCCTCCCGCAAATTCACTTAATGAGGCAAGGAACCCCCAAAATACAGGAGCGAATGTAATTCCCAGATTCGACATTGCTCCTCCTATCTGTGCCCACATCTCCTGTCCAGCTTGAATTTTCATCAAACCGTAAACTATTGAAAATGAAATACCTATCACAACTCTTAAGAATAAAATCCCTAAGTCTTTATTCGAATCCAAAAAATTCTTAATCATTTTGTTTGAGTTAAAATTAATTGTCTTTAGTATTCATTTGATTGTAAATCTTTTTTAAAAATTCAATAAAATTCTATCATGGCTTTTCAATCTTTAGGCATAGCGTTTTGATTCATATACATAACTTCCCATAAATGACCGTCAAGATCTTGAAAACCGTGTCCATACATCCAGCCTTGGTCTTGTTTTTCATTTGGAGCAGTTCCCCCGGCTTTAACTGCTTTGCTTACCATTTCATCAACTTTTTCTCTGCTGTCAGCAGACAAACATAAAATTACTTCTGTGCTTTTAGATGTGTCAGAAATTTCTTTTTTAGTAAAAGTTTTAAAAAATGGTTCCACCAAAAGCATGACGTATATATCTTCATTTATAATCATACATGTTGCGTTTTTATCTGTAAATTTTGGATCGAATTTATGACCAAGTTCAGTAAAAAACGCTACGGATTTATTCAGATCTTTTACAGGTAAATTGACATAAATCTTTGCTGACATAAGTGTGTTGTTTTTAAATTAATGTATAATGTTGTTTAACAAGTTATTTATTTCTAAATTTTCTTCCGTCACGGCCATTTTTGTATTTTGCCTTTTAATTTCAAAAAATTATTTCATTTGCTATTTTTTCTCTCTGATTGATAGGTAAGTAAAACTACACCATTTTTATACTTCTTTGTATCCAAAAAATTCAAATTATGTCTCTCTTTGATTTCCTTGAATAATGGTTTTCCAGTCCCTAAAATTACTGGATGCACAACAAAATGAAATTCATCAATGAGTCCAAGATTTGTCATTTGCTGTACTATACTCGCGCTCCCAACAAGCAGCATACTTTTACCCTGCTCTTGTTTCATATTTAATATTTTTTCGGGATCAATATCTTTTACAAGCTTTGAGTTTTCCCACTCGACTTTGCTCAATGTCTTAGAAAAAACAATTTTTGTAATTTTATTTATCACCTGAGCCATCGCTTTATCCCCTTCCGGTGTTTCCGGGTTTTTCGCAGCATCTGGCCAAAAACTTTCAAAAATTTTATATGTTACTCTACCCAATAGTAAAGTATCAGCCTGTCCATACAAGTCATCCTCGTATTTGCCGAGTTCTGGATCAAAATTGTCTGAAACCCAATCCATTTGATCTTTTGGATCTGACATTAGACCGTCGAGAGTATAAAATTCTGTTGCAATAATTTTTCTCATAAATGTTTGATTTTACCTTCATAATATTTTATTATTGTTTCTGTTTATTGTTAATAATAAGTTAAGCAAATGTCATGCTGAACTTGTTTCAGCATCTAATTTGAGCGAAAAAAAAGTTCCGAACAAGTTCGGAATTGCCAGAATCGAGTGTAGCATACTGCGTAACTTCCATTAATAAGCATTATTTTATAATTGAATATCTCTGTGGTGAGGTTCGCGGAATTCTTTCAATAATTTTACCCGCTTCCATGTCTAGCTTTACTGATTCCACATACCACCCAATGGAGTTTTTGAATTTTATCCTATTCTTTTTGAGCTCTTTTATTACACAATCTAATATTTCTGTATGAGTTAACTCACCTTTTTCCTTTATGCTTTTTGAAATGGCTTTTTGTATAATACCGTACTCGCCTTTGTCTATTCGAACATTCTTTTTTCCAGTAGGGTGTTTGAGTTGAATTTTTTGTTCCATAATTTTAATGTTATTTTAGTAATTTTTCATCGTAACATTTAACTCCTTGCCAAACCCGCCGCCTTCTTATCGGGACACCCAGTTTTATAGATTTAGAACCGTTTGATAGGCTTAAATTATTGTTGATCATATGCCTGCTTCAAAGTCTTTATATCAATTTTTTTCATTTGAAGCATTGCATTCATAACTCTTTTTGATTTTTCAGGATCTTTATCTTGCAACAGTTCAACTAAAATAGAGGGAATGATCTGCCATGATAAACCATACTTATCTTTCAACCAGCCGCATTGACTTTCTTCTCCACCTTCAGAAAGTTTCTTCCAAAAGTTATCAACTTCCTCCTGCGTCTTACAGTCCACTGAGAAAGATATTGCTTCTGTGAATTTGAATTGGGGACCTCCATTTAGTGCAATAAATTCCTGACCTTCAAGCTGGAATGTTGCGATCATTACTGTATCTTTCTTACCGGGCCCTGCTTCCCCGTAACGGGTTATGCTGAGGATCTTTGAATTTTTGAATATGGAAATATAAAAATTTATCGCCTCTTCGGCGTTGTTATCGAACCACAGGAACGGGGTGATTTTTTGCATAACTGTTTCCTTTCAATTTTATAGGTTAAAGAATTATTAATTTGTTTGTTAATAACTCAAGTTGACTGTTCATTGCAAGCTTTTGATTCAATCCGCCGCCGCGGAATTTAGCAGTCAACTCCAGCTAATAATGTAGATTTTTTTATTAATCATACATACCTTTTTAAATATTATTTTTCTCATTTTGCTTCTGACAACTCTTTTACTTTTTTCAATGCCTTCTCCCAAGCTGACGACATAGACTCAAAATATTCTTCAGACATATCACATTCTATCGACAGATAAGTTACATCATCTTTTTCCTTTAATCTGTAAGTTTCGAAGCCTCCTTTCACATTATTTGCGCTTTCACTTTTATAATCTTCAATACCCGCAATAACAATACCTTCATATTCAACGGAAATAACTTCATATGGTTTATTGGCAATCACCTTTCCGACAAGTCCGCTTTCACTGCTATCCTTAAACATTGCTTTGCTTCCTAACTTCCAATCTGTTTCTGCATGCGAACCTTCACTGAATTCCGCATACCAGATTCTCGTAAATTTATAGTTGAGCATTACATCCCAAACCTTTTCTTTAGGAGCTTTTATGTCGATTGATTTTTTTATTGTTTGTTTTTTCATATTGACGCCAATTGATTGAATGATTAGATAAGTTTGCAATACAAAATTAATGTAATTAATTTAAATTGTATATGTGCAAAAACGACTTATTAAGGGGTTGATTGCGACATTTTTCATTCTTATTTTTATTTCAAGAATTTAAGATGACTTCTATAAAAATTAAACTCACACATGAAACATATATCGATCCTGGTTCCGAAAGGAGCCATTCTGGGAAGCATTGAAGGTCCGCGTCAATTGCTTACACAGGTTAATCAGTTTTTTAAAGACAAAGGAGAATCACCTTTATTTAAAATTCAGTTGGTAGGACTTTCCAAAGAAACAAAATTAAGTGCAGGGTTATTTACGGTTCATACTTTGCTATTAGAGGATATAAAAAAAACTGACCTTATTATTATACCGGCCATTGACGGTGAAATGAAAAATGCTTTAGAGATGAACAGTGATTTTGTTCCGTGGATAATTAAACACCATGAAAAGGGAGCTGAAGTAGCCAGCCTTTGCATGGGCGCTTTTTTACTGGCATCGACCGGATTATTAAAAGGTAAAAAATGCGCAACACACTGGGCAGCTGCAAATGAGTTCAGAAACATGTTTCCTGATGTGAACCTTGTTCCTGATAAAATTATTACGGACGAAAAAGGTATTTATTCAAGCGGAGGAGCATATTCCTATCTGAATCTGATTTTATATATCATCGAAAAATATGCCGGACGTGATATTGCAATTCTCTGCGCCAAAGTATTTGCTATTGAGATAGAGCGTAACAGTCAATCTTCGTTTAATATCTTCAACGGACAAAAAGAACACGGTGACGACCCGATAAAGAATGCCCAGGAATTTATTGAAAACAATTTTCAGGAAAAAATTGCAGTTGACCAGTTAGCTTCAATGCTTGCCCTTGGAAGACGAAACATGGAGCGACGGTTTAAAAAAGCCACTTCAAATACAGTTGTTGAATACATTCAGCGGGTTAAAATTGAAGCTGCAAAAAAAAGTTTCGAATCCAGTAAAAAAAATATAAATGAAGTAATGTATGATGTGGGTTATTCTGATAATAAATCTTTTAGAACTGTATTTAAAAAGATTACTGGTTTGTCCCCAATAGATTACAGAAATAAGTATAATTAACAATAGATGTTTTATGTATTATTGTAAGTATTGAGTTCCCGATCACAATCTCGTTCACTTTGAAATTTGGAAAAAGTTAAAATCTTTATGAAAGAAGTATTAATTGAACATATCAGCAGATCACTCTCGATAAACAAGAAACAAGTTTCGCCGACTGTAGAATTACTAGAAAATGGCGCAACCATACCTTTCATTTCCAGATACAGAAAAGAAGCCACAGGAAATCTTGATGAAATGCAAGTGTCTGATATTAGCTCGGAACTCAAACGATTTAGTGAGCTAATAAAACGCCGGGAATATATTCTGAAAAGCATATCAGAACAGGATAAGCTAACGTTTGAGTTAGAGAAAAAGATTAACAACTGTTGGGATCTGAATGAGCTTGAAGATATTTATCTTCCCTTTAAACCAAAGCGAAAAACTAGAGCCAGTGCTGCACGGGAGAAGGGTTTAGAGTCGCTTGCAACACTTATAATGGGTCCAGAAGTTATGAACATACAAGAAAAAGCTGAGTCTTTTCTTAATGATGAAGTATTAAGTATTGAGGATGCATTGTCGGGCGCAAGAGATATTATAGCCGAATGGATTAATGAGGATTTAAATGCAAGAAATGCTTTAAGAAAACTATTTGAACAAACTGCAACTATCACTTCTAAAGTTGTTGCCAAAAAAATATTAAATCAAAAAGAAGAGGCACAAAAATATCTTGATTACTTTGATTATTCTGAAGAACTAAAAAAATGTCCCGGGTATAGATTCCTTGCAATACTTCGCGGAGAACATGAAGGTATATTGAGAGTTTCAATTGCCGTTGATGATAATATTGCAATAAAAATCCTGGAAAATAATTTTGTAAAAACAAATAATAATAAAGAAGCTTCTGAACAAATTTCATTAGCAGTTAAAGATTCATTTAAAAGATTATTAGCGCCGTCAATTGAAACCGAATTTCAAAACAGTTCCAAAGTTAAAGCCGAAAGAGAAGCAATATTGATTTTTTCTGAAAATCTCCGTCAGCTTTTACTTTCTGCCCCATTAGGGACAAAACGAACAATGGCAATTGATCCGGGATTCAGAACCGGTTGCAAGATTGTATGTCTTGACGAACAAGGAACATTCAAGTATAATGCAACTATTTATCCTCACCCACCGGAAAATAAAATTAATGAAGCTGCTGAAACTATTAATAAGTTGATCAAACAATTTAAGATTCAGGCAATAGCCATAGGGAATGGAACAGCCGGAAGAGAAACGGAGAGCGTGATTAAATCAGTCTTAGACACATCTTCAAGGATTGAAATTTATATGGTAAATGAATCCGGAGCATCCATTTATTCAGCTTCCGAGGCAGCAAGAGAAGAGTTTCCGGACATAGATCTGACAGTCCGCGGTGCAATATCAATTGGAAGGCGCTTGATGGATCCGCTTGCAGAGTTGGTAAAGATAGATCCAAAGTCTATTGGAGTTGGGCAATATCAGCACGATGTAAACCAGGAACAATTACATGAAAGTTTACACCAAGTGGTAAGTTCTGCTGTAAATCAGGTCGGAGTAAATCTAAATACATCCAGCCAGCATTTGTTGCAATACGTTTCAGGAATTGGCCCTAAGCTTGCTAAAACCATAATAAAATATCGTCGTGATAATGGTGTTTTCAAATCGAGAAAAGAATTGCTGAAGGTTACTGGATTAGGTAATAAAGCATTCGAGCAATCAGCAGGTTTTTTACGAATCCCTGGGGCAGAAAATCCATTGGATAACAGTGCAGTTCATCCGGAAAGTTATTTCATTGTTGATAAAATGGCAAAAGATCTGCGTCGCACTGTTAAGGATTTGATAGATGCGGAAGATGTCAGGCAACAGATTGACATAAAAAATTTTATAAATGAAGAAGTTGGTCTTCCAACTCTGGAAGATATAATGGTAGAATTAAAAAAGCCGGGTTTGGATCCGAGAGGAAAAGCAGAAGTTTTTTCATTTGCGGATTACATTAATGACATTGGAGATCTGAAAATAGAAATGCGCTTGCCGGGGATAATCACTAACCTTACTAAGTTTGGAGCTTTTGTAAATATTGGAATAAAAGAAAATGGTTTGTTGCACATTTCACAGATTACTAAAAATAAATTTATCAAAGATCCAGCGGAAGTCTTGAGATTAGATCAGAAGGTATTGGTAAGAATTATAAGTATTGATCCGGAGCGTAAAAGGATTCAGTTATCCATGAAAGATGACTAACAATGTGCAATATACAATGTATTGTGACATATACAATTTAACAGCAGTCAAAGCATTATCAGACTATTTATTTACTTTCATTACAATCTAAAATTAGTTAGTTTACACCACTTCAGAAACAAATTTTACTATTGAAAATAGACTACGATTTCTAAACTTCGGGGTTCTAAATTAAATTAAGTTAATATTGAAATTAAGGTTCATCGTTTTAATTATCATTTCATTTCTATTCCAATACAAAACATCGTTCTCACAGCTTTTTCCGAGATTTTCAATCGCAGGTGGGCCAACGATCGGCTGGCAATATAATGAAACCGATGATCTGAATGCGGAGATGAGAAAAATCGGACGCAATACTGCTGATGACCGAACTTAAGGTGGAAAAAATGTAAGGTGTTTTTTAAAAAATTTTTATCGGAGGTATGTTAAATATTAAGTAAAAAATTATTTTAAACATTTATAAGCCTCTAAATTTAGAATCAAATCGATTTGAACATTGTCGCAATTTTAAAATTTTAAAAAATAAAATTACTCACACCATTAAAACATGATCTCTAAATTAAACTTAATATGATTACTGTCATTAATTATTTAAGCAAGATCATCTTCTTTACTTCGACATAATCGCCAGCCTCAAGTCTGTAATAATAAACACCGCTTG
>Ga0180121_10001194_pt1 | contig 11001 bp, 9 predicted proteins | sample AntDrymUQ5402106_2_FD_129676 | JGI IMG/M metagenome (GOLD analysis project Ga0180121, IMG submission 129676) | Polar desert sand microbial communities from Dry Valleys, Antarctica - metaG UQ540 (21.06) (version 2) (version 2) | ecosystem: Environmental > Terrestrial > Soil > Desert | place...
CCCCGTCCATGCTGCCGGCCGACCGCATTGCCGCGAGCACGTCTCGGGAGATGCATCGCGGCGGCTGACGAGCTCCTGCAGGACTCGCCCTCTCTCGAACGACGAGCCGACGGAAAAACGCGGCATCGGACGGTTCGGCCTATAATCCGATCTTCCCGGCAGCGAGCGGCATCCGGCTGCCACCGGAAGGAGATTGCACGTGGAATCCGGTACTTACGCACGTTTCGAGACGACGGAGGGGTCCTTCACGGTGCGGCTGTTCGAGAAGGAGGCGCCGAACACCGTCGCCAATTTCATCGGGCTGGCTGAAGGCACGAAGGAATGGCGGGATCCGTCGACTGGTGAGAAAAAGAAGAGCCCCTATTACGACGGCGTGGGGTTTCACCGTGTCATCAGCGGCTTCATGATCCAGGGAGGCGACCGCCTCGGCACAGGGACCGGGGGGCCGGGCTACAACTTCGCCGACGAGTTCCATCCGACCCGCCGCCACACGGGCGCCGGCATTCTCTCCATGGCGAACGCGGGCCCGAACACGAACGGCAGTCAGTTCTTCATCACGCTCGGCCCGACTCCCCATCTGGACAACCGCCACACTGTGTTCGGCGAGGTGGTCGAGGGACTCGAGGTCGTTCAGAAGATTGGCGCAGTCGCGACGCGGCAGGACCGCCCGGTGAAGCCTGTCGTGATGAATCACGTGACAATTCAGCGCGCCTGATGCAGGAGGACGATCGGCAGTCGCTCGAGACACTGCTGCCGATCGTGTACCAGGAGCTCCGGCGTCTCGCGGCCGGTTACCTGCGGCGCGAGCGCCAGGGCTACACACTGCAGCCGACCGCTCTCGTACACGAGGCGTACCTGCGGCTGTTGAAGGACAAGCCGGACCGGTGGCAGAACCGCGCGCACTTCTGCGCCATCGCGGCACATTCGATGCGCCAGATCCTCATCGAGCGCGCGCGGGCGCGCGATGCCCAGAAGCGCGGAGGCGAGCGTCAGCGCGTGACGCTCGACGAGGCACTCGTCCGAGGGGGCGAACGGTCCATCGACCTGATCGCGCTCGACCAGGCGCTCGAGCGTCTTGCGGCACTCGACGCGGAGCAGGCGCGCCTCGTCGAGCTTCGGTTTTTCGGAGGGCTCACCATCGAGGAGACCGCCGACGCGATGAACATCTCCCCCGCGACGGTCAAACGTCACTGGACCGTCGCCTGTGCCTGGCTGGCACGCGAGCTGGAGGGCAACTCGCACGCGTGACTCCCGCGCGGTGGCAGCAGATCAACGAGCTCTTCCACGCGGCGCTGGAGCGCGAACAGCCGACGCGACACGTGTTCCTCCGCACCGCGGCTGAAGGCGACCCCGACCTCCTGCGGGAAGTCGAGACGCTGCTGCGCAGCCACGAGAACGCCCGCGGCTTCCTGGACGAACCGGCGTGGGGCGTGGCCGCCGAACTGATCCTCGGAGAACCGGCGGCATCTTTGACTGGCAGGCAACTCGGTCCGTATCGCGTGGTGCAGGAGATCGGTCGCGGAGGCATGGGCGTGGTCTACGCCGCCGAGGACCAGCGGCTCGGCCGAATGGTCGCCCTCAAGGCGCTGACGCCGGAGTACACACGCGACCCGATCCGCCGGGAACGCCTCGCCCGGGAGGCGCGCTCGACCGCGGCGTTCTCGCATCCCGGCATTGCCACGGTCTTCGCGCTCGAAGAGATCGACGGCGAACTCTACATCGCCTCGGAATTCGTCGAGGGCTACACCCTCCGCGAAGAGCTCCAGACGGGTCCGCTCGCCGTCGATCGGCTGCTGCCTTCACTGATCGAGATCGCCACGGCGCTCGCCGCGGCCCACGAACGAGGCATCGTCCACCGCGACCTCAAGCCGGAGAACGTGATCAGGCGGACCGATGGGCAGCTGAAGGTCCTCGACTTCGGCCTGGCCAGTACCACGGCATCGAGCGAAGCGCCTTCGTTCACCCGCCTCACGGAAGTCGGCGTCGCGCTGGGGACGCCCGGCTACATGGCACCGGAACAGCTCGGCGGCGGCGAAGTGGACGCGCGTGCCGATGTCTTCGCGTTCGGCGTGCTCGCCTGGGAGCTCGCGACCGCGGAACATCCTTTCGGGAGGGATCCTGCCGCAGCGCTGGCCCGAATGACCGAGTTGATGGGTGGTGGATCGGCGTCGCTCTCCCGCAGCCTGCCGGTAGCGGGTCTCGACGGCGTTGTCCGCCGGTGCATGCGCGCAGCGCCCGCCGAGCGTTATCCGTCCGCGGTCGCGCTGCTTGCCGATTTGCGTTCATTGGAACGAGGGGCAACACGGCAACCCGCCGGTGCCATCCCGCTCTGGTGGTGGCAGTGCCACCAACTCGTGGTCTCGGCGCTCAATGCGTCGATGACGGCGGCGGTATGGCTGATCCGTCAGTGGATGCCACGCCCGTATGGCTCGGTGATCTTTCTCGTGGCGCTGATGCTCGCGACCGTTTCCGTCACCTTGCGGCTGAACCTCTGGTTCACATCGCGCGTGCATCCCGAGATGCTGGATCGCCACCGCGCGCGATTGTTTCCCGCGGTGCTCGGCGCCGATGCCCTGCTGGGTACCGCCTGGCTGGCGGCCGCCGGGCTCATCGCAGGGCCCCACGACGCACCCGCCGCGCTCTTCGTCGTGGTTGGCGCGGCCACATTTGCGTCCCTTGCGCTCATCGAGCCGGCCACCACCAGGCAGGCCGGACTCGACCGGCCCGCCGCGCGGAACTGACGATCAGAACCGCGACCGCGCGTGCTCAGTCGCTTCGCTTCTTGTCATCGGCCCGTGCCTCGTTGGGCACCTGTTCGCGATCGAGACCGGACATGCCCGTCGGATCAGGCGTCCCACGCGGTCCGCCCGGCAGGAGCCTGGTGTCTGGCTCCGAGACGAGTTCTTCGGCATGCGCCGCCGTTTCCGGCGCTGTCGACGAGGAGTATTCGGACGTGTCGTCTATCTTCTTTGCGTCTGGCATTCGAGCCTCCGGTATCAGGCTCGCAAAGTTTGCGCCAGTTCGAAGAGGGTGCCGGCGTGTATCGAGACGGCTCACCGGAGCCGATCGGCGAGGAGACCTACGCTCAGCGCATAGGTGTGGGCACAGTTGTAGCCGAGGAGCGCATCGTAATTCGAGTACAGCAGGAAGCTTCGCGTACCCGCCTGGACGAGGGAAGCGGGCCTCGCACCCACCGGCAGCGGCTGACCGCTGACCGCGCGGAATCCCTCCTTTCGCCAAGCGGTGAGGGGGCGCGGCGGCGTCATCAGGCGCGCGGCCCGGCATCCGCTCTCCCGCCGAGGCAGCGCAAGCGCCTGTGCTCTGCGGTCCGCGGGGATCCGGATCTCTCGGCCCCAGGCCTCCCCCTCCGTCCATCCGTGGCGCGTCATGTAATACGCGATGGACGCAAATACGTCCGCCTGGGAGCTCCAGATGTCGCGGCGCCCATCGCCGTCGAAGTCCTGTGCGTACTCGAGATAGCTCGACGGCATGAACTGCGGCTGCCCGAGCGCCCCGGCCCACGATCCTTTCAGACGTTCCAGCTCGATGTCGCCGCGGTTCAGGATCTCAAGGGCGCTGAACAGTTCCGCGCGGAAGAAGACGGCGCGTCGAGGGTCGTATGCGAGCGTCAGCAGGGTCGGGATGGTGGGACGCACGCCTGCAAACCGCCCGAAGTTCGACTCCAGCCCCCACACCGCGACGAGAATGCGCGGATTCACCCCATACCGTTCCGCGATCCGTCCGAGCAGGGCGCGGTGCCGCGTGTACATCTGCTGCGCGGTACGGACGGTCGACGTCGTGAGGCGACGTTTCAGATACGCCTCCAGATCCAGCGTGAACTCCGCCTGGGACCGATCGCGTTCGAGAATCTTCGCCACGGGTGCCACGCCCGCAAGCGCGCGATCGAGGATCTCGGGGCGGATGCCCCGGGCAGAGGCCTCCTCGCGCACTCGCGCGAGCCATTCGTCGAACGGAGGGAGCAACGGCGCAACCGGGGCGATGGGCGGCAGCTCCTGGAAGCCCGGCCGCGACAGCCCGCCCGCGCCGGGCGCCGCACCGAGCGCGAACACGAGCAGCAAGGCGGTCGAGACTCGCGGCATTCGCCATTCTACCAGTGAGGGATCCGCGCCACCGGGTTCGGCGCCGAGATCATGGATAATTCCGTCGTCAAGGAGCACATCGGCGCGTCGGGGTGATCGCGATTTTCGTGCGCGCCCGGCGCATCGAAGAGGCGGCGGAAGCCACGGGTAAAGGACCAGACTGAACTCCCGATGAATCAACTCGACTTGAAGAACCGCGTCGCCGTGATTACGGGGGGGGCGCGGGGCATCGGCTACGCGGCCGCGCGGCGGGCCCTGCAGTCCGGTGCTGCCGTGTCGCTGTGGGACGTGGACGGCGAGAGGGTGGAGGCAGCCCGACAGGAGCTCTCGTCACATGGGACCGTGTCCTCGGTGCATGTCGAGCTGACCGAGTGCGCCTCCGTCGAAGCGGCCGCGGACGCCACCATCGCGGAGCACGGCCGAATTGACATTCTCGTCAACAACGCAGGGATCGCGGGCGGCAACGGCCCAACCTGGGAGCTCGATCCCGAGGTGTGGCGTCGGGTCATCGACGTCAACCTGGTCGGCTCCTTTCTGGCGTGCCGCGCGGTGATTCCCCACATGCTCGCGGGCGGGTACGGACGTATTGTCAACATCGCGTCCATTGCCGGCAAGGAAGGCAATCCAAATGCATCGCACTACAGCGCGTCCAAGGCGGGGCTGATCGGGCTCACGAAAACGCTGGGCAAGGAGCTCGCCACGCGCAACGTGATGGTCAACTGCGTCACCCCCGCGGCGGCGAACACCGATATTTTCACGCAGATGCGGCAGGAGCACGTTGACTACATGCTGTCCCGCATCCCGATGGGCCGATTCGTCGAGGTTGACGAAATCGCCGCGCTCATCTGCTGGCTGGCGTCCGAAGACTGCTCGTTCTCGACCGGCGCCGTCTTCGACATCAGCGGCGGGCGGGCTACGTACTGAGCGAGCCCCGACGACTGTCACCGTGCCACATGCGGCACTCCGTGATGAAATAGGAACACGCGCCGGGCCGCAGTGGCGGTCGCGCATACAACGGAAGGACACCTGACATGATTCCCGCGCCTGCGGACGTCGCCGCACCTCCGGCCGACGCCGTGACGACCTCGAGCGGACTGGCCACGAAAGTACAGCAGCCCGGCAGCGGCACGCGCCACCCCGGTGCGACCTCGCGTGTGCGGGTCCACTACACCGGCTGGACCACTGACGGAAAGATGTTCGACAGCTCCGTCGCGCGCAATGAGCCCATCAGCTTCGGATTGAACCAGGTCATCTCCGGGTGGACCGAGGGAGTGCAGCTGATGGTCGAAGGCGAGAAGCGCCGGCTGTGGATCCCGGAGACACTGGCCTACCGGGGACAGGCCGGCGCGCCGAAAGGGATGCTGGTCTTCGACGTCGAGCTGATCCGGATCGAGTCCTAGCCGCGCCGGCCGAGGCCTGCAATGTCCATGGCCAGGAGCGCTCCCGCCATCGCCGCCGCGATCGCCGAGCTCAAAGAGCTCCTCGGCTCGCGCTGCAGCGACAACGACGCCGTGCGCGAGCACCACAGTCACGGCGAGTCGTACCACGCTCCTGCGGCGCCAGATGTCGTCTGCTTTCCGTCCACGACCGAAGAGGTGGTGGCGATCGTCCGCACGAGTGCGCGTTTTCAGGTGCCGGTCGTCCCCTTCGGCGCGGGTACGTCGCTCGAGGGACACGTCCATGCACTCCGCGGCGGGATCACAATCGATCTGAGCGGCATGAACGCCGTGCTGCGGATTGGTGCGGAGGACCTCGACGTGACGGTGGAAGCAGGCGTCACTCGCCTGCAGCTCGCGCGGGCGCTCCGCAACACCGGGCTCGCCTTCCCGATCGATCCAGGGGCAGACGCGACGATCGGAGGGATGGCGGCGACGCGTGCGTCGGGGACGACGGCCGTTCGGTACGGCACGATGCGCGAGAACGTCCTCGGCCTGAAAGTGGTGCTCGCGGACGGGCGGGTCGTCACCACGGGCACCCGCGCCCGGAAGTCGTCGGCGGGCTACGACCTCACCCGCCTCTTCGTCGGGTCGGAGGGTACGCTCGGCGTCATCACCGAAGTGACACTGCGTCTGCATCCGATTCCCGAGGCCGTCTCGGCGGCGGTGTGCTCCTTCGACTCGCTGCGCGGCGCCATCGACACCGTGATCACGACCATCCAGCTCGGCGTACCGGTCGCGCGTATCGAGCTGCTGGACGATGTGCACATGGATGCCATCAACCGGTATTCGAAGACGACCTACCCGGTGGCGCCCACGCTGCTGTTCGAGTTCCACGGCGACAGCGAACGGCACGTGGCCGAGCAGGCGGAGGCCGTGCAGGCCGTCGCCCTGGAACGGGGCGGGCGCGGATTCGAGTGGGCCACGCGCCTGGAGGATCGGGAGCGCCTGTGGCAGGCGCGGCACAACGCGCACTATGCGGCGCTCGCGCTCCGGCCGGGGTCCCGCTCCTGGGCCGGTGATGTGTGCGTGCCTATCTCCCAGCTCGCCGACTGCATCACCGAGACCAAGCGCGATCACGAAGAGGCGCCGTTTCCGGTGTGCCTGGTCGGACACGCCGGAGACGGAAACTTTCACCTCGTGTACCTTCTCGATCCCGCCAGCCCGGGCGAACTGGCGGAGGCGCAGCGCCTCAACGCGAGGATGGTGGCGCGCGCCCTGGCCATGGGAGGCACGTGCACCGGCGAACATGGCATCGGCTCCGGCAAGATGACGTCGCTCATCGCCGAACATGGCGAGGGTGTCGGGGTCATGCGGGACATCAAGCGGGCGCTGGACCCGGACAATCGCATGAATCCCGGCAAGGTCATCGACCCCTGATACCGCGGCCCCGTTTTGCCCGACGGGCGTCAGCCTTTCATCCGGCTGTACGAAAAAGCACTGTTAGAAGTCGAACCGCAACCCGAGCTGCATCTGGCGCGGCTGACTGGCGAGCGTCGTGATGCGGCCGAAGTTGGCGCTGGTGATGGTCGAATCCGGCGCGCCCCAGATCTTCCGGTCCAGCAGGTTGAACACTTCGAGGCGGAACTCCACCCGTCTCCTGTCGGTGCCGAACGTTCGGGCGACCGACACGTTCTCGTTGAGGAACCAGGGGCCGCGAGCCAGCGGATTGCGGACGGTCGCATTGCCGAAATCCGCCCGCAGGACTCCGCCTTTATACCCCTGCAGCTGATCGATCGAATCCACGGGGTCACGCCTGAACGCAGTCGCGTCCCACCACCGGTCCACGAGCGGGTCGAAGCTTCCGCCCTGCACCGGCGCGCGCCATCCGTTGTAGTCGAGCACCGTGATGCGGTTGTCCCCGCCATTCAGCGGGAGACCGTAGCCCGGGAAGACGGTCAGTGGGAAACCTGATGCGTACGAGTGCACGGCCGAAATGCGCCAGCCGCCCACGAGCTTCGACAGGGCGCCGGCCTTCAGGAATGGCTTGCCGGCCCCGAACGGCAGCTCGTAGCTGTAGTTCAACTTCACGTCGTGCGTCTGATCGAACGCGGAGAGGCCCTTCTCCGCGTCGCGGTTGAAGTGGTTCATCGCGCGTCCATCGCCGGCGTTCGCGCGGTCCGAACGAAGCGAGAAGGTCTTCGAGAAAACGTACGACGTCAGCAGCGTCAGACCTGACCCATACCGCTTCTCACCCTTGAGCACGAGCGCGTGATAGCTCGATCGCCCGCTGCGATCGCCGCCATCCCCACCCGTGTTGATGTCCAGATACTGGGGGAAGGGCCGCAGCGCCTGGCGAACCGACTGCGCCCCGGAGAACGACGGATAGGGATAGGGGATGTTCGCCTGCCGCGCGACGGCAGAGTCCATGCGCGAGTTCATCAGGTTGATGGCCCCCGCCGGCCCATACTGCCGGACGAACCCGTAGAAGATGGACGGGTCGACCTGGTTGAGACTGAGGAGGTTCGTCGTCAGGTGCCGACCCAGCTGCGTGTTGTAGCCCGCCTCGACGACGAATCGGCCCGGCAGCTGACGCTGCATGTTCAGCGTCCCGGAGTAGTACTCGGGCAGGCGCCCCGAATCGTACGGCTGCCAGTACGGAATGTTGCTCCCGTTCAGTGTGTGGGGCACGAGAAACGGCGGCTCGGGCCAGGCCGGCCAGCCCTGATCCCAGTTGAAGGCGGAGCTCACCGGCAAGGCGGGCGCGGCCACGTTGTAGCCGCCGATGAACCCGTTCCAGTGCGAGCTGCCCCCCGTGTTCTTGACCGACCCGAACGTCCGGGCGCCGCTCAACCGGACGACGGTATTGTCGCTGAGGCCGTAGACGAAGCCCAGACGCGGGCTGAGCCCGTACGGCCATGCCTTGTACATCGTCTTCCTGCCGCTTCGCCCCTCCCCGACGCCTGCGAACTCCGAGGCGCCTGAACGGCCGTCGGCGGCCGGATTGGGCAGCGTCGGATTGAAGTTCGAATAGCCGTCCGGGTAGTGCCCTTCCCACGTCGGCGGCGTGAACTCGTAGCGCACGCCGTAATTGAGAGTGAGCTTGCCGCTGATCCGCCAGTCGTCCTGCGCGTAGCCGGAATAGTAGCGCCACCGATCGGAGACGTAGCGATTGGTCGTGATCTCGGACGACTGCACTTCGCCGAGCAGGAAGCTCGCGAAGGCGTTGCCGGTCGCACCCGTCCCGTCGATCGTGCCGTTCGGCAGGAAGCCGGCCGTGGCTCCGCGGTTGAAGTTGTAGGTGCCCGCCGCCGTGTGCCAGCCATACCCGTCGTAGTGATCCTGCTGGACGATGAATCCGACCTTCCATGTGTGCTTCGCCTTGACCCAGGTCAGGTCGTCGGTGAAGGCCCACAGGGCGTTGCCGGACCCGCCGAACTCCGAGCGGCCCCAATCGAGGTACTCGTGCGAGAAATCGATCAGCGGGAACAGCTTGTCGGGGCCGGGCACGTTGCGCACGCCGATCTTGCTGCCCCACCCCTGGTCGCGGTTGAACGAGGCGCGAAGCTGGAACCAGTCGTTGTGACCGAAGCTTACGCGGTTCAACAGCGACGGCGTGATCACGCGATCCCAGCTGGCCCGATAGACCCGCGTATTCGAATTTTCGTCACGGAAGTTGTTGAGCGGCACCGGAAGCCCGCCGCCGGGACCATCGGCGGGCGGCAGGACCAGCACTTCACCCCAGTGGAAGAGGAAGCCGACGCGGTCCTTGCTCGACAGGTTGTGATCCACCTTGAGGCTGAATTTGTTCCACGGATTCGTCTGGATCTGGTCGCCCGGCGTGTACGAGAAATTGTTTCGCACGCCAGGCAGGTCCGGCCTCATCGTGGCCAGCGAGATCACCTGCCGCGAGATGCCGCTGAAGCGGCTGAGCGGAATCTGGTTGCCGGGAAACGGGTCCCGGATGAAGCCGGGGCCACTCGGGTTGACGCGCGTCGTGCCCGGGTCGTAAATGGGGATGAGGTTCCCGCTCGCGTCCCGCCAGTTCGAGAAGTCGCCGTTGTACATCTCGGCGGCAGGAATGGTCACAACGGACGGCGCCGCCGCCGTCTTGTTTCGATAGCCCTCGTACGACGCAAAGAAGAACGACTTGTCCCTGCCGTTGTACAGGCGGGGAATCTTGATCGGACCGCCGAACACGCCGCCGAAGTCGTGCTGTTCGAGCGGCGGCTTCGGGCGCCCCAGCGCCTTGCTGAAGTAGTTGATCGTGTCGAGCTTGTCGTGGCGGAAGAACTCGAACGCCTTCCCGCGCCACGCGTTGCTGCCCGACCGCGAGACGAAGCTCACGGCGCCGCCCCCCGCGTGGCCGAACTCGGCCTTGAAACCGTTGGTGTCCACGGCGAACTCGGTGATGGCTTCGACCGACGGGGAGTTGAGCGTCGTCCAGAGCCGCTGCTCGAAGGGGGCGCCGGGCGTCGCCGAGACGCCATCGACCGACAGATCCCAGCCTCCCTCCTGACCGCCGCCGATGACGATGTTGCCGCGTCCGCCGTCGCCGCTGGTGCCGGCCTTGGCCTCCGGCGCAATCAGGCTGAGATCGAGCGGCGATCGCATCTGTCCGCCGACCACGAGCGGCAGGTCCTGGATGAACTTGCTGCCGATGGCGGTCGTCACCTTCACGCTGTCGGTCTGAATCTGCTTGCTCTCGCCCGACACCGTAATCGCGTCCTGCAGCCCGCCTATGGCCAGCTCCCCGTCCACGCGCGCCGTCCCCCCCGCCGTGAGCTCGATGCTGTCGAACGTCGTCGTCTGGAACCCGCTGGCCGTCACGACGACGAGGTAGGCCCCGACCTGAAGCTGCGGAATGGTGTAGGTGCCCTGTTCGGAGGTCGTGGCCGTCCGCTCGAAGTTTGTGGCGACGTGTATGGCCTTGACGGAGGCGTTGGCCACGACTCCGCCGGACGAGTCCGTGATACTACCCGTGATGGTGCCGCGGTCGCCCTGTGCGGCGGCGAAGCTGGTGACGTTCAGGAGCAGCGCGACGGCGAGCCCCGGAATCAGAGCGCGGTGATACGGCATGGCTTGCCTCCAGGGCAGAAACTGGGTGCGCACGGAACCCCTCGAGCGGGTCTCCGCCACACGTGGATTCGATCGGATTGACCTCAGCTGAATGCGCCCACATCTTGAGCCCGCGGCTGTTGGGTGTCAAGGCTTCCGTGTCGCGGCTTCCGTGTAGCGGCTTCCGTGTCGCGCTGTCAACGTGAAATTAGAGAAAGAGCAATAACCCGGTCGTTCAGTTCCTGGGGGAGTGTGCGTTGTGGGCGCCGGCTGGAAAGATACTCGGCCCCGACACGCGGATTGGTGATAAAACGCACGTTCACGGGCCACGTGCAGCGTGCGAGGTGCAAGGTCAACGTGCTACGCGCTACGTGCGACGTGCACGTGCGAGGTGCTGCGTGCGGGGCTGCTCCGTGGGCGTTTGGCTCGGTCCGGGAGGTTTCATGAGGCGTCCCCCAGTCTTCGTC